>CEAI01006095.1_pt1 | contig 15649 bp, 8 predicted proteins | sample 557641 | NCBI WGS metagenome assembly CEAI01 (sample SAMEA3182100, study PRJEB8094) | gut metagenome | biome: human; feature: gut; material: Stool; isolation source: human stools | place: Canada | collected 2012-06-20
GGAATGAATATCTTTCCAAAATTGATATTACAACTTCCGATAAAGAAGATAAAGCCATCTTCTACACGGCCCTCTATCATACGGGAATCAGTCCAAATCTGTTCACTGATGCAGACGGACGTTATTTAGGAATGGATCTTGAAGTGCATCAAGGAGACACCCTTAATCCGATATACACTGTCTTTTCTTTATGGGATACTTTCCGTGCGCTACATCCGCTAATGACTATCATTGATCCTGATCTGAATAATCACTTTATCAATTCGTTAATTAAGAAACATCAGGAAGGTGGAATATACCCCATGTGGGACTTGGCTTCCAATTACACCGGCACTATGATTGGTTATCATGCTGTTCCGGTCATCGTGGATGCCTACATGAAAGGGTATCGCAATTTTGATGCCAAAGAGGCTTATAAAGCCTGCCTGCGTGCCGCCGAATATGACACTACCGGTATCAAATGTCCGGATTTGGTATTGCCTCATCTCATGCCGAAAGCAAAATATTATAAGAATGCCATCGGATATATCCCTTGTGACCGCGAAAACGAATCAGTAGCCAAAGCGTTGGAATATGCGTATGATGACTGGTGTATCTCTATCTTTGCAGAAGCGATGAGTGATTTTGAATCCAAGGCAAAGTATGAACGCTTCGCCAAAGCGTACGAATTCTATTTCGACAAATCAACCCGCTTCATGCGTGGACTGGACTCAAAAAGTGAATGGCGTACTCCATTCAATCCGCGTGCATCTACGCACCGCAGCGATGATTATTGTGAAGGAACAGCCTGGCAATGGACTTGGTTTGTGCCGCATGATGTAGAAGGATTAGTCAACTTGATGGGTGGAGAAGATGCTTTTGTCCAGAAACTCGATTCCTTATTCTCGGCCGACTCATCGCTTGAAGGTGAAACAACCTCATCAGATATCAGCGGACTGATCGGGCAATACGCGCATGGAAACGAGCCAAGTCATCATGTGATTCATCTATATAACTACGTTAACCACCCTTGGAAGACTCAAGAATTAGTGGACAGCGTTTATCGCAGCCAGTATGCCAACCGTGTGGACGGTCTATCCGGCAACGAGGATTGCGGTCAGATGTCCGCATGGTACGTACTCAATTCGATGGGATTCTATCAAGTATGTCCGGGCAAACCGGTCTATTCCATCGGCCGTCCCGCCTTCGACAAAGCTGTCATCAACTTGCCTGAAGGTAAGACGTTCTGTATCACAGTGAAAAACAACTCGAAAAAGAATAAATACATTGAAAGCATATCACTGAACGGCAAGCCCCTGGAGACTCCATTCTTCCATCATCAGGATATTGCAAACGGGGGAACGATGGAAATCCAAATGAGCCATCATCCCACAAAATGGGGATATCTCTCCCCGACAGAATAACCAATCAGGTATTTGAGCCATCCATTGAACCATGAATAATCCATAAAACCATGAAAAAGTATTTACTACTCATATATGCATTCAGTTGCGTCTTCTTTGCCAAAGCCAAGGACTGGACACAGTATGTGAACCCACTAATGGGTTCACAGTCCACCTTCGAGTTATCAACAGGTAACACTTATCCCGCCATCGCCCGTCCTTGGGGAATGAATTTCTGGACTCCCCAAACCGGAAAAATGGGAGACGGATGGCAATACACCTATACAGCCAACAAGATTCGCGGTTTCAAACAGACACACCAGCCCAGCCCGTGGATTAACGACTACGGACAGTTCTCCATCATGCCGATAGTCGGCAAACCGGTGTTTGACGAGGAGAAGCGTGCCAGTTGGTTTTCCCACAAAGGAGAAACGGTTACTCCTTATTACTATAAGGTATATCTTGCCGAGCATGATGTAGTGACGGAAATGGCTCCGACGGAACGTGCCGTTCTTTTCCGTTTCACTTTCCCGGAGAACGATCATTCATACATTGTTGTAGATGCTTTCGATAAAGGATCGTATATCAAGGTGATTCCGGAAGATAATAAAATCATCGGCTATACCACCCGCAATAGCGGCGGAGTTCCCGAGAACTTCAAGAACTATTTTATTATTGAATTCGACAAACCTTTTACGTATAAAGCCACAGTAGCCAATGGCAATCTGCAAGAAAACGTTGCCGAACAGACTACGGATCATGCCGGAGCCATTATCGGTTTCCAAACACATAAAGGCGAACAGGTACATGCCCGAATCGCTTCTTCTTTCATCAGTTTTGAACAAGCTGCTACGAATATGAAAGAGTTGGGCAAAGACAACCTTGAACAGTTGGCAAAAAAAGGAAAAGAAGCCTGGAATCAGGAATTAGGCAAAATAGAAGTGGAAGGCGGAAATCTTGACCAATACCGCACGTTCTATTCTTGCCTGTATCGTTCGCTCCTCTTCCCCCGCAAGTTCTACGAACTGGACGCCACCGGAAAGCCTGTTCATTACAGCCCGTACAACGGCCAAGTTTTGCCAGGATATATGTACACTGATACGGGTTTTTGGGATACCTTCCGTTGCCTGTTCCCGCTGTTAAACCTGATGTATCCTTCTGTCAACAAAGAGATGCAGGAAGGATTTGTCAACACGTATAAAGAAAGCGGCTTCTTCCCCGAATGGGCAAGTCCGGGACACAGAGGTTGCATGGTTGGAAACAACTCCGCTTCCGTCTTAGCGGACGCTTACATGAAAGGGGTCAGAGTGGACGATGTAAAGACGATGTATGAAGGATTGCTTCACGGAACGGAGAACGTGCATCCCGAAGTCTCTTCCACCGGGCGCTTGGGACACGAATACTACAACAAGCAGGGCTATGTTCCTTACGATGTGAAGATTAACGAGAGTGCCGCCCGCACATTGGAATATGCCTACGACGACTGGTGCATCTACCAACTCGCCAAGGAACTGAAACGTCCGAAGAAAGAGATCAACCTCTTCGCCAAACGTGCCATGAACTACAAGAATCTTTTCGACAAAGAATCCAAACTGATGCGCGGACGCAACGAAGACGGTACGTTCCAGTCTCCATTCTCCCCGTTGAAATGGGGGGATGCCTTTACTGAAGGAAACAGCTGGCACTACACCTGGTCTGTATTCCACGACCCACAAGGATTGATTGACCTGATGGGCGGAAAAGACGTGTTCGTCACCATGCTGGATTCCGTGTTTGCCGTACCGCCTGTTTTCGACGAAAGCTATTATGGGCAAGTGATTCATGAAATCCGTGAAATGACCATCATGAACATGGGTAATTATGCACACGGCAATCAACCGATACAGCACATGATTTATCTGTACGACTATGCCGGACAGCCCTGGAAGGCTCAATACTGGTTGCGTCAGGTGATGGACAGGATGTATACCCCCACCCCCGACGGCTATTGCGGAGATGAGGACAACGGGCAGACTTCCGCCTGGTATGTGTTCTCGGCACTGGGTTTCTACCCCGTCTGCCCGGGTACGGACGAGTATGCACTGGGTGCTCCATTGTTTAAGAAAGCTACGCTCCACTTTGAGAATGGCAACAACCTGGTGATTGACGCTCCGGAAAACTGTAGAAAGAATTTCTACATTCGTTCGATGAACGTCAACGGTCAGGAGTACACCCGAAATTATCTCCGCCATGCGGATTTACTCAAAGGAGGTACGATTCGGATAGATATGATCGACCGCCCGAAAAAGGACAGAGGGACGAAAGAGGAAGATATGCCTTATTCGTTCTCCAAAGAGCCCTAAAACAGGAAAGACACGACCCAAGAGATTCCCCCGACATAAAAGCTGTGGTCTGAAAGCAAAGAAAATTTGCTTTCAGACCACAGCTTTTATGCTTTTTGACTACTTTTGTCTCCCGATACAATAAACCTGTTAAAACCATGAAAGAGAAGCTAGACTTTGAGAAAGTCCCCTATCAATACGCCATGTGCCTCAACCGCCAATGCCCCCAAGCAGAAACTTGTTTAAGACAACTCGCTGAACAGTGCGTGCCTGCCGATCTCCAGCATTGGGTCATTATCAGTCCCAAACTACTGGCCACCGTAAAAGGCGATTGCCCCCATTACCGTCCCAGTGCCAAAGTGCGCTATGCCAAAGGGTTCATCAAGGCACTGGAAAACCTGCCTTACAAACAGATGCAAGCCGCCATCTCCACCTTGATGGGCTATTTCGGACGCAGGACGTATTATCGCTCCCGCAAAGGCGAACGTCTGCTGACCCCTTCCGAGCAACAACACGTAGTCAATATATTCACGAAATACGGTGCCGCAACTCCCATAGAGTTTGACGCTTACGAGGAAGACTACGATTGGTGACATCCACCCGTAATATAAGAGTCTCTATATCTATTCGGTTCATGCCTGGCTTTTCAGTTAAAAGACTTGTGCCATACCGATGAAACGGCTGTGCCAAGCTGGTGGCACAGTTATGACACCAGCGTGGCACAAGCGTGCCAAAGGCATGGCACGGAAGATCGCCCTGCAGCTAAGAGAAAAGCACCCTATATCTAAGCGGGAAGCAGCCGCAAGTTCCCATCTCCGGGAACCGATTCCCGGCAAAAGATGCTTTTATTGAAAAAAAACAGGATTTACACTAAGTGTTTATTTCGCCATCATTGTTTTAGATATAAAGAGGGAAGAATAAGTCGACATTCCTCCTTCTTAGTGAAACAGTGTATAACCATTAAATAACAATTATGAAAAGCAATCATCCTTTTCGAAGCTGGGGCGTACTCCGGGCTCTATTGATTCTTTTATTCATGACAGTGTCCATCCAGTGGGCTACCGCCCAGCTGACACTGAACATTCCGCGAACCACGTTGGGAGCAGCTATCCAGAAAATCCGTTCGCAGTCTGACTATCAATTCTTTTACAGTGACAAGCTGGCCGCTACGCCGGTGGACGCAGTGAAAGTGAAAGACACATCCTTAGAAAAAGTGCTGTTCCAACTACTCAAAGACAAAAACATCACATTCAAAATAGAGGATAACATCGTCTATCTGTCCGAAAAAGAAAGCAAGAAAACCGAACAGCGGCAAACGGGAAAAGAAAGAAAAGTATCCGGACAAGTAACCGACTCCAAAGGTGAACCGTTAATCGGTGTCAGCATTCAGGTGAAAGGCACTAATGAGGGAGCGATTACCGATATGGACGGCAACTACACCATTACGACTAAAGCTGCCAATCCGGTACTGGTGTTTTCCTATATCGGATATAAAAGGCAGGAAATAGCCCAAAGGGGAGAAGACAATGCCAAAATCACCATGATAGACGACTCTCAAGTGATTGACGAAGTAGTGGTGACGGCTCTTGGCATCAAACGCGCCACGAAGGCTTTAAGCTACAATGTACAAGAAGTAAAAGGCGACGATTTCCTGACCAATAAGGATGCTAATTTCATCAACTCCTTGTCTGGCAAAGTGGCGGGCGTCACCATCAACAGCTCTTCCTCCGGTGTAGGCGGCGCAAGCAAGGTAGTGATGCGAGGCAGCAAGGCCATCGCACAGTCCAGCAACGCTCTGTATGTCATCGACGGTGTGCCGATGTTCAATCTGGGCGGCGAAGGCGGACAGGAGTTCGATTCGAAGGGAACCACCGAAGCCATTGCAGACATCAATCCCGAAGATATTGAATCAATGTCCGTCCTGACCGGTGCGGCAGCCGCAGCCTTATATGGCAGCCACGCGGCAAACGGCGCCATTGTCATCACCACTAAAAAGGGAAAAGAGGGACGCGTGAAACTGACGGTATCACAAAACACCGATTTCCTGCGTCCATTCAGAATGCCGGAGTTTCAAGACCGTTACGGAACGGGAGACTTACTTTCGCCGACGGCTTCCGTAGAAAAGAGCTGGGGCAACAAGCTGATTCCGGCCAACTATATGGGTTACAATCCGGCTGATGATTTCTTGCAGACCGGTGTCGTAACTACGGAGACCGTTTCACTATCCACCGGTACGGAAAAGAACCAGACATACTTCTCGGCCAGTGCGGTCAACTCCAAAGGGATGGTTCCCAACAACGACTACAACCGTTACAACTTCACGTTCCGCAACACGACTTCTTTTCTGAAAGATAAAATGACGCTTGACATCAGCGCCAACTACATCAAGCAGAACGACAGGAACATGGTCAATCAGGGAACATACTCCAACCCGTTGGTGAGTGCCTATCTGTTTCCACGCGGCAATGACTGGAACGACATCAAGATGTACGAACATTACGACACAACCCGCAAAATCTCCACACAATACTGGCCGGGCAACTTGTTCTCCTCCATGACCGGACAGAACCCGTACTGGACTGCCTACCGCAATCTCCGGGAGAACGACAAAGACCGCTATATGCTAAGTGCCGGACTTACATATAAGATTCTGGACTGGTTGAGCGTTGCCGGTCGTGTGCGCATAGACAATTCCAACAATGACTACACCAAGAAATTATATGCCACTTCCAACTCCACGCTGACCAATGAAAAGAAAGATGCCTTGCTAAGAGGTTCTTTCGGAGTGGAAAAGACTACGGACAAGCAGACGTATAGCGACTTCATGATTAACATCAACAAGACATTCTTCGAAGAGCTTAGTATTCAAGCGAATATCGGTGCTTCTTATTCCGACTTGTCACAGAACGTACTTAGCAATGAAGGCCCTATTTCCGAGAAAGGACTCGCCAATGTATTCAACGTCATGCAACTGGACAACACAAAGACCAAACGCACACAATCCGGCTATCACGAACAGACGCAGTCCATCTTCGCCAGTGCGGAAATTGGTTACAAGAGTACCTACTACCTGACCCTGACCGGACGTACCGACTGGCCGTCCCAGCTGGCAGGACCAAGTTCAGTAAAGAGTGCTTTCTTCTATCCGTCTGTCGGAGGTTCTATCATTTTATCCGAACTTCTGCCGATGCCCGAGCAGATCTCCTTCCTCAAATTTAGAGGTTCTTACGCATCGGTAGGTCTTCCCTTCCCTCGTTTCCTCGCCCAGCCGACTTACAAATGGGATGAAGCCAGCCAAAGCTGGTTGCCCAAAACACATTATCCGATGACGGACTTGAAACCCGAAAAGACTAACTCATGGGAAATCGGCCTTACAGCAAGGTTCCTCAAGCATTTCAATCTGGATGTCAGCTTGTACACCGCCAAGACCTACAACCAGACGTTCGACCCTAAGATTTCCCCGTCTTCCGGTTACTCCACCCTTTATGTACAAACAGGTAACGTGCAGAACAAAGGTATAGAAGTAGCCTTAGGATACCAAAACGACTGGAACGGCAAATTCAGCTGGGCGTCAAACCTCACGTTCAGTGCCAACAAGAACAAGATTATGGAGTTGATGGAAAACTACGAGAACCCCGTAAGCCACGAACTGGTGACACTGGAACGGCTGGATATCGGCGGACTAGGCAGCGCACGCTTCGTACTGAAAAAAGGCGGCAGTCTGGGTGACTTGTATTCTACTGCCGATATCCGCCGCGACAGCAACGGAAACATTTATGTCGATGCCAACGGGGAAGTGTCCAGCAATACACAAGCCGAAGACATCAAACTGGGAAGTGTCTTCCCAAAATGCAACCTGGCATGGCGCAATGACTTCAAGTGGAAACAGCTAAGTTTCGGCTTCATGCTTTCCGCACGTGTGGGCGGCATTGTCTATTCTGCCACACAGGCTTACCTCGACTACTACGGCGTATCGGAGGCGACTGCCACCGCCCGTGACTTCGGCGGAGTACCTGTTAATGGAAACGACCTGATAGATGCAGGCAAATGGTATTCGGTAGTTGCCGGACAAAACGGTGTTCCGCAATATTACACCTACAACGCCACCAATCTGCGACTACAGGAAGCAAGCATCGGATACACCCTCCCCAGAAACAAACTGGGAGGAATAGCGGACATCACCGTTTCACTAGTAGGCCGTAACCTGTGGATGATTTACTGCAAAGCCCCGTTCGACCCGGAAGCTGTGGCAACCACCGGTAACTATTATCAGGGTATCGACAATTTCATGATGCCCAGCACACGTAATCTAGGCTTTAACGTCAGACTTAACTTTTAATGATTGAAACATGAGAACAATACAGAAATCAATAGCGCACATCTTCTTAGCAGGAGGATTGGCAGCCGGAGCACTCACTTCATGTACGGACAATTACATGGACTACAACAGAAACTGGTCGGAAGTGACCAAAGAGGAAATGGATCGTGACGGATACCTGATGAGCGCATCCATGCTTGGTATGCAAAACAATGTCGTGCCCGTAGAAGAACACTTGAACCAGTTTGCTGAATGTCTTTTGGGTGGAGTATGGGGCGGATATTTTGCCGACTCGCAAACATGGGCCAACTCATTTTCTTACCTGAACCAGTCGCAGGATTGGTTGGAAAAGCTATATATGGACATGATGCCCAACATCTACTCCAACTGGATGAAACTGCAAAGTTCAACGGACGATCCGGTTATCTTGTCCGTAGGGCAAGTAATAAAGATTGCCGCTTTATCACGGATTGTGGATAGCTACGGTCCTATTCCCTACAGTCAGGTAGGCATGGACGGTAAACTGACAGCCCCGTTCGACTCACAGAAAGACATATACTACAAGATGTTTGATGAACTAAGCGCCTCTGTCACGACACTGACCGCCAACCAGAAGAACAACTTCACGGCAAGTGCTGATGACGTATACGGCGGTGTGGTAGAGAAATGGATTAAGTTTGCCAATTCTCTAAAGTTAAGACTTGCCATGCGTCTGGTTTATGCGGATAACGCCAAAGCGGAAGCGATGGTTAAAGAAGCGATAGATACTTCCAACGGAAAATTGGGGGTCATGACAAAGAATGACGACAATGCTTTCATGAAAGTCAATATCAATCCTTTTTATAAAGTGTGCTACGAATACAACGGAGGCGAGACCAAAGTTTCCGCAGACTTGCTGACGTATATGAACAGTTGGGGAGATCCGCGCCGTGCAGCGTACGCCAATGTATCTACTTTCAGTGCTTCCAGCAGTCAGGAGCATCAGGGCATTGCCGACAACTATCACGGGCTACGCATCGGAAACACTTACCCCATCGGGACAGGACAATGCTACTCTAATGTACACGTTGCCATCGGTGATCCGATAATGTGGATGAATGCGGCAGAAGTGATGTTCTTGAGAGCCGAAGCAGCATTGTACGGTTGGGATACAGCCCAGACAGCCAAAGATTACTATGAGAACGGCATCCGCCTATCATTCGAGCAATGGGGAGCTGACAAAGTAGACAACTACCTTGCCAACATAAGTACTCCACAAAGTTACAAAGACCCGCTCAACACTTATACATATTCGGGAACCGTTAGCACCATTAAGGTGAAATGGGAAGAAGAAGCGGAACAGGAACTGAAACTGGAACGAATCATCACCCAAAAATGGATAGCCATCTTCCCGCTGGGATTGGAGGCATGGGCGGAATTTCGCCGCACGGGATATCCCAACTTAATGCCTAGCCCGACCAACAAAAGTGGTGGAGACGTGATGAACGGCAATTTCGCCCGTCGACTGACCTATCCGCAAGGAGAATATAAGACGAACGGAGAGAATATTGAATATGCCATAAAGAATTACCTGGGAGGCAATGACAAGATGTCTACACATGTATGGTGGGACTGCAACCCCAGATTAACTAACGAATAAAACTAGAGAACCATGAAGAATAAATCTAACATAATAACGGCACTGCTTTTAACCGTTGGTCTGACTTTCACGTCATGCAATGACTGGACGGAAATGGAAAGTATCGACATTAAAAAGGCTACAATTGAGGAACAAAATCCGGAGCTGTATGCCCGCTATCTGCAAAACTTGCGCCAATACAAAGAGTCAGAGCATCAACAAGTATATGCTTGGTTTGATAATAGAGAGAAAACACCTTTCACACGCGCACAACATCTGACGGAACTTCCGGACAGTATCGACGCTGTGGTGCTGGACTATCCTGAAAATCTGGCTGACTGGGAAATGAAAGAAATGACAGAGTTACAAAGCAAGAAAGGGACAAAAGTCATTTATGACCTCAACTTCGATTCCATCAAGGTGGCATATAACCGAAGCATGGAGATTCTGCCGGTAGTGAACGAAGAGGGAGGTGAAGAAGAAGAACCGGAACCAATAGCCAAAGAGTTTGAAGATTTCCTGATCGATTCACTGCAAGCAGCCCTTCAGTTGACAAACCGCTACAACTATGACGGATTCTGCATCAGCTACACCGGCAAAGAAGCTGCCCACATGAGTAAGAATGAGAAGAACGAGTATATCCAAAATGAGAATATCTTCTTGGGAATCATTGCAGACTGGCATCAGCGGAATGCACAAAAAAGCATTTCCTTTAAAGGCAAGCCGCAAAACGTTATCAACAAGAGCTATTTGGAAAAATACAGTCTCATTTTCGCCATAGGTACAGAAGCAACAAACCTCAATATGCTAGCCTATGAATATTCTTTTGCCATAACGGAAGGAGTGCCCGATCGTGTGGGAATCATCATAACAACTCAATCAACTGACCCGTCTGACAAAACAACCGGGTATCTATCGGGAGCATTGGCTATCAGCCAGATAGCGGAGTGGGCCGCTGCTCCACAAGGAGGAAGGGAAGTAGACGGTGTCGGCATATTCAATGTTGCCAACGACTATTACTATACGGACAAGACCTACAAATATACACGCAACGTAATTTCGTCACTTAATCCATCTATTAAATAAAGGAGAAAGCTATATGGAAAAGAAATCAATCTATAAATGCCTGTTATTGCTATGCATGGCAATCCTTTCAGCTTCCTGTCAGGAAGATACCGAACATTTCGACAATAAAGTCATCACTGGCAACTCAACCGAAAAAGTAGGAACCTACCTGCTGAAACCCGGCACCGACGAGCTTATTAAAAGCTTTCAGGCACAAGTGCCTCAACCTGCACAGTCGGAAATTAAAGTCACCTACAAGGGAGACTCTACGCTGGTAGAGCAGTATAATGCGATTTATAGAGCCAGCGCAACCGCATTGCCTAAAGAAAACTATGAGTTCATAGACTCTACAGCCATTATCAAAACAGGTAACGTACTGTCTACCGACGTGACTATCCGGTTTAAGAATCTCACCTCATTGGACGGAGATCTTATTTATGTGCTTCCCGTCACGGTGGAACAAGCAAACTGGGAACTGCTGGAAAGCACCCGCACCAGTTATTACGTATTCAAAGGAGCGGCACTGATCAATACGGTAGCCAACGTCAGAGACCGAAGATTAAGAACCAGCCTCGCCAATCCTAGCGTATTGAACAATATCACTAAAATCACTGTAGAAGCATTAATCTATCCGGATGAGCTGCAAGACAAAATCAGTACACTCATGGGAATAGAAGGCAAGTTCCTGCTCCGCTTCAGCGACAACGGGCTGCCGGGAAACCAGATGCAGGTGGCTACCGCGAGAACTAACGCAACAAATTCCAGATGGACTGTAGAGATGGGCAAATGGTCGCACATCGCCATTACTTATGATTCCGATTCCGGTGATACGGAAATGTTCGTGAACGGTGAATCGAGAGGAAAGGGAGACCGCTACATCTATTACGTAACCATCAATTGGGGCGTTTCTTATTCAAGAGAAGAAGAAACCAATTCCAGAAGAGGGTTCTGGGTGGGCTATTCATACGATACCCCCCGTTACTTGAGCAGCGACATCTCTGAATGCCGTATCTGGAACAGAATCTTGAGCATAGACGAACTGAATGAAAAGAATCATTTCTACTACGTGAATCCTAAATCAAACGGGCTGGTAGCCTATTGGAAGTTTGACGAAGGACAAGGCACCACTATCACCGATTATGCGAACGGCAACAACCTGATAGCTAACAAAGAACTGACATGGAAAGCTTTAGAGCTGCCTGCCAAGAACAAATAATCCCCTATAAAAACAGAGAACCATGAAATATATGAAACATATAGTTACCACATTCATCCTATCCGGATGTATGCTGGCCGCATGCTCGGAGGAAGTAGTATTGCCGGGAGCAGACGAAAGTCAATACGAAACCCGCAATGAATTACTAGGATACTTGACAGACGGTCAAGGAAAGCACCAGTTCACCAACATCGACTTCCGTTCATCCGGAGAAGTAGCCTTCCGCCTGAATACGACCCAAGCGACTACGTCCGACTGTGCCGTATCTATTGCTTATGATGCAACGGCACTTGAAGAGTACAATGCACGCAATAATTCCTCTTACGAATTGTTCCCGGAAAATCTAGTGGCTTTCCCGGAAGAAACAAATATCAGACTGGAAGCAGGGAAAAAGCAATCCGAGGCTTTGCAACTCACACTGACCTCAAACGGACAGTTGACACCGAATACTCCATACGTCATACCTTTACGCATCAAAGTGACTTCCGGTCACATGACTTTGGCACAAGGAGAAGACACGCATCTGATATTTGTCAACGATCAAACAGGAATTCCAGATGCCGATAAAGGCAACGGATTCAAAGTGTTCAGTTGCATGGAGGTGAACGATACTAACCCGCTGAATAACCTAAGTTTTACTCTGAAAAGCAACGGCAAGTTACTGACAGACGTATTGATTCTGTTTTCCGCCAATATCCGATATGACCGGGAAAAGCAACGGGTATATATCAAGAACAATAATAATATCCAAGCATTACTGGACAACCATGACAAATATCTGAAACCTCTCAAAGACCGGGGAATGAAGATTATTCTAGGTTTGCTCCCCGACCATGACGGTTCCGGTCTCTGCAATCTGGGGACGGAAACCTGCAAGGCTTTCGCACAAGAAGTAAAAGCCATGTGTGACGCATACGATTTGGACGGTATATTCCTTGATGAAGAATATGCAGACTATGATAACTACTACCTGTATCTGAATACGCCCGGATTTGTGCAACCGTCCGCTGCCGCTTGTTCTCGTTTGGTTTACGAAGTGAAGAAAGCGCAACCCGACAGATGGAATATTGTCTATGCCTACTCTACCATTTACAGTCTGCCTTCTATTGTAGAAGACGGAGTAGTCATATCATCCGGTAACTTCGTTGATTATGGCTTGCATGATTACGGACAAGCAGCGGATTTAAGTTATTCTTTCCCCGGAATGCCAAAGTCCAATATGGGAATGTACTCGTCCGAATTTGCCAACAGTAGATATTTTGCGTCAGAAAACAACTTGACATGGATGGTTGAAAATGGATACAAGTCGCACATGATTTTTGCTATGGATCCCAATCGGGGTAACTTTGACTACCAACAATTACCGGCTATGCAACGAATAGCAAAAGTATTCTATAATGACGAACTGGTCTTTGACGGAAAGAAATACCCGAAAGACTGGGAATAATGAACTTTTAATCTTTCAAACTATCAAATGCATATCAATATGAAAGCACTTAATAAATTTATACTTTTAATGTTGTCCGTCGCAACAATCTGTTTTACAGGATGTAGCAATGACGACGAGCCGACAGAAGGTTCACAGGACACTCTCCTACCGGAACTGACCATCAACCAAGAAAGAATGATGGTCAAAATCGGGCCGGAATATAAAAAGGAACTGGAGATACAACAAGGCGGAGGAGAATATAACGCTTTCTCGACCAACGAGAATATCGCGAAGGCTGAAATAATAGATGGAAAAGTCCTAATTGAAGGTATCAGCATGGGAAATACCTATATCATTGTATCCGACAAGAACGGCTATTACAAGAAAAGCCCCGTGTCTGTCTATATCGCGGATGCCATCGAGCTGGAAGCGGCCGAAGTGTCCTTCAAGTCTCCTGTCGGAAGACGAGGTTCGGGCAAAATGAAGATTACGAATGGGAATGGAGAATATCAAGTTCAGTCGAACAATGCGAAGATAGCTGCTACGGTCAATGCAGAAGGAATTGTCACTGTCAGCGGAACAGCTGAAGATGAAAGTACAGAAATAACAGCCACCGTGACTGTAACCGATGCCCTGAATTTGACCGCAACATTCAGTGTCCGCCTCATTCCGACCAATGATCCTTACACTGAAGAGCAAATGGAAGAGATGATGGCTTCCAGTACGGTTCGTTATTTTTTCTTAGAAGAAAATCCACAAGCTACAATGGGATGGATGCTCAACTACTATCAAACAGCCGGTGAAGAAAATATGACCTACCGATGGGAATATTACATGTATAATTTCAAAATCACCTTTGATGGTGACAATAGCGTAGGTACAAAACAAAATGCTGTATTGAACTGCTATTCTTATAGTCAAAGCACCCGCAAATATATAAATTACACCAACAAAGCCATCACCTTGAAAGTTATCAAGAATGACGGAACCAAGATTTGGGCAATCTATACATTTATGGATAACGGTGTCGGAAAGTATGGTTACTTCTGCGATAAGATTGCAAAATAGAAATACTCAATAGAATCAAAGTCGCATTTCCCAGGAAATGCGACTGATAACAATAAGAAGGTCGTTTCAAGCCAGAAATTCAAGAATGAAGTTTGGCTCTGAAACGACCTCTTTATATTTTGTATTCAAATCGTCTATTCCACCTGCTCTTTCGGATAATTCACCAAATACAATGTCTTTGTCGCCCGAGTGAAGGCAGTATACAACCACCGGAAATAATCCGGAGTCAAATACTCATCCGTCATATACCCCTGATCTAAAAATACATTTTGCCACTGTCCACCTTGCGCTTTATGACAGGTTATTGCATAGGCATATTTCACCTGCAAAGCATTGTAATGTGGATCGGCTTTCATCTTTTTCATCCGGTCTCTTTTGTTTGGAATATCTATATAATCCTCAAGTACCGTATAGAACAATCGGTCATTGTCTTCTTTTGATAATGCAGGTGAATCCGAATGCAACGTATCCAATAATAGATTTGCATCCAATTCAAAATCATTCTGGTCAGGAAAACGGAGAGTGACTTCCGCAAAACGAAAGCCATATATGTCACGAGTTCGACGAACACGCCGGACAACTGCTATCTCGCCATTCGCTATAAAATCCATCTCCTTATACTTCTCTGTCCAATAGTAATTATTTCTAGCTATCATCAACATATCTCCTGTGTTCAATTCATCTTCACGCCAAAGAATTTGTGCACGTATTCCATTATTATATAAATTTGCACGTTTATTAGATCGACAGACAACAATCGTTTCATCCATACCATCATGATCGTAACAATTAGTCAGTTTTTCTATCAGTTCAGTTCCGGGTACCAGTTTAATATCAGGAAAACCTGTTATTTTTATTTTAGGTAAAGAATAACAATCATCCTCCGCTATCAGTTGCCTCAACTGCGTGGCATTCCACAATATTCCAGATTCTTGCACCTGGCGAACTACTTGGGTAAGATCAATCTCACGTACTTCAAGTCCATAACCTTTCAATGCATCAGCAAAAAGCGCAGGACTCAACTCCTCACCTACCGGGGGAAGCTGTGCTGTGTCTCCCATCAACAAGAGTCGGCAAGCTTGTCCCGAATACACAAATTGCACCAAATCATCCAATAAACGTCCTGTTCCAAACATACTGCCCGACAGTCCTTCGTTTGAAATCATGGAAGCCTCGTCGACAATAAACAATGTATTGGTAGCTAAATTGTCATTGATCGAAAAGTTACTAAG
>CEAI01005920.1_pt1 | contig 15428 bp, 17 predicted proteins | sample 557641 | NCBI WGS metagenome assembly CEAI01 (sample SAMEA3182100, study PRJEB8094) | gut metagenome | biome: human; feature: gut; material: Stool; isolation source: human stools | place: Canada | collected 2012-06-20
GCATGCATCCTGGCTCAATCTCATTGAATCATTCTTCGGGAAGATGGCCAGAACCTGCCTGAAGGGACTGAGGGTTCGTTCTAAGGAAGAGCTTGTCAATCACATTAACCGCTGGATCATGCAAGTCAATGCGGAACCGGTAGTCTACCGCTGGAAATGGAAGCTTGAAGACATCGAGTCCGCATTTACTTAATTGATAATATATTTATAGATTGAACTACTAGTATGTTTTGAGGAAGACGGATATTGAGGCCTTCGTAATTTTTCCCAGCAAAAGAAGCTTTAACAAGCCTAACACTGCAGTCCTTCTTTAAAAAAACACAAGACCCAGCCGGAATTTCCTCTGTCCTTCCCTTATCTGAAATCAAAAGTTTTCCCTGCCGAACAAATACCACACAGTGATCGGGAACCCGATGCTCCATGTGCCACTGGCTCGGCACGGAGCAGGAGAAAATTAAGTTAGAAAAATTAGAAGTAATGTAATTACTCATGAGCAGAGAGCTTCTTAAATATCAAAGGCATTGCCTGTTCATCAAGGGGTGTCATGTCCACTAAATCTAATTTTTTGACCATGGATAATGTAGAGGTTTTGTATTTTAAAAAATGGGGCGTTTGTAGATGAGCCTTATATGCCTCCTCATTCTTATAAATTTCCACAATTCGGATTTGTTCCGGGTTTCGCTTCTCTACCATCGGAAAAATCGCGATCACACCCGGCTCTTTCGACACGGACTCTGCTCCGACGGTTCTTGCCTGCTTGAGGTATTCCTCTAGCTGGGACCGATCTACTTGAATTTCAGCAATTCGCACAATCATCTGTTCCTCCTTAGGAAGGTCCTTAGCAATTGCAGCCGAACCCGCGAGAATGGTGAACAAAACAAATACAAAACGCAACAACCAATTACTCATATGCTCTCCTTAGCTTAGATTAAAACCAAATTGATAGGCCAGCTTCGGATATTCCGTTTTCTGGATATCAGTTTTTGTCGGATATCCCCTTGCTTCACTTCTGCCGATATCCTTCCATCCGAGATATCTGCTTAAGGAGTCAAAGTGGGCATTAATAGAATCAAAACTCCATTCAAACTTACCGCCGCAAACTGCAATAAGCCCCATCTTTTTGGGCATCTTCATGAAGTCAGTCCTCCGTGAGGTAAATCGCTCCAAAAGTGCTTTCAAAGACGAATGAATCGCGTAGTAATAGATCGGAGTTACAAAAATTACGACGTCAGCCTGCTCTATAAGGTGCAATATTGCAGGAACATCATCACGGATAAGACATTGGCCTGAGTTTTTGAGACAGAAAAAACAGCCTCGGCAAGCATTAATATCCTCAAAAGACGTATTAACACGGCGGACTTCATGGCCTGCTTCCTTAGCACCCTTTACGAAATTAGTCGCCAGCAAATTAGTAGTCCCGTCTTTATGAGGACTTCCGGAAAGAACGAGAATTCTCAACTTTCCCGGGGAAATTACTTTAGAAAATTCTTGCGGCAAAGATTCTCTTTGGAAGAGAGGCGGTGTACTCGCGGCCGCGATCGAAACCCCGTTTACCGCCAGCGTGCTGCCGAGCGTACTCAACAACATTTTTCTCCTATTCATAGATCTCTCCTTCTTAGATCTAGAGATGATTTTTCTGCCAAAAAGTCTAAGGTGAGGATCTCGATGGAGAGATTATTTGAAGATTCGAAGGCTTTTCTCTACGGCTCAAAAGCTTTCTTAAGAGAGCCGGAACAATTATGCTGAAGCGCTCTCAGCTTTGATTTCGCTCAGCCTCTCAAAGGAAGGCTGAGCGAATTTACTCTCAATCAGAGTTTTGAAGGGAGCCGAGTCCCGGACGTTAAAAAACTTCGACGTTATCGATCAAACGTGTGGTGCCGATTTTTGCTGCCGCTAAAACAACTAACGGCGTTTTATTGATCAAGTCGTCTTTGGTGGGCGCAAGAAGGTTGCTTCTCCGAACAACAGCAACATAGTCAGGGATCCAGCCGTGGCCGTCGAGCATCTTCATTGCTCTTTCTTCCAACACTTCCGGATCAGCCGTTCCTGCTTCAAGCGCGTCTTTAACGCCTTTAACCGTCTTGTAAAGCAGTGTGGCGTCTTGCAGTTCTTGTGCGCTCAAGTAACGGTTGCGGGAAGACAGAGCAAGACCCGTTTCTTGATTGCGCTGCAGTTCTGCAGGAATAATGCGAATCGGCATGCCGAACTGACGAACCATCTCTTTGATGATCGTCAGCTGCTGATAGTCTTTTTTACCGAAAACGGCAACATCGGGACGCACGATGCAGAAGAGCTTCATGACGACCGTGCAGACGCCTTCAAAAAATCCCGGACGATAGAACCCTTCAAGAATGTCGGCGAGTTTAGGGTCTGGCTTAACTCGGAAAGTCTGGGGCTGCGGATACATGTCTTTTTCGCTCGGCGCGAAGACATAATCAACGACACCCTGTTCTTCGAGCTTTTTGCAGTCCTCTTCCAGCGTTCTGGGGTACTGATCAAAGTCCTCATTGGGTCCGAACTGCAGACGATTAACAAAAATCGACGCTACCACCGTGTCGCCGTACTTGCCGGCTTCCTGCATCAGGTGCAGATGACCTTCATGAAGATTGCCCATGGTCGGAACCAGAGCGATGTTCTTCTTCCCCTTGAGCTCTTCCTGAAGAGCTTCGATTGTATGAACAACTTTCATTTTTTCTCAAAAAAATCAGAAGGAGTGCTCGGGCGCCGGAAATTTGCGGTTTTTAACAGCTTTCACGTAATTGGCCACGGCTTCTTTAATGCTTGCGGCTCCTTCCATAAAGTTTTTAGTAAATCTCGGTTTACGGCCGGGAAAGATTCCCAGCAGATCCTGTAATACTAAAACCTGACCGGAGCAATTTAGGCCTCCGCCGATACCAATTGTCGGAATGCTTAAAGCTTCTGTCACACGTTTGGCAACATCTGCGGGCACCATTTCCAGCACGATCATGGATGCACCGGCCTCCTGCAGAGCCAAGGTGTCGGCTAAAAGTTTCTCTTCTCCGGACTTAGTCTTGCCCTGAACAAAGTAGCCGCCAATAGCATTCACAGACTGAGGCGTAAATCCGACGTGTCCGCAAACGGGAATGCCCATGGCCGTTAAGCGGCGAGCCAAAGGACAAACCTCGACACCGCCTTCGAATTTAACCATATGGGCGCCGGCCTGCATAAGTTTGACGGCATTGGCTACCGCCTCGTCTTCATTGACGAGGTAGCTGCCGAAATTCATATCTGCTAAAACCAGTCCGTATTTATTGCCGCGGGCCACGCAGGCGGTGTGATAAACCATATCATCAATGGTCACGGGAAGCGTTGTCTCATGGCCCTGCATCACCATGCCGAGAGAGTCTCCGATGAGTTTGATGTCTACACCGGCTTCATCTTCGACGGAAGAGAAAGTTGCGTCATAGCAGGTAAGCATCACAATCGGCTCCCCTGCTTCGTACATTTTCTTGATGGTGCTGAGTCTAACAGGCTTGCGTTCCGTTTTCTGATCCATTGCATTCTCCTAAATTGCCGAACCACTCCTCGGCAGATTTAAATCGGTTAATTCGCTGGTCAGCTGTTGCAGCCAAGAAGACATGAACCTGACCTTTTCCAGCAATATTAAACTGCGGCGCTATCTCTGCAAGAGGAACTAACACGAAGGCCCGCTCCGTCATGCGCGGATGAGGAAGGAGAACAAATGGATCGTCGGAGCGCTGCTCTCCGACGGTAAGAAGGTCTAAATCAATCGTCCGGGGCGCATTGTGGACGCCTGCCGGACGTACACGTCCCAGGTCGGATTCAATTGCTAGCAGTTGTGTCAGCAATGCGCGGGGAGATAATTCCGTCTTTATCTCAAGGACTGCATTGGTGTAATCGGGACCGCTCGAATCAATAGGCTCCGTTTTATAAAGAGAAGAGACTTGAACAAAGCGAACGCCCGGAATATCGGCAATTCGAAGCACTGCCTCCTTCAGAGTGGATTCGGGCTCGCCGAGATTTGCGCCGAGCCCGATAAATGCCTGCTGCAGCATGACCTACTTATCCGCCTTTTCTTTGTCAGAAGCAGCCTTCTCCGCCTTAGGAAACTTGCTTCTGTCGAAACGTTTCTTGCGTCTTCTGCGGCGTTTTTTCTTTTCTTTTTCCTCTCCGTCGGCTTCATCTTCATCCGACTTACCTTCAGCTGCTCTTTCCTGGCGCAGACGTTCGCGCTCTTTGCGGTCCTGCTGCTCGGCTTCTTTGCTCATTTCCAGGCGTTCTTCGTCGGTTGCGCCTTCGTAGGCCGTCCACCAGTCTGCAAGCTCATGAGAGGCGTCGCCGCTGGAAGCGCGAAGCAAAAGGAAGTCGTAAGCAGCACGGAAACGCGGGTGCTGGAGAAGCTTCATCGCGGCGCGGCGGCTTCTGACTAAAAATCTCGGCTGAAGTTTCCAGATAATGGCCATGTCGCTGACGTAGCGCGACTGCAAGCCGTCCCAGCGATAGCTGTCGGCCACTTTCTTGGCGGCCTCTTCATAAATCTGTCCGGGCGTTTTACCGGTGGATTTGGCAACCTCTTCCTTCATTTCATGCCACAGGAGCACGGCGAAGAGGAAGCTCGTCGAAATCGATTTACCTAAAGCGACACGAGCGTCACAGCGTTCCAACCCCTTGCGAACAAAAGGTAGACCGAAGGTGCGCTTCAAAACATCAAAGAGTGGAATCGGAATGTTGATGTCATAGCGATTCATGAGTTCCATACAGGCAACGGCAGAACCGCTCAGCACCATCTTGGAGAATTCATCCGCCAGACGGGCGCTCGGAACGGAAAGCAGCAGCGTCTGCATGTAGTGCATCGGAGCGGCGGTTTTCTCGTCGATCGTAAAACCGAGTTTGGCAGCAATTCGTATCGCACGAAGGATGCGAACCGGATCTTCGCGGTAGCGAGTGGCCGGATCGCCGATCATGCGGATTTTTCTCTCGCGGATATCGTCTAATCCGTGGTGATAATCGTAAAGGTCGCCGCTGATCGGGTCGAAATACATCGCATTGACGGTAAAGTCTCTGCGGGCGGCATCTTCATACTGCTCGCCGAAAACGTTGTCGTTGGTAATGACGCCGTCCTCGTCTTTTGTCACGCCTTGCTTAGCAAAGCCGCGGAAAGTCGCCACTTCAATCGTCTCGGCGCCCTTGTTGACATGAACAAGGCGGAATCGTCTTCCGATAATGATGGCGCGTCTTGTGACTTTTTTGACTTCTTCCGGGGTCGCATCGGTGGCGACATCAAAGTCTTTCGGTTTGGCTCCGATCAGCAAATCTCGTACGGCGCCGCCGACAATAAAAGATTTATATCCGGCGTCCTGAAGCTTTTGGCAGACGGATATTGCAAAAGGGCTCACGGCCAAGAGGTCAATTCCGTTTTCTTCTCTCGGAACAATATGAGCTTTCTTCCGAATTTTTGTCGGCACATTCGCTTTGAAGCCCTCTTCTTCTTTAACCAACTCTCGTACTCCGTACGGACAGAAGCTTTTAGAACAGCTTATGTTCGCTGAATAATTCCAGAATTTCCCAATGTCTCTCCTGAGCCGTACTTCTTAACCGGTCATCGGGATTCGTTGCTACTGCCTTTCCTCCGTGACGGGCCACATGATCAAGCAGCGGAAAATCATTCATAGAATCGGAAAAGAACGCCGATTCTTTCAGATCCGCTGCCGAGCCGCCGCACTTTTGTATAAAACGCTCGGCGTTGACAACCTTCTGCGTTGCAAAGTTTTCACTGATCCAGCGGCCTGTGAACTCTCCGTCGGGCTTTTCCTCCGGCTCGGCGCAGATCAGATCGCGGATACCGAAAAGCTCGGCAATCGGTTCCACCGCGTAACGGTACGAGGCAGTAATCATCACAACTCTAGCACCGGCCTCACGGTATTTTTTGACGAGATCCACTGCGATGGGCAGTACGTGCGGCATGATGTCCCGCTTTAGATACTGAACTCGGAGTTCATCGAGTTCGCGGCGCGGGAAACGCGCCAGCAGCTTCATTTCAAAATCTTCGAATTTATTGATATCGAGGCAGCCGTTTTTATAGTCGACGTCGTATTGAATTCGTTCGGCGCGAAGCTGCTTTTCATCTTTGCCGACGTGGGAAAGCAAGGTTTCGGCCCACAGGATTGAGCTGTCGACGGGAATCAAGGTGCCGTCTAAATCAAAAAACGCGTATTTCACCGATCTTCCTTTGTATCTTGATTGCGTTCGAGCCATTCTTTGATCAAGGGGATGGTCACGGCTCTCTTGGCTGACATGGCATAACGGTCCAAGCTGTGAAGCAGATTACTCATCGTGTGCATGTCGCGCGGAAAATTATTCTCGATCCAGTTCAGAACTTCCGGCGCCACTTTCAGGCCGGTCTGAGACGCCGCCTCCAAAATAACCTGGCGCTTTTGTTCGTCAGACAGCGGAGATAGCTCAAAAACAACGCCCCAGCTGAAGCGGCTGGTAAGGTCTTTACGGAAGCCCTGACGTTCAAAATCTTTCGGGCTGCGGTCTGCAGTCACGACAAGATGGGTTCCGGGATGCTCGCGCACGGTGTTGTAAAGAACGAACAGCTCCTGCTGTTGTTCCGGCGTCAGATCTTGAACATTGTCTACGGCGTAGATTGTGCGGTTTTCGTCGAAAGCAGGAACCCCCTCGCTTTGTTTGCCCAAAGCGCGTACGAGGTGTGTTTTGCCGACACCTTCATATCCCCAAAGGTAAGTAAACTGCGGGCCGCGTCCTTCCTTCAGCTCGGAAATCACGGCCACAGCTTCGCTGTTCGACCCCACAATAAAATTAGAGAGAGTCGGCTGTTTTTCAGGAAAAAAATCCAAAGGAAGCTGGCCCCTTATTTGTTCCTTCTTGTCTTTCTCGGATTCAACCAAATCGTTAACCTGCATCAGTCTGTTTGTTTACTTTTCGGATTCTAAAGGTTTCTCGATAAGACTGAGATCATTCTGCTTGCTACTCAAAACGAAACAGGTATACCCCGTCGCCTTTTCCTCGGGTTTATCCTAGGCCGTACTCGATCGGAGGAATTTCCATGACAATGACATTTAATGAATCACGATGGCCTAAAGAAAACGCAATCAAGGTAGTGAAAGGCAACGGTGTGAGTAAGCTCGCTGTTTTCATGGATCCGATGTGTGTTTACTGCAAACGGCTCAGCCGCGAAACGCTCGCCAATTTAATGAACGTCACCATCTACTGCTACATTTGGCCGTTCTTAAGCGAAGAATCCAAAGAAATCGCCGGGTGCATCTACTCCAGCGCCGACAAGGCTGACGCCTTGGTTCGCTGGATGAAATACGATCAGATGCCCACCGGAATGCCGAATGAATATTCGGAAGAGATGATTGAACAAAACATTGCGCTGGCCGATTATCTCGGACTGCAGGGGACGCCTGCAATCTTCTTATCCGACGGCCGCGGCCCGTTCGGCGCAATGAGCGCCAAAGCTCTTGCGCACAAGATCATTTCCGCTGAACATTACTAAACCATCCTTTTTAGCTTCAAAGAGCCGGCTTACTGCCGGCTTTTCGTTTGCGCGCTGTTACACAGTCTTTGAGAAAACGTCTTGTTAGCTGTTATCCTCATGCGCGGAATTGAAATGCCGTTCAGCGGCTTTTTCTCCTCTAGAATTGAGCAATTCCCAATCTTCAATCTCAAAGCTGTTAAAGATGACAAAACCTCTTTCCTATGCAGACTCCGGCGTTTCTATTGATGCCGGCGACGAGTTAGTTGAACGCATTAAACCCTTTGCCAAAAAGACCCTGATTCCCGGGGTACTCGGTTCCATCGGAGGCTTCGGTGCCTTGTTTGAAATTTCTAAAGATTACAAGGAACCTGTTCTCGTTACGGGAACGGACGGCGTGGGTACCAAACTCAAACTCGCTTTCCTGCTGAATCGTCACGACACCGTCGGCCAGGACTTGGTCGGCATGAGCGTCAATGACATCCTGGTTCAGGGCGCTAAGTCTTTATTCTTCCTTGACTACTTCGCCTGCGGTCATCTTGATGTCGACGTTGCCGAACGCGTTGTCAAAGGCGTCGCACACGGCTGCGAACTGGCCGGCTGCGCATTGATCGGCGGCGAAACGGCCGAAATGCCGGGCATGTATCCGGCCGGTGAATACGACCTTGCCGGCTTTGCCGTCGGTATTGTCGAAAAGAGCCAAATTATTGACGGCAGCCGCATCAAACCGGGCGACGTCGTTCTCGGACTGGCTTCGAGCGGTCCCCACTCCAACGGCTTTTCTTTAATCCGCAAAGTTGTTGAAGTTTCCGGCAAACCCTGGATAACCAAGCTTTCCGACGGAAAGACTCTGGCAGACGCCGTTATGGAACCGACACGCATCTACGTCAAGCCGGTTCTTGAAGCCATGAAGAGCGTGACCATTAAAGGCATGGCCCACATCACCGGCGGCGGACTGCTTGAGAATATTCCCCGCGTTCTGCCCGAAGGCACTCAGTGCGTGATCAAGGCAGGTTCCTGGAAGCGTCCGGCCGTTTTTGACTGGCTCCAGGAGGAAGGTCATATTGAAGACCACGAAATGTACCGTGTCTTCAATAACGGCATCGGCATGGCCGTCATCGTTGCCGCTGAAGATGCTGAAAAAGCTCAGAAAGCTTTGAAAGCTGCCGGTGAAACCGTCTATCGCATCGGTGTCATTGAAGCGCTGCCGGCCGGCGAAGCCCTCTGCGTTGTGCGCTAAGCATTAGTATTCTCGCTAATTGAGCCTCCTTCGGGAGGCTCAATTGTTTTTAATTTCATTACACTGAAAAGAAACAGAAACCGGTTTCAAGGATAAACATGAGCAAACCCATTACAGAGTCCATCTTGAGCAATGAGACCCGCGTTTTTCTCATGTGCTGTGATTTTCGAAGCTTCTCTGCCGTTGCCCACGCTCTCGGCATCACTCAATCGGCTGTTTCGAAGATCATTCGGAAGTTTGAGGATTCCATCGGCTTTGAATTGTTCATCCGCAACTCCCGGCCGCTGACACTCACCCCAGAAGCCCATCTGCTGCACCGACAGCTTCGGGGTCTCAAAGGCGAGATGACACGCTCTTTGTCCTCGCTGCAAAGCAAGAACTACATTAAGCCGATCCTGCGTATCGGGATCTTGGAAAGTCTTCATTTAAATCTGGGCGTGGCGATCCTCAAAAATCTTCTGCCCAACCTGTCTCAGGTCGTCATGCTGACGGCCAGCGCCAATGTCCTGATACAAAGACTGATTGAGCGAAAGCTCGATCTCATTATCACGAACGACGTTTCCACCGAGCCGTCGCATGTTTTCAGAAGGCTGCTGTTTCATGAACCTTCTGTGCTAATCCTTCCCAAATCTTTTGAAAAAGACCCTAATCAAAACTGGACTTGGCAGCGCCTTGCCGTCTGCGGACTGCCGCTCATTCGCTACTGGAACGAAAGCGGCGCCGGAGAAATCAATGAGATGTTCATGAAAACACACGGCCTCAGGTTTCCGGACAAAATCTCCGTCGACACCAATTCACTTCTAGTGACGCTCGTCTCCCAGGGCATCGGCTGGGGATTTTCTCGGCCGACTACCGTCCTGGAAAACATTCACATGCATCCTCATTTCATCGTCCGAGAAATGCAAAAACCCAGTTTTAGCCGAGAAGTGTATTTAATCGGCCGGGAACAGGAATTTGTCGTGGAATCCGAGATCATTGCCGACATTGCTAAGCAATTCGTTCAAGAAAACATTATTCCCGAAAGTCTCAAATTCGCACCTTGGGTCAAAGAAGGTTTTACGGTCGGATAGGGCAAATATCCTTTAATTTCATACAAATAAAAGACAATTACAAATCATAAAGTATTCCAACGCGGCATAGATCTTATTCTTCGGTTTCCGAAGCCTGATCCTAAAATATTGGTATAGCCTCAAACCACAAAGAGGTTTCCAACCAAAATTCCCATAAAAAGGAGAAAACTATGCCAATCACAGGCTGGATTGCCATCCTCGTCCTGATCGTCATGTGCTACATGCTGATCAAACAGTACGAAACCCGTATGGTGCTGTTCGGAGGCGGTTTCATTCTCTGCTGTATTTCCCTCGCCCCAATGGCCGGCTTAAACGCCTTTGCCAAAACCATGACCAACGGTGCTTTGATCACGGCCATCTGCTCGGCTACCGGATTTGCCTATTGCGTTACCTATACAGAAGTGCGACCGTTCCTTAGTGCATTATCTGACGCGTCCGATCCGCAACGTCGGCATCCTGATGATTCCGATCACCTCGCTGCTTACCTTTGCGATCAACATCGCTATTCCCTCAGCTGCCGGTGTGGGCGCCGTTGTCGGTACGACCTTGATTCCTCTGCTGCCTAGAGCAGGCTTCAAACCGGCCGCCGCTGCAGCAGCCGTTCTGATGGGCACCACCGGTTCTCTGCTTTCTCCGGGCTTGTCTCACAACGCCTATGTTTCCGACATGGCTCATATGTCCATCATGGACCTGATCAGCTATCACGGCATCTACTCCCTGATGATCGGTGTGGTCGGCGCCGTCGGCCTGTGCATTGTCTGCTGGGTTTTGGGCGACAACAAAGGCGAAAAAATGGCGGAAGCCAACCCTGCCGCCGATGCAGAAACGTCCTCCTTTAAGCCGAGCCCCATCAAGGCTTTCGTTCCGCTGATCCCGATCATCCTCATGCTCGTATTCACGTTCTGGATTCCCTCGGTCAAGATGGGCGTTGCACCGGCCATGCTGATCGGTACGATTGTCTGCCTGATCGTTGCTATGTGCGACCCGCAGCAGTTCTCCAAGCAGTTCTTCAAAGGTATGGGCGACTCCTACGGCAGCATCATGGGCATCATCATTGCCGCCGGCGTGCTGGCTGCGGGCTTAACCGCTTCCGGGTTAATTAAAGGCCTCATCGCTTTGATGGTTCAGTCCAAGGAAATTGCACAGTGGGGCGGCTCGATCGGACCATTCGTCCTCTCCGTTCTGATGGGCAGCGGCGACGCAGGCGCCATGGCCTTCAACAGTGCCGTCACTCCGCATGCTCAGGAATTCGGTATGCAGATCCACAGCCTCGGCTCTCTGGCTTTCTTAGCAGGCGCTGCCGGCCGCACGGCTTCCCCGATTGCCGGCATCACCATTCTTGTTGCCGGCTTGGCTAAGGCCAATCCTTTTGACGTTGCAAAGAGAACCTTCCTTCCGATGGTTGTTGCAGTTATTCTTCTTGCCATCTTTATGAGGTAAGAAGCTCTCCCCGGCGCGGGAAGGGCTTCCTTTCCGCGCTCTATTTTTCGGACATACGAGACCGCTATGAAAAAAACGAAAATCGCCGTCATCGGAACCGGAGGCACCATCGTCAGCAGCGGTGCAAATGCAACGCAAATGACGGGCTACAGCATCACGGATGCCGACTTCATACAATTATGACGGCTCTGCCTGAGCTTAATGACATCGCTGAAATCGCTACTTTCTCTGTTTTCAATATCGGTTCGAGCAACATCAAGCTCTCCAACTGGCTGGAGCTCGTGTGTCTGATCAACAAACTTTCCAAGGAAAACTTTGACGGTTTTGTCGTAACACACGGCACCGACACGATGGAAGAAACCGCATTCTTTGCGAATCTGACATTAAAGACTGAGAAACCTGTTGTCTTTACCGGCTCCATGAAACCGGCTACAGCGGTTTCCGCCGACGGTCCTTTAAACCTTCTAAATGCCGTCCGTTTGGCGGGTTCTCCTAAAGCGGCCGGTAAAGGCGTTCTCGTTTCGCTTAACGGCACGATTCATGGAGCACGTGACGTCGTCAAAACCAACACCGTTGCCGTAGAAACCTTCAAGTCTCCGAACAGCGGCCCGCTCGGATACATCATCGGGGATCAGATTGATTTCCTGACCGAATCCGTCAAGCCGCATACACTGCGGTCCTGCTTCGAAGTCGGAGAAACAGACACCGCTGACGAATATCCGAGAGTCTGTGCACTTCTTTGCTGCGCCGACCAAAACCCGGACTTGCTCGAGGCGGCCGTTGACAAGGGCTTCCACGGTATTGTTTTGAGCTGCACGGGCAACGGTTCGGTTCCTTTGGTTTTCGAACCCGTGCTTCAGAAAGCTCATGATGTTGTGTGCGTCCGTTCCAGTCGTACCGGAAGCGGCCCTGTAACGGAGGGGATGACGCGCTGGCAAGTCAACGGTATGATTCCCTCAGGAACCTTAAATCCTCAAAAAGCAAGAATCCTGCTTCAGTTAAGCCTAAAGAAGTTCGGGCTTGACCTAGAAAAAATTAAAGAGATCTTCAAAACATATTGATCTTTCTTGGATCAATTAATCCTAAGGAGAAAACATGTACGACTTACTTCTCAAGAATGCTTGGGTCGTCGATCCGCTGAATTCTGTTAACGGCGTTGCCGATGTCGCCATCCAGGACAGCAAAATTGCCAAAGTCCAGCGCGACATCACGGAAGAAGCTAAAGAAGTCATCGACTTTACCGGCAAAACTCTTCAGCCCGGCATTATTGACAGCCACGTTCACCTCGGCGAAATGTGGGGCTCTCCCTTCGGCCCGAGAATGCTGGCAATGAACGGTGTCACGACTTGCCTGGATATGGCCGGTCCTCTGGAGAACATTCTTGACAACGTTCCTAAATACGGCGTCGGCATTAACATGGCGATCCTCCAGTTCGCCTCTCCTCCCTTCACCTTCAAGGATGCCAACCCTTCCCAGCAGGAAATGATCGACTTGATCGACAAATCCCTGGAAGAAGGCGCGCTCGGTGTCAAACTCCTCGGCGGCCACTATCCGCTTGAACCCGAAGTCTCTTCTCTGCTCATCCGCACCGCCTTGGAACGCAGAGCTTACGTTGCCTGGCATGCAGGAACGACTAAGAACGGCTCCAACATCAACGGCATGATTGAAGCCGTGAAGATGGCTGACGGCTATCCGATGCATTTAGCCCACATCAACGCCTACTGCCGCGGCGCCATCAAAGACGCTATGGAAGAAACGGCCATTGCGATCGATTTGCTCAAAGCCAATCCCAACATCTTCTGCGAAAGCTATGTCTCTCCGAAGAACGGTACACGTCTGACATGCGACAAGGACGGCAAGATTCAGTCCAAGGTGACGGGGAACTGCCTTAGAGCTTTCGGCTTTACCGAAGACAAAGACGGTGTGAGAGCTGCGTTGTTAGCCGGCAAGGCCTTCGTAGTTTACGATGCCGGCGGTTATTCTGATCTGATGACCGGTGAAGAAGCCCTTCGCCGCTGGGAAGCTGCTGACACGAACGTCGGCGGAAGCTTCAACATCAATCCTCCGCTGCCTCGTATCGCCTTGGCTCAGGCCAAACGCGATGACGGCTCCTTCGTCGTTGACGCAATTTCCACCGACGGCGGATGCATCCCCCGCAACGTCATCCTTTCTCAAGGACTGTCTCTCGTAAAACTGGACATCTTGAGTCTCAGCGAATTTGCACAGAAGACCTCTTTGAACCCGGCCCGTATGCTCCGTTTGGCAAACAAGGGTCACCTCTCCGTCGGCGCAGACGCAGATATCACTGTTTACGACTACGCTACTCAGATGCCTGTGGCTTCCTTCATCGAAGGCCGCAAAGTTCTCTTCAACGGAGAATTGGTTTCTAAGGGCGCAACCGTCATCTGTACCGAACACGGCAAAGACGCCATTGAAAAACGCGGCATGAAGGCAATTGTGGTTGATCCCGGCAAGCAGATCGAACGCATCACAGCCCTCTAAAACTTCTTGCCTGTAATACCGACCGAGCGGGGCGCCGAAAGGAGTCCGCTCTTTTTCTTTGTTGTCCGGACGGGTGCTGTTAACTGAGAGCTTCTTAATTACCAAAGAATTTTCCGTGATTTATCTATTGTCGTTTCCCCACCTTCCCACAATTGCAACTTTCTGAAACAATCAAAGGTTAAGGGTGAACCAAGGCACCCTGCTTTTTATCGAACAACCTCAAAGGAAAGATATGACCGATCCGCGTCCCGTCTGCACAGAAAAAACTCAAGACATCATCAAGACTCTGCGCTCCAATGTCCAGGTCGAGGCTGCCCTCGAACTGGCCGTCAAACAGCAGGAAAAGCGCATTGCCGACCAAATCATTCTGACCGAAACTCCGGCTCCTCCCTTCCATGAAGAAGAAAGAGCCAAGGTTCTCCTCGGTATGTTCAAACAGTACGGTTTGACCGATGTCAAACAGGACGCCATCGGCAATGTTATCGGCCGCAGAAAAGGCACCGGCAACGGTCCCACACTCGTCGTCGGCGCTCACATCGACACCGTGTTCCCGGCCGGTACTGACTGCAAAGTTCACAGAGACGGCGACGTCTACAGCGCTCCCGGCATCTCCGATGACGCTGCCGGCTTGGCCTCCATGCTGCAGGTTATCCGCTGCCTGAACGAAAACAACATTGAAACCGTCGGCGACATCGTCTTCGTCGGAACATTGGGTGAAGAAGGCAACGGCGACTTACGCGGCTGCAAAGCGCTCTTCAAAGAAAAGAATGACTATGACGGCATGATCGCCATCGACTCCGCCAATGTTCACCGCATTCTGCGCGGTGCTGTCGGCTGCAAGCGCTTCCGCATTATTTTCGAAGGCCCCGGCGGACACAGCCTCCACAAATTCGGCATTGTCGGTTCTGCTATTCACGGCCTGTCCCGCGCCATCGTCCGTGTTGACGAACTCAAGGTTCCGACCGATCCGAAATGCACTTTCAACTTCGGTGTGATCAAAGGCGGTACCAGCGTAAACGCCATTGCTGCACGCGCTGAAGCCGAACTTGATATCCGAAGCTTCAATCAGCCTGCACTCGAAGCTTTCGTTAAGACCGTTCTTGAAACTATCGAAGCCGCCTGCGACGAAGAAAACATGCGCTGGGGCCTCGAAGGCGACGGCATGGTCTCTTTGAAGATCGAACAAATCGGAGATCGTCCTGCCGGCATGAACGCTGATGACGCTTCCGTCATTCAGGCTGCTTACGGCTCTCTCTTGTCTTTAGGCATTTCTCTGGACAAGTACACTCTGGCCGCAACCGACCAGAACGTGCCTTTGTTCTACGGTCTGCCTGCTACAACGCTCGGCGCCGGCGGCACGGAAGAAAACAACCACGCTTTATCCGAGCGTTGGAACGCCAAAGACGCTTTCCAAGGACCTCAGGTCGCCTTTCTCACAGCCCTCACTCTGGTCGGCATGAAGGGTGTTTCTGAACCGATCCTTGAGAAGGTGCAGCATTAATTTGTTATAACATTTCGAAGCTGAATCCAATTCAGCTCTTGACCGAAGCCGGGTCCGCCCGGCTTTTGTTTTGTCCCTATAACGCAAAAAAACCGAGAAAATCGAGTTTTTTGCGGGATTTTTATTTGCAAAACTAAAAAAAAACTAATTTTTGTATCGTGAACTTGATTTAATTTGCGGTACCTTATTTTT
>CEAI01019568.1_pt1 | contig 15088 bp, 9 predicted proteins | sample 557641 | NCBI WGS metagenome assembly CEAI01 (sample SAMEA3182100, study PRJEB8094) | gut metagenome | biome: human; feature: gut; material: Stool; isolation source: human stools | place: Canada | collected 2012-06-20
TTTGAAATCGGTGCAACAGAATCACCTATCATTCCTCTTTATGTACGTGACACGGAAAAAACATTCATGGTCACTAAATTGGCTTTCGACGAGGGTGTATTTATCAATCCGGTTATTCCTCCGGCATGTGCACCGCAAGACACTTTGGTACGTGTGGCATTGATGGCTACCCATACAAAAGATCAAATTGACCGCGCTGTAGAAAAGCTGGTTAAGGCATTTAAAGCATTGGATATTTTATAATCTACGTAAAATAGATTACCCATATCAAGTAAATAAAATAAAAGTCTGACACAAATAGATATGCCGGACTTTTATTTTATCTCCCCCCCAAAAAAACAGGAAATCGAACTATAAACGGAGCCTCTGTTTTTTCCCTCTTTATCCGAAATCCAGCTACTCCTCAACATGCCTTATTTTATTCACTCTTAAGTACTTCCGCCGGATTCTGTCGGGCAGCTTTCCATATGCGCCAGATGATGCAGAATAGAATAATAATCGCCATTACAGCGAAAATCCCTACATATACCCAACCGTTAATCGCAGTTTGTCTCACATACGTTTCAATCCATTGCCTCATAACCACATATCCCATTGGAAAGGCTATGACAGCAGCAATAATCAGCAATAGGAAGTATTCACGGAAAAACATCTGCAAGATATGACGAATTTGCGCCCCGTTCACTTTACGTATGGCAATCTCCTTTTGACGTTGCTCACACGATAGAGTGACCAATGAAAAGATTCCGAATACGGAGATGAGTACACAGACCAATGACACGAAGCTCAATAGCTTCATCAGTGCATCTTCGGAACGAAGATATTTACCATATTCCTCCTCCTCGCTAAACAACCGTAAGTAAGCATTGGGAAATTCTTCTTTGTGGAGTTTTTCTATAGCTTCACGACATTCATTCCAAGTCCCCTCTTTGAATTTAAAAAGGATACTGGCACGATTCAGGAGATACTCTTGTGCTTCGGGACGCTGGAACGCAATAAGTCCCGGTTTGCTGGTAGGAGAACGATAACTAAAATTCTTCACCACTCCGACAACTTTGTATGCAATATCCTGACGACCGTTGATGTTATTGCCGAAAGTCTTTCCCAAAGCATGTTTCCATCCGAATTTCAGGCACGTACTTTCATCAACCACAACTTCATTCTGCAGGCTCTTTTCAGATATAAATTCACCTTCCAGTAATTTTAAATCATAAAACTTAAAGAATTCCTCCTTTGCCGGCATTATGCCAACAAGCAGTGTTTTTTCTGTCACTTTGGGTAGCCCATCCCAATTGGTTATTTCTACATACATCATCGGACCGACTGGAATAATTGGAAAGTACACAGGAGGTAAAGTTTCGGTTACCATAGGCAAAGCTTTTATTTTCTCCACCCATTGATTAATGTCTCCATTCCACAATGCCACATTAGCCACACGATGACGTTCCATACCTAAATCCGTATTTTTCAGGAAATATAGTTGCTTCATGATGACAACTGTGCAGAAGATAAAGGCAAGGCTGACAATCAACTGTACGATAATACCTATTCTGCGAAATAAGTACGGACGGGCAGTAGCAACACCTCCTTTGATTGTTTCCTGCAATGTTCGACGACGAAAATAGGATAATGGCATCAGTGCAAACAGAAACGACAGGATGATTACTGCCAGAAGATATACTAAGATTTCTCCATAATATGAGCTGGCTTCTATCTGCGTAAAATTCAAAAACTGGGACATACTCATCTCCACCAGCAGCAATCCGCCGATCAGAGCAATACATAAAAGCAGCAATAATTCAATGGCAAACTGTACAGACAAAGCTTTATTGCTTGCTCCATTCACCTTACGAAGTGCCATTTCACGGCTACGCATACAAAGCCGGCTGATAAAAAGCGTCAGATAATTGAATAACGAACAAATAATCACCAGTCCGCCCGCCAAGGAGAAATAGAATATATAACTGAAAGAGATAACAACATCTGCTTTATCTACATAATCCGAATAGCGCAAAGCTGACATCCGGGTAATCAACAAATCGGAAAGTTCGCTCTCTTTCTCAATATCGTTGATGCAAACAGTGCTCATTTTTGTTCGGAATGCGTCTATATCTGTTCTTTCACGTACACGAATAAATAGCTGCTCATTCGAACTTCCCCACCGAGGAGAATGTCTTGCCGGAGCCAGTATATTATATGGAATATTGGAATGGTTAGACCATCCACTCACAATTGCTCCTATTTTACATACGCGTCTGCCTACTTCCACCTCTTTCCCCAATGCATCCTCTTCTTTGCTGAAGAGCCGCTTCGCAAATTCTTTAGTGATAGCAACTTCCTGACCATCACATTTCAGGAAGTTGACAGTACCTTTCAATAATTGTATATCAAAGAAGTTCATGAAAACAGAATCTGCGGCAATCATTCCGATCTCCTGCTCGGTATCTTCCATACGGAATTTTACATAATGTGCGGTAAAAGCGGTTACAGCTTCTATCTCCGGCATTTTGTCTTGCAAATATTTCATTAAAGGATATGGAGTAAATTTACTTGTACCGGGTTCATTGGCGTAATGCGCACGTACCAGATAAATGCGATCGGCTCCCTCATGAAAATTATCATACGTCATTTCATAACGTATCCATAATACCGACAGCGCAAAACAGGTAAAGCCGACTGCTAATCCGATAATACTAACAAGACTTTGTGTTTTATACTTTATCAGATTACGAAAGGCTACTTTCAGATAATGTTTTATCATGATATACTTTTTATTGATAGCTTGTGCTTACATACTAACTTCGGTCACCACCTGTCCATCAAACAGGTTTATGATACGGTCGGCATAACCGGCATCGTGTTGTGAGTGGGTCACCATGACAATGGTGGTTCCCTCTTTATTCAGTTCGCTCAATAGCCCCATCACTTCTTTACCGTTTTTGGAGTCCAGGTTACCGGTTGGCTCATCGGCCAGAATCAGTTTAGGGTTGGCCACAACGGCACGGGCAATGGCAACACGTTGCTGCTGACCACCGGAAAGTTGTTGCGGAAAGTGCTTACTACGATGAGTAATGGCCATTCTCTCCATAGCTGACTCTACCCTCTTTTTCCGTTCGGCAGCGGAAATACCCATATAAAGCAAAGGAAGTTCGATATTTTCGTATACGTTCAACTCGTCTATCAGGTTAAAGCTCTGAAATACAAAGCCTATCACGCCTTTGCGAAGACTGGTACGTTGCGACTCGGTATACCGGGAGACTTCCGTTCCGTTCAGATAATACTCTCCTCCTGTCGGGTTATCAAGTAGCCCCAAAATGTTGAGCAATGTTGACTTGCCACAGCCGGAGGGACCCATGATGGCTACAAATTCACCTTGTTTCACTTCGATACTGACGTTATTCAACGCCCAAGTTTCTACTTCTTCCGTTTTGAAAATCTTCTGTAAGTCAATGGTCTTAATCATAACTGTATTGTTTTTAGAATTATTAATTTTATTCGTTTTTGATTACTTCTGCGGGATTGAGACGTGCAATCCGCAGTATTTTAAAGATAATGGTAATTACTGTCAATAAGGTTACTCCCCAAAATATGCTTCCCCAATATAATATTCCATCATTAAAAAATACGGTGTACATTTGTTTCCACAGTTGCAATACCACGTAAATGAGCGGAAAGGTGATGGCGGCAGTCACCATCAGCAAAATCAGGTACAAACGTGCAAACAGCCAGATGATGGAACGTATTCCGGCTCCGTTCACTTTGCGAATGGCAACCTCTTTCTGGCGGCGTTCTGTATCGAGCGTAATGCTGGAATACACTCCCAACAGGGTAATGATGATGCTTACAATTGCAAAAAACGAGATGATATCTTTCAGAATATATTCCACCGCCTGCACTTCGTACAAATCATCCTGAAATGTACGTACTTGGGAAGAAATATTCTCCGGCAGCACTTCACGACGGATGGTTTCCATCCATTTCATGACTTCTTTTTGCTGTTCAGGGTAACATTTCACATAGCAGTGACCTATGTATTCAGAAGAATCATAAAGTGTGAAAGCATATCCGCCATTATGGTTATGTACATCTGTTTGAAAGGGGGCACATACTCCACAAACGGTGAAATCACTGGTCTGGTCGTAAAAGTTCATTCCGATGATATCTTTCTTTTGTCTTTTCTGCCAGACTTCATCCATTACGAGATCCTTTTTTGTCCGGATCGTCCTGCCCTCCGTTATCGGAATATTCATAAAGGTGAAGAAATTCAATGGTACACACATTACATTAATATCAATCCAAGAGTTATCATTTCCTTTCTCCGTCATTAACAAGTTTCCGGATATTCCATGAGTATAAGATATATCAGATAACAAAATATCTTTCACACCGGCATGCTGCCTGAAACGTTCCACCATTTCCTGTTTTTCTTTATTCTCCAGAAATGGATAGTCCAGCGGAATACTAAGAATCGCTTCTTTATCTTCCTGACTTAACGTATGAAATAAGGTTTCAGTCACCTTTCCTGATTGCAAAAACAGGCTGACAGTCAGCGTTACGAATATCCAGCAAATAAAGAACTGGACGCCGAGCATAAAGTTACGTCCCCACTGTTTCCCGCGACGTTTTTGACCTCCATAGATACCTGTCTGTATGGAAGACCTGCGAATACGGACGGATACCAGCAGACAGACTGCCATGCAAAGCAATGCAAGAAAAACAATGTATTGCAGAATATGCTTTAATAGTGTTTCAGGAGGGAAAGTCATTGTGAGGCCTGGCAAAGAGAAATCCATTCTATCTCCAATTAGTTCGATACCCCATATCACCAAAAATGAGGATGCAAATACAATCATCAGTGACTGTGTTAATAACAGGCAGAACAGCCGTTTCCAATCAGAACCAAGCATTTTCATTATGGCGTATTCCTTAGTGCGATTCAGGAAAGAGCCGATGAGAAAATGAAAGAAATTAATCAATCCAACCAACAATATCAATATGCCGACAATTCCGGTGACCCATCCCAGAATATAAATACCTTTCTCCTGCGACCGGTCTCCTATATAACGGGCAACAACGGTATAAGTCTCGTTATATAGGCTATAAGTATAGTCGCGCTTGGAAAATTGTTTTTCCAAACCAGTAATGCCAACCTGCGGAGATAACAAAACGTATGTCCGGGCTCCCGTTATATCGCGACGTTTCGGACTCTGAAAAAGTCCCTCACTGTCGTTGATAACCAATGCATCGGTATGACACATAAAATTAAAATCATTGTTCAGTGGAAGATCTTCCATCACTGCTTGGATTGTGTACACAATACCTCCTGTCTTTGGTGTACTGTCCGGAGAAGTATAAAGCCGTCTTGTAAGAGTCAGGTGTTTGCCAATGGCAGTCTCCACCTGACCAAATATCTTTATGGCAGTGGACCGGCTTATAATAACCGCGTTGGGCATCCGGCTTGCTGTCCGCCAGTTACCAACTACCATTTGCGGAGTAAAGACTTTATTGTATAGGGTATCGACTTCTATAATTTCAAGATCGTATGGCAATGATTTATCCGGAGACAGTTCAACCTGAAAAGAGCGTTCACGGGGATATGCCATACAAGAGATCGCTTCCACTTCACCCATAGCCCAAGTACGGAGTTCTTCGGATAATGCTACTTGTGTGCCGGAAAAATAGTCACCAGTCTGTTCATTATAGAGATTTAACTCGGCTATGCGGGAATAATTGTCAAAGCAATGATTGGTAGATTCTACAAAACGACTGCAATACATACATATACTAAAACACAGTAGTCCTACTGCCAATCCGATGGTGGAAATTATATTCTGTGCCTTGTACTTCCACAAGTTTCTAAATGCTACTTTGAAATAGTGTTTTATCATAATATCTTAGATTCATTCAGTTTTTATAATTTTAGCAGGATCAATATGCGCAATCTTGTTTATTTGCCAGAATAGAGTCCCTAAAGAAATACCACCAACCAATAACAAAGCTATCAAAAAGATTCCTATACCTATAGGAGCTTTCACTACAAAATCCTTTGTGTATTCATATATCAGATACCAGAATAATGGAAGAGCTACTGCAAAAGCCCCACCTAATATGACAAGATACTTGCGTCCTAGTAAAAGATATAAATCTTTCAGTGATGCTCCATTCACTTTGCGAATTGCAACCTCATGGGAACGCTGCCTAATGTCAAATAATGAAATACCAAACAAGCCAAGACAAACTATTACAATAGCTATACAAGCGAAAAGAGCATAAACAGAAGCTATCTGGCGATCATTTTTATAAAGTTCAGCCACATCGTCCTTCAACAAAGAATATTTAAAATCCTCTGTACCATACACTTTCTTTTGAATACTTTTCAAATAGTCAATAACTGCCTGTTCTTTGCCGGAGTGGCAATATATCTGATATAAATCACCGTCTAATTGACTACCAACCATAAAGACCATCGGATGGACACCTGTACTAATATGTCCGTCATAATAATCGTCTATTACAGCAACAATAGGTTGAGCCGGAAAATCCGGGACGTTTCTTTTCATCATTTCATCAACCAGCATAGCTCCCTCACATTGCGTATATCCTAAGGCTTTCAATGCCGCACGATTTACAACGGCCACTCTATTTCTTGAGTCTTCATCCATTTCCGGCAGACTTCCATCCACAAACGCAAGATTGAAAACTTTAAAGAAATCAGGAGTAACATAAGATTGCAACAACGCAACTGTTTCTCCTTTTACACTTTGAAAGTTTGTAGAATAATAGTCTCCCAAAATAGATGAATGTCCCGTCGTCCAATACTGAATATCCGGACAACTCTTCATGAGTTGGTCTATTTCAGTAATCCTCTCTTGCCGTTGTTTGATAGTCTCCATAGTGTAAACTGCGAAATCTCGTGATTCATATATCAAGTTTGCTTGAATTACAGACTCTACACGAAAACCAGGATCGGTATGTAACATAAAATTCAGTTGCTTGCTGAAATAGATTGATAATACCACTAACAGGAAAGTAATCATATATTGCAGAAAAAGAAAGATCATACGTAAACGAACCGAATGGTTATCTGTACCTACCTTCCGGATTGAAACAGCCAACAAAGAACGTTGGCACTGCACAAACGCATAAATAGATACTAACAGAGGCAAAAACAACAAAATAGAGAATGATAATATCCCATCAAATGCAGTATACATCAGCTGACTGCCAAACATGGATGATACAGGAATATTTGTCACCTCTACAATGAGCCAGGCTACTATCATGGAAGCAGCGATCAATAAAAAGTTTTCTATGAATATTTGCTTAAACAACGCTTTTCTATCAGCTCCAAAAACTTTCCGCAAGCTATACACCTTACCTCGTTTCACCATCAATACCAGATAAAGATTGATGAAATTCATCACACCTGCAAGTAATATCAACAGGCAAATTCCTCCTAAAATAAATAGTTGGGAACGGTTTCCGCTAACTAGCATATCTGGTCCGGATCGACCAATTAAAGCCCGATCCCAATACATATCACTTATAGGAACTAGAGAGAAAGTGTATTTCCGACTATCCCCGCTACGAGCATCCTGATTGATAAACCGGGGATAACTCCCGGCCTTATTGGCTTTCATTACTTCCGTTTCTGAAGTGAAACGGATAAAATCCAAAGGCATACGCTCCCATAATGATGATAGTTTTGAAGAGAGGACCAAGTCAAAATTAAACATCCGCTTATTAATTGGTTCCTCTAATATGCCTGTCACCCTAATCTCCTTTCCATTCGAATAAGTGAGAATCTTGCCAATAGGATTTTCTTTGCCGAAAAGTTTTTTAGCAAAACCCTCCATTAACAAAACTGACGCCGGATCTTCCAAGGACACTGAACCTTGTAACACACGGTAAGGGAAAAGTTCAAAATAAGCACTATCTGCTGCCATAGCTTGAACAGGAATACGATTTGACTGATAGGTCAAATAATCATTTTCGAGCAACACGATGCGTGAACGCGTCACTATGCCACTATTATCAATGTAAACACTATCCCGGCTCCCTATTTCAGCCACACTTAATACCCGATTTCCTTCAAACGTTGTCTGTACACCATACACTTGATTACGATCAATGCAATGTGTGTCTACTGTAAGCTCACGATGAATATAACGAAGCAAAATAATGCAACAAGCTAAACTAAAGGCTAACCCGAGCAAATTAATAATAGTATATGATTTTGTACGCAACAAAAAGCGTATCGCATAGTACAATGTTTTCATGTTTTATCTATTTGTTATTTTTCATTCATTTCAAGATCAATTCTTCCGCATCGCCAAAGGTATCATATCCGGTGGTAATAACCCAATCTCCCGGCTGTAAACCTTCTACTATTTCATATTGTTGCGGATTCTGTCGACCAATATTCAATGGCACGCGAACTGCTTTTGTCTTTGATGCATTTACTTTATAAATCCATTGTCCGCCTGTAAACTGATAGAAGTTGCCTCGCGGAATAATGAGCGCTTGCTCCGGCTGTCCCAATTCAATCTGTACCCGGAAGCTCTTGCCGACTCTTACATTATCGGGCATATCTCCGGTAAAAATAAGATCAATATCAAACATACGATCTTTCACTTCGGGAACCACTTTTGTTATTTTCAGCGGATATTTGTTTCCTTGATAGTTCACGGTAGCCGGTAGTCCGGTGGTGATCCGGTCGATATAATATTCGCTAAGTGAAGTATGGATTTTGTATTGATCGAGCACTTTTATTTCAGCAATGCTTTCACCGGAGGAAACCTGCTGCCCCGGAGTGACCTTTACGAAACTAAGCTGACCTTTCAGTGGAGCTGTGACCACCAAGCTATTCAGTCGTTCGCGAGTACGTTCGTACTTTTTCCGTTCCCGCTCCCGGTCGTTACGAATCAATTCCTTACGTATCATCGTGACAGCAGAATCATGTCGCAAGCTCTCTTGTTGCAGGGCTGCGTTTTTCTGTTTGTAACAATATTCATCTTCAGCTACCTGCAACTGCGCCTTACTCTTCACTCCCATCTGAAATTCTTCGCGGTCGAGAGCGATGCTTTTTTTCAGGCGTTCCAATTCGTAGCTATTTGTCAGGGCTTGCTGTTTCAAGTTCAGACTTTTTTGTTCCATTTCAATCTCCTGCTCCTGATAGGTAATCATTTGCTTTTCCCATTCGTCACGCTGGTCTTCAATATTGCGGAGCAAATCGGGATTGGAAAGAATAAGAATGGTGTCTCCCTGCTGAAGCAAACTTCCCTCTTCACCGACAATCCTTTCCACGCTTCCAGTTTCACGAGTATTGATCTTGATGGTCAGTATAGGCTGAATGAGCCCTTCCACATCTACATATTCCATGAAATCAGACTCTTTCACTTCTGCAATCTGTATATTTTCGGCATCTATCCGTAGTTTTCTGGGACCTAAAGACAAAGTAATCACATAAATCAAAAAGGCGGCAAATAAAAGCCCTCCTATCAGATAGTATCTGTAACGAATGTACCACGGTTTCTTTTCTAATTTTATATCCATGAGATTATCTGGTGTTTTACAAGTTTCTATTAATTAGGGTTCCATCACTATTCTTTACTGACTTTTCGTTGTTCTCTATTCAATCAGAAGATGGTAGTCTTCTGTCAGTATCGTATTTCGCTCAAAATCATATAGTGTCATGCTACGGAGTGTATAATATAAACTCCAATAATTATATAAAGCCGAAATATAGTTACGGCGGGCACTATCTTTCTCTGAAATGGAAGCATTCAAGTCAAGAATGGTAGATTTACCTAATAGATAGAGTTTGCGGGCCACTTCACTTCTTCGTTGGGCTGTCTCATCCGTGCGGGCAGCGATCCGGACACGTTGCGTTTGCAGATTGAATTGTTTGACGAGTTTACGAACGTTCAGTTCAAAGTCCGTCCGGCTCTGTTCGACTTGTGTGTAAACCAGATCACGATTGGAACGGGCTACTCGCACCTGTCCTTTTCCACGTCCCCAGTCTAGGATAGGAAGAGAAATGCCGATACTTACGTATTGCTGGTCCAACAAATTTCGATAAGCGTCGGGCAGTTTGTCAGCAGTCTGCGTCAATCCGAAACGGAGATAGATATCTGCTTTCAGGCCGGCATTGGCGCGGGCTTTCGCCACAGCACTCTCACTTTCCAGTTTCCGCCTTTCCATCGTCTGTATATCCGGACTGTTTTCGTAAGCCAGTGCCAGTGCTTCATTCAGGTTCACACTGAAATCCGGAATTTGAGGACTGACAAGGACACGTAATTCCCGATCTTCGTGAATACCAAGATAGGAACGGAGTTCCTGCATACAATTATCCATTTCAATAAGGGCATTCATGCGGTTTGTCTCTTCCGTCAAACGGTTAAGTTCCAGTTGCAGCATTTCATTTTCTGTGATGGTACCTATGTTATAGCGGCCTTGCGCATAACGGTAAAGTGTATCGGCATTGGCGTAATTAAAGGAAGCAATATCGTAATCGCTCTGGGCGGTGGCCAAGGCAAAGAATTTATTAATCGCATTGGCTGATACGAGTTCAAGCGTCTCTACGTAGCTTTTCTTTGCCTCCTGATAGCGCACGGGCTCTATCCGTCTATCCCATTTCAAACTATTGTAGCCAAAAAGAGACTGGCGATAACCGATCATTATGGGGGAAGTCTGCCATGAGTATTTATGTTCGCTGAACAGATCCATGCGTTGAGCGGAGGTTTCGAGAAAGAAAGAGCCACCGGTCCAGGATAAGTTCTGTGAAAGATTCAGGGTTAAATCTGTATTCAATAGATTTTGTTCGACAAACTTTACCGAACCGTCTCCCATCGTTATCTTGTTAATGGCACGGTTCAGATTCGGATCGGATGTCAGGCTTAAAGACGGCAGATAATTGGCACGATAATATTTATAGTTCCAATACGCAGAACGGAAACTGTGGCGTGCCGTCTGTGCATCGGGAGATTCCATACGGGCAATCTCTATGACTTGCTTCAATGACAGCTCTGTGGTTTGATCTTGAGCGGTCAATAGTTCTGTCAACAATAGTCCGAGAGATATGAAGATTAATTTCAGATTCATTCGTTGGTTATATTTGTTATTTATCATTCAAAAGATGTGCCATTCAGATAAACAGTTATCATTCAATAATATAGTAATATTCCTTTCATTCATTCAGTGTGCATATACGCACAAAATTAGTGCGCAATCGCACACACAACACATGAGATTTATCCATATCTTTGCTCCCGGAGTTTAAATGGATAGAAGATATGGAAGAAGTCAACAAATTAGGAAAGATACTCATAGTAGATGATAACGAGGACGTGCTCTTTGCCCTCAACCTCCTACTGGAACCGTATACGGAGAAAATAAAGGTGGCTACTACCCCCGATCGGATCGAGCATTTCATGACCACCTTTCATCCCGATCTTATCTTATTGGACATGAATTTCAGCCGGGATGCCATCAGCGGACAAGAGGGATTTGAAAGTCTGAAGCAGATATTGCAGCTTGACCCACAAGCTATTGTTATTTTTATGACTGCCTATGCGGATACGGACAAGGCCGTCCGGGCCATCAAAGCCGGTGCTACCGATTTTATTCCCAAGCCTTGGGAAAAGGATAAATTGCTGGCTACGCTTACTTCGGGTATGCGACTGCGTCAGTCACAGCAGGAAGTCAACATGCTGAAAGAGCAAGTAGAAATTCTTAGCGGGCAAAATGCTTCGGAAAATGATATTATTGGAGAGTCACCGGCCATGCAGGAAGTGTTTGCCACGATAAATAAACTAAGTAATACGGATGCCAATATACTGATTCTAGGAGAAAACGGTACGGGAAAGGATGTGATTGCCCGACTATTATATCGTTGTTCTCCACGATACGGCAAACCTTTTGTCACGATTGACCTGGGAAGTATACCCGAACAATTGTTTGAGAGTGAACTGTTCGGTTTCGAAAAAGGCGCTTTCACCGATGCCAAGAAATCAAAAGCGGGACGAATGGAAGTGGCGACCAACGGGACTTTGTTTTTGGATGAAATTGGCAATCTTTCACTTCCTATGCAGTCTAAATTACTGACTGCTATCGAAAAAAGGCAAATCAGTCGTTTGGGAAGTACGCAAACCATTCCCATCGACGTCCGTTTAATATGTGCCACCAATGCTGATATCCGTCAGATGGTGGAAGACGGGAATTTCCGTCAGGACTTATTATATCGTATCAACACGATTGAAATACATATACCTCCACTCCGTGAACGCGGCAATGACATCATCCTGCTTGCCGAACACTTTCTGAACCATTATGCCCGCAAATATAAAAAAGAAATGCACGGACTGACACGGGAAGCCAAAAACAAACTGCTGAAATATGCATGGCCTGGAAATGTGAGAGAACTTCAACATACGATAGAACGTGCTGTAATCTTGGGAGACGGCTCCATGCTAAAACCTGAAAACTTCCTTTTTCATGCGACACCTAAACAGAAAAAGGACGAAGAAATGGTACTGAATCTCGAACAACTGGAACGGCAGGCCATTGAGAAAGCGCTCCGGATCAGCGACGGAAACATCTCCCGTGCTGCCGAATATTTAGGGATTACCCGTTTTGCATTGTATCGCAAACTTGAAAAATTAGGCTTATGAAACGATTTGAGTTCAAAGTAGCATTGCACATCTTAATTATTTTTCTGCTTTCTATCGGCAGTTGTCTGCTGTATCAAAGACAGTTATGGTTCAGCACTACCGTCTGTATTCTCTTTTTGATAGGTGCCGGTATGCATCTCTACCGAATACAGTTCAAGCAAATCACCTTGTTACGACGATTGACGGATGGACTTCGCTACAACGATATGACGCAGAATCTTCATCCGCCTTTCAAAAATAAGATGATGGATGAGTGGGCACAGGAGCTTTCTAATGCATTGAAGGACTTTCGGGGAAAGTTATTGGCAGAGGAAGTCAAGCATCAGTATTACGAGAGTTTATTAAATAAAGTAGATACTGTCGTACTCGTAACCGATGCTTCCGGGCACATTGAATGGATGAATCAGGCTGCAGTGGCCCATCTGGGGCAAATATCACAACTACCGGACGTACTTCAGGAGGCTTCTATCAGCAATGATATGTCCATGATCCGCATCGAGCAGAATGGTATCGTTCTGGAAATGGCTATTTCCTGCACCACATTTGCTACACAGGGGAAGAAACAGCGGTTAATCAGTCTGAAGAATATTCATTCTGTACTGGAACGTAATGAAATGGAGGCCTGGCAAAAACTGATTCGTGTATTAACACACGAAATCATGAACTCCATCACTCCTATTATTTCTCTTTCGGAAACGTTAAGTGAAAGGGGAATCCCCGAATCACTCGGAGAAAAGGAGTATTCTGCTATGTTGCAAGCTATGCAGACTATTCACAGAAGAAGTAAGGGATTACTAGGATTTGTGGAGAATTACCGGCGACTGACACGAATTCCGATACCTGTCCGTACTAAAGTATCTGTTGCAGAATTGTTTATGGACTTAAAGAAATTATTCCCGGAAGAGTATATTCATTTCGAAATGCCTGCATCTGATTTATTTTTATATGTAGACCGGGCACAGATAGAGCAAGTGCTTATCAACTTGTTAAAAAACGCCCGCGAAACATGCGAGCGAAAAATAGATAAAGAGATACAGATAAAGTTTTTCTCTAAAGACAACCCGACATTAACAATATCTGATAATGGCGAGGGAATTCTAACAGATGTTTTGGACAAGATTTTCGTTCCTTTCTTCACCACCAAAACATCCGGTTCGGGCATCGGATTGAGCCTGTGCAAACAGATCATGACTTTGCATGACGGAAGTATTAACGTAAAATCAGAAATAGGGAAAGGAAGCTGTTTTATTCTTACTTTCCCTAAATGAGAACCACCGAAAGCCTCCCGAATCCTTTAATACGATGATTAGTCTGGGTAGTAGAGGAATTACTTATCCTCTACTACCCAGACTATTTGTATCGGGATTTAATTCCTTAACAGCCTCTTTGACCGCTTTATTAGTTGGCTTGCGATATGCTTCCGCTTGTTGAACGGGGACAATCTCATTCACCATTCTTTCATATCCTTTTTGCTCTAACAAGTGCACTTCTTTTTCACCTGTTTCTTTTTGTTTTCTTGTTTTCATAAGGCTTTTCATTTTAAAATTCTTATTTATAAAACAGAAAACATCGAAAGATAGTTCATACTCACAGATAATTTATGTACGGGGCAACCACCCCCAATATACCATTATGAGCTTGTTCACTCCGGTACAGTTATGAGCAATTTAATATTCTTTCTCTATAATAGGCACAATTCTTCCATCCCCTTCACTCTTCCTCTGTATCACCGATTAACAGGGAGTTTTCAGGTGAAGAGCCGTTCTTTCACCTTCTTTTCATCGTGAACAAAATCAAATAGCCGCTTACCCTGATTACATCATTGAGCAAGATTAGTCAAGCTATTTCGTTATTAGTTTCAACCCCATTTGAAACTAAAAGTTTCACGCCTTGAAACAAAGTGTTTCAAGGTTAGAAACAAAGTGTTTCACACCGAGAAACGAAGTGTTTCAAGGATTGAAACTATTTTTGAAACCTAATCGCTTACAGGTGAAGAGGTGGTGAAGTTGTTGCCCTTCACCCGCAAACTCCCTATTCATCGAAGAGACAGAGAAAAGGTGAAAGAGGAGATGAAAAGATGAATTACGATGTCCGATGATACTTCTAATCTCTGACAAGAAAAAAAAGTGAGCCCGCAAAGTGATGAGATTCAAGGTATTGAGAAATAATAGGTAAAAAACATTCGTTTAGCTATTGTTAATTAAAAAATACTCCCTATCTTTGCACCGCTTTTGAAAAGAACAACCCTTCAAAAAAGTAGCGGGGTGTAGCGCAGTCCGGTTAGCGCACCTGCTTTGGGAGCAGGGGGTCGTGGGTTCGAATCCCGCTACCCCGACTACAAAAAAGAGGGTTATTAAGTTCAAAATTTTTCGGGGTGTAGCGCAGTCCGGTTAGCGCACCTGCTTTGGGAGCAGGGG
>CEAI01018275.1_pt1 | contig 15004 bp, 11 predicted proteins | sample 557641 | NCBI WGS metagenome assembly CEAI01 (sample SAMEA3182100, study PRJEB8094) | gut metagenome | biome: human; feature: gut; material: Stool; isolation source: human stools | place: Canada | collected 2012-06-20
AGGAGAGGATGGTTTATAATGGATTTCATGGAAATGTATGCCCAGAAAAAGATGACTGCCGAGCAGGCTGCTTCTCTGGTCAAGAGCGGCGACTGGGTGGATTACGGCTGGTGCGTCAACACCCCCGTGGCCGTGGACGCCGCCCTTGCCAAGCGCCTGCCCGAACTGGAGAACGTCAATTTCCGCGGCGGCATCCTGATGTGGGTGCCTGAGATCTTCCAGATCGACGACCCCGCTGCCCACATGACCTGGAACAGCTGGCACATGGGCGGCATTGAGCGCAAAGCCATCGCACAGGGCTTCTCGTTCTACTCCCCCATCCGCTATTCGGAGCTGCCCCGCTACTACCGCGAGAGTCCCGACCCGCTGGACATCGCCGTCTTCCAGGTGACTCCGATGGACGAGCACGGCTACTTCAACTTCGGCCCCAGTGCTTCCCATCTGGGTGCCGTCTGTGAGAAGGCCCGGAAGATCATCGTGGAGGTCAACATCAATATGCCCCGCTGCCTCGGCGGTATGGAGAACTGTGTCCATATCTCCCAGGTCACCGGCATCGTGGAGGGCGACAATCCGCCCATCGGCCAGATGGCCGCTGCCGGCCCCGCTTCCGAGGTCGATTTGAAGGTCGCAAACCTCGTTGTGCCGCAGATCCCCAACGGTGCCTGCCTGCAGCTGGGCATCGGCGGTATGCCCAACGCCATCGGCAGCCTCATCGCCCAGAGCGATTTGAAGGACCTGGGCGTCCACACCGAGATGTACGTTGACGCTTTCGTGGACATCGCCAAGGCCGGCAAGATCACCGGCGCACACAAGCAGCTGGACAAGGGCCGTCAGGTCTACGCCTTCGGTGCCGGCACCCAGAAGATGTACGACTACCTCAACAACAACCCCGAGTGCATGTCTGCTCCCGTCGATTACACCAACGACATCCGCAGCATCTCCGCGCTGGACAACTTCATCTCCATCAACAATGCGGTGGACATCGACCTGTTCGGCCAGGTGAATGCGGAGAGCGCCGGCGTCAAGCACATTTCCGGTGCAGGCGGCCAGCTGGACTTCGTGCTGGGCGCATACCTTTCCAAGGGTGGCAAGAGCTTCATCTGCCTGTCTTCCACCTTCTTTAATAAGAAGACCGGTCAGCTCGAGAGCCGCATCCGTCCCACGCTGGAAAACGGCAGCATCATCACCGATACCCGCGCCAATCTGCATTACCTCTGCACCGAATACGGCTGCGTCAACCTCAAGGGTCTGACCACCTGGGAGAAGGCCGAAGCCCTCATCAATGTGGCACACCCCGACTTCCGCGAGGAGCTTATCAAAGAGGCCGAGAAGCTGCACATCTGGCGCCGCAGCAACAAAATCTAAACATCGCCGTACCGGCTCCTGCCGTCTGCGGCAGGAATGGAGTCACACATGATGGACAAAAAACCGCACATCAAGCCCTATATCTACGGAATGCTCGCGGGCTTTGGTGCGATAAGTCTAAGCATCCTGTTCTTCTTCTTCATCTACCGCTTCGACGGGTTCGGCGACGCGGTCTCCAAGGTGACCGGCATCCTGATGCCCTTCATCTATGGTGCCGTCATCGCCTATCTGCTCAAGCCGGTGTGCAACACCATTGAGGGCTTTCTGCACCGCATCTTCCCCGAAAAGCTCCACAGCATGGCCAATATGCTTGCCATTGCAGCGACGCTGCTGTTCGGTGTGCTGGTGGTCTACGCCCTCGTGATGATGGTGGTGCCGCAGCTCATCACAAGCGTCACCTCCCTCTACTACACCGCGCAGACCAGCATCACCCGGTTCATGCGTTGGGTGAACACACAGAAAGTCTTTTTGGATAATGAGACACTGATGGGCTACTTCAACGATGCCTACGATGTCATTGTTGCCAATCTGACCACTCTGCGCACCACCCTGCTCCCCTCGCTGCAGAATTTACAAGGCATCCTGAGCGGTGTGGGCGTCGGCGTCATGAATGTGGTGATCTGGTTCAAGAACCTGCTCATCGGCCTTATCGTCGCTGTTTACCTGCTGGCCAGCCGCAAAAAGTTCGCCAAACAGGCCAAGATGATCCTCTACAGCGTCGTCAAGCCCCACTGGGCGCAGCTCATCCAGGAGGAAGTCCTCTACGCAGACAAGATGTTCGGCGGCTTCATCAACGGCAAGATCATGGACTCCGCCATCATTGGCGTGCTCTGCTACTTCGCCTGCATCATCTTCAAGTTTCCGAGCGCACTGCTGGTGTCGGTCATCATCGGCGTCACCAACGTCATCCCCTTCTTCGGCCCCTTCATCGGTGCCGTGCCTGCAACGCTGCTCATCCTCATCCAAAGCCCCATCAAGGCCATCTGGTTCGTACTCTTCGTTCTGGTGCTCCAGCAGCTGGACGGCAATGTCATCGGCCCGAAGATCCTGGGCAACACCACCGGCCTTTCGAGCTTCTGGGTGCTCTTCTCCATCCTGCTGTTCGGCGGTCTGTGGGGCTTCGTGGGCATGATCGTGGGCGTGCCGCTGTTCGCCGTCATCTATGACGTCATCAAGAAGCTGGTCTTCCACGGCCTGCGCCGCAACGGCCAGCTCGACCAGATGACCGTCTACCACGACGAGTTCGGCGATCCCGGCGACCCGGCTCCCGCGCCTGTAGAAGATGAAGGAACGGAAACCGAAATCGTCATTGATCCCGGCGAAGAATAAAATAACAAGATAAAGCCCCCATCCTCCCGGCTGCCTCAGCCGGTGAAGATGGGGGCTTTTCTGCGCATTTTTATGTTTGAAAGACCGATAAAGTCATTTCGCGTGAGCAGTGGAATGAGCCGGTTCCCAGTCCTTGTAATTCTCGTACCGGCTCTCCCTGAGGGTGACGTGCGACCAGATCTCGTCGGCTACAGGCTGCCAGTCGGCAGCATATGCACCGCATTTGTCGCAGAGGTGGTCTACGCTCTCGGGCGACTGCAAGTCGGTGCTGTGAGCACCGGTGTCATGCACCATCTGGCGCAGAAGCTCGGGGTTTTCCAGCATCGGGCAGGGACGCAGATGGTTTTTATTGAAGGGCTGGCCGTTGTGGTAGGCCATGAAGAGCGGGCTGCGGAGAATATCGAGGATGCTGCTGTCGTGGATGTTGGCGTTGGAATAGTGGATAAAGACGCACGGCTCTGCATCGCCCGCCGAATTTATATGAAAATAGTTGCGTCCGCCTGCGATGCATCCGCCCACAAACTCGCCATCGTTCTGGAAGTCCATCGGATAAAACGGAATATCGCTCTTCTCTGAGCGGAGATACCGGATGCGCTCGATCATGTACTTGCGCTGAGCAGGCGTGGGCATCAGCTCTGGCGCAGCCTCGTTGCCTACCGGCATATAGTGGAAGTAGAACCCGAAGTGCGCACCCTTGTCGCAGAGCATCCGCATAAAGTGGTCGCTGGTGACGGCTTCGAGATTGTCTCTGGTATAGCAGATGGAGGTGCCAAAAAGGATCCCGTGGGCCTTGAGCAAGTCCATCGCATTCATGACAGCGGCATAGTGGCCGTCGCCCCGCCGGGCATCATTGGTAGAGGGAGTTCCCTCGATCGAGAGCATGAAGGCGATATTGCCCAGTTTTACGACCTCTTCACAGAACGGCTCATCGATGAGGGTCGAGTTCGTGTAAATCGCAAACTGCACGTCGTTGTGCTTTTTTGCCAGACGGAGAATATCCGCCTTCCGCACCAGAGGCTCGCCGCCGGTGAGCATATAGAGATAGACCCCCAGCTCCTTGCCCTCGGTGATGATTTTGTCCATATCCTCAAAGCTGAGGTTGTTTTTGTGGCCGTACTCGCCCGCCCAGCATCCCACGCAGTGCATATTGCAAGCCGAAGTGGGGTCGAACAGGATCAGCCACGGGATATTGCAGTGGTACTTTGTGCGGTTCTCGCGGATGGTCTTTGTCCCCCGGAAGAACGCCTCATAGCCAAGGTTGAGCGCCGTGGTGCGTGCCACGTTGGGCGCGGTCTGGTCGAGCACACAGTTGATGAGCTTCGACCACTTGCTGTCCGCATCGGTCAGCACTGCGCGGGCGTGCTCATACGTCTCCTCGCTGAACGAGTCGCCATAGAACTGCTTTGCGACGTCCACCATCTCGGCAAACGCCTTCTGACGGTCTTTTCTGACATGAGCCAGTGCCACATCCACCATCGTTCCGACAGCGGTACGCTGTACCTTATGGCTCAACGGCTCCAACGCGATACTCATAAAAGTCTGCCTCCTTGTGTGGGTCTTTGCCAGCCCTTTGTTTTGACAATACTTTAACATTTTTCCGACAAAGGTTCTATAAACAAGCAGAGCAGGGTGATAGTTTTTCTATCATCCTGCTCTGCTTGTTCAGATTTTTATCAGTCGTCGGTTTTTGATGCTCTGCCGTCGGTGCTGAAGCGCAGCAGCGCCCGCTTCAGATCACCATGCATCATGATGTTGAGCCGTTCGGCCATCAGGGTGGGCTCGGTCTTCATATCCCGGCGGACCCACTCCAGCACCATGCCCACCAGCGCATACTTGTAAAAATCGATGATGAACTGCTTGTCCTCTTCCTGCACCGGGATGTTTTCACGCTCTACAAACATCCGCAGCAGAGGGTCAAGCATTTTATAGAGGTACTGCTCCACCTGTTCCCTGCTTACCGAGCGGTAGACGTTGAGCACCAGCACCCGGTTGTCCTGGATGCGCTGCAAGGCGTCCAGAAGCGCCTCGCTCCAGGTCTCAAAGTTTTGGCGGCCCTCCAGCGCCTCGGCGGCATCCTCCACCAGGATCCAGTCCACCAGGTCGTATATATCCTTGAAATGGTAGTAAAAGGTCATGCGGTTCACACCGCAGTCCTCGGTAATATCGTTGATCGTGATCTTGTTCAATGGCTTTTTCAGCAGCAGCTTTTTGAGCGATGCTTCCAGCGCGCGTTTTGTCGTCTGTGCCACGAGAATGCCCATCCTTTCGCGTTTGCCCCGTTCTGTGCGGAGTTTTCCAACTTCTATCTATTATGATACCTCATCTGCCCGTGCAGGTGCAAGCACCTTTTTCGACTTTTTCATGAACTTTTTATGTTTTCTTAAGATTTGGACAGCAAAAAAGCTGCGCCGCCGCAGCGCGTCTATCAGGAGCTTTCCGAAAAGCTTTGACATTTTCCGGCTTTCCTCTTGATTTCTCCCCCGGCCCTGCTTACAATGGAGACACAGAGGGGGGCATCTCCCCTGTTCTTTTGATTGGGAAAGAGGTTTTTCTTATGCTGAATACCATCGGTTTCTTAGGCTGCGGCAACATGGGCGGGGCTATCGCCCGGGCCGTCTGCAAGGCGGCAGACCCGCAGAACGTCTGGCTGGCCAACCGCACCGCCGCCAAGGCAGAGGCTCTGGCCGCTGAACTGGGCTGCAACACCACCATCAACGACGAGGTGGCAGGCCGCTGCGACCTCATCTTCTTAGCCGTCAAACCCCAGATGATGGAGGAGCTGCTGGCACCGCTCCGCTTCACGCTGGCCGAACGGCCCAGCCGCTTCGTGCTGTGCAGCATGGCGGCGGGCCTGTCCATCGCCCGCATTCAGGAGATGGCGGGCAGCGACTGCCCCGTCATCCGCATCATGCCCAACACGCCCGCTTCGGTGGGGGCCGGTATGATCCAGTATTGCACCTCCAATGTCACCGCCGAGGAAGAGGCCGAGTTTCTGAAATTGATGGCCCCCGCCGGGCGGCTGGATGCTGTGCCGGAAAGCCTCATCGACGCGGCCAGCTGCGTGTCCGGCTGCGGCCCGGCCTGGGTGTACCAGTTCATCGAGGCGTTGGCCGACGGCGGCGTGGCCTGCGGCCTGCCCCGTGCCAAAGCGCAGGAGTACGCCGCCCAGATGGTCCTGGGCAGCGCAAAGCTGGTGCTTGAGAGCGGCCAACACCCCGGCGCACTCAAGGACGCTGTGTGCAGCCCCGGCGGCAGCACCATTCAGGGCGTGCGGGTGCTGGAAGAAAAGGGCCTGCGGGGCGCGGTGATGGACGCCGTCATCGCCTCCTACAACAAGACCAAAGAGATGGGGAAGGGTTGATCTATGCGCATCGTAGTCAAAGTCGGCACCTCCACACTGGCCCACTCCACCGGACGGCTGAACATCCGCCACACCGAAGAGCTGGTGAAAGTGCTCAGCGATTTGAAGAACGCCGGACATGAGGTCATCCTCGTGTCGTCGGGTGCTATCGGCATGGGTGTGGGCAAGCTGTCGCTTTCCGCCCGCCCTACCGATATGTCCTCCAAGCAGGCTTGTGCCGCCGTGGGTCAGTGTGAGCTGATGTACACCTACGACCGGCTGTTCAGCGCCTACGACCACACGGTGGCGCAGATTTTGCTCACCGGTGTGGACATCGAGCACGCCAGCCGCCGTGAGAACATCCAGAACACCCTCACCCGTCTGCTGGAGCTGGGCGCACTGCCCATCATCAACGAGAACGACACCGTCGCCACCGACGAGATCACCTCCATCGGCGACAATGACACCCTCGCCGCCATCGTCACCTGCTGCATCAAAGCCGATCTGCTGGTGCTGCTGAGCGACATCGACGGCCTCTACACTGCCAACCCCCACACCCACCCGGACGCAAAGCTCATCCCGCTGGTGGAGGACATCACGCCCGAGGTGATGGCGCTGGCCGACGGAGCCGGTTCGGCGCTGGGTACCGGCGGAATGTCCACCAAACTCCGGGCCGCCCGGATGGTGACCTCCAGCGGAGCTGATATGGTCATCGCGAACGGCGCCCACCCCGAGCTGCTCTATGACATCGCCGAGGGCCGTGCCGCAGGCACCCGCTTTGCGGCCCACAGACAGGAGGCATAACATGACCACACAGGAAATTCTGAAAGCCGCCCGCGGGGCCAAGACTGCCGTTGCCCTTTCGGACAGCGGCACCCGTGATTCTGCCCTTCTCGGGATGGCTGATGCCCTCTGCGCACCGGAATCCATGGACGCCATCCTCGCCGCCAACGCCGAGGACATGGTCGCCGCCAAGGGCCGCATCAGCGATGTCATGCTGGACCGCCTCGCCCTGACGCCCCAGCGCATCGAGGCCATGGCCAAGGGCATCCGGGACGTTGCCGCCCTGCCCGACCCGGTGGGCCGGGTGCTGAGCCACATCGAGCGTCCCAATGGCCTCGTCATCGAGAAGACCGCCGTGCCGATGGGCGTCATCGCTATCATCTACGAGAGCCGCCCCAACGTCACCAGCGACGCTGCCGCCCTCGCCATCAAGAGCGGCAATGCCTGCATCCTCCGCTGCGGCAAAGAGGCGTGGCGCTCGGCCAACGCCATCGTTCAGACCTTGCGGCAGGGTCTGCGGGCAAACGGTCTGCCTGAAACAGCAGTCTGCCTCATTGAGGACACCACCCATGCCTCGGCCAACGCCCTGATGACCGCCGTCGGCTATGTGGACCTGCTCATCCCGCGCGGCGGGGCCGGACTCATCCGTGCCTGCGTCGAGAACGCGAAAGTCCCCTGCATCCAGACCGGCACCGGCATCTGCCACATCTTCGTGGACAACACCGCCGACCAGACCAAGGCGCTGGACATCATCGAGAACGCCAAGGCCAGCCGCCCCAGCGTCTGCAACGCCGAGGAAGTCTGCCTCGTCCACAGCGCCATCGCCGCTGAGTTCCTGCCGAAGCTGGCCCGGCGCCTCGGCCCCGACCGCACCGCCAAGGGTCTGCACCCGGTGGAACTGCGGCTGGACGAACGCGCCGCCGCCCTCATCCCCGGTACCCCTGCCGGGCCGAAGGACTTCGACACGGAGTTCCTCGACTACATCCTTGCGGTGAAAATCGTGGACAGCGTGGAGGAAGCCATCGCCCACATCGCGGCTCACTCCACCGGCCACAGCGAAGCCATCCTGACCCGGACTGACGCCCACGCTGCCCTCTTCACGACGGCAGTGGACAGTGCCGCCGTCTACGTCAACTGCTCCACCCGCTTCACCGACGGCGGAGAGTTCGGCCTTGGCTGTGAGATGGGCATCTCCACCCAGAAGCTCCACGCCCGGGGACCCATGGGCCTCGGCGAGCTGTGCAGCTACAAGTACATCATCCACGGCAACGGCCAGACCCGGTAATTTTCGAATTTTTCCGGGATAGCGCACCGCCGTGACAAAAATTTTCTCCACAGGCCAGGGCCAAATGCCCCGGCCTGTATTTTTGTTTCATCGAGATGGACCGTTTTTCTCTCAAGCACACTTTTGGTTGAAAAAGTTTTGCAAATACATCCGAGAATAATTCCTTGTATCCAAATTTTCTCCATTCTCCACAAAGCCATAGTCATACTTTTGCCATTTTATCTTGCAAAAATCACAACAAACCTCTTGACATACGGGCCTTCTGCGGGTTAAATTTAAAATGAGGGTGTGATTCGACACAATCTCACTGGTTTAGTCTGTTTATTGAGAATTGTTCTCCACAAGACTTCAACTTTTCAAATCATTTTACTGCGGAGAGCACTCTTCCGAGCATATCCGCCCATCCACAACACTATACTTGGAATGAAGGAGAGAGCGTTATGACGATTGCTATTCTTGCACATGATTCCCGCAAAGAGCTGGCGCTGCAGTTCTGCACAGCTTATAGCGGCATCCTATCCCGCAACACAGTCATTGCCACCGGCACCACCGGTCGGATGCTGGCGCAGGCCACCGGCCTGCCCGTACACTGCTACCTCTCCGGGAAGCTGGGCGGCATCCAGCAGATCTCAGCCCGGGTGGCCTGCGACGAAGTAGACCTCGTGCTCTTCTTCCGCGACCCGCTCAAGGCCGAGAACGACAGCAGCAGCGAGCAGAACCTGTTGCGGCTGTGCGACATGCACAGTGTGCCGATCTCTACCAACATCGCCACTGCCGAAGTGCTGCTGCGCGGCCTCGACCAGGGCGACCTCGACTACCGTGAGGGCATCCATCCCGACATCGTGGAGCCGCTGCCCGTCCATCGGGCCGTGTGCTGAGCCTGCTTTTAAGACTTTTTCGCCATTTGTGGTTTTGTGTATAGAGGGTTTTCGACAAAGAAAGACACCGCAGAAGCTTTCACACTTCTGCGGTGTCTTTTTATCTTATGCGCTCAGGTACCACTGAGGGATAACTTATTCCAGACCGCCCATCTGCTTGATCGCCTTGATGGCGTAGGTCAGGGTACGGCCCATAGCCACGCCTGCCATCAGGCAGGGATAGTTGTTGGCGAAGAAGGAGCCAGACATATCGCCGGTGACATACAGGCCAGGCATCGGCTTGTTATCGTTGTCCAGAGCCTGACCCTTGTCGTTGATGGCAATGCCCTGCTCGGTACACAACAGGGAGGCACCCAGCCAGCAGCCGTAGAAGGGAGCGGTGCGGATGGCGCTCAGACGGTAAGCGGGCTTGCCGAAGTCCTCGTCGTTCTGCTTGTCGTACAGCTCATTGTAGCGGTCAACCGTAGCAAGGAAGGTGTCCTTGGCCTCGCCGGTGAAGCCCAGCTTGTCGGCCAGCTCCTCGATGGTGTCGGCCTTGAAGAAGACGCCCTCCTTCTCTGCATTGTCCATCTGCTTCTGGATATACTCTGCGCCGGCATTGCGGGTCTGGGCAGAGCAGCCGATGGTGTGGAAGCGCTTTGCGTCCTCCAGAATGTTTGCGTCGCAGATCTGTGCGTAGACACGGCCCGGCTGATGAGCAGCAGCGTAGACGATGTCGTTGTAGGGGCTGCTCTCGTTGGCGAAGCGCTCACCGTTGCGGTTGACCTTCAGGAAAGGCTGAGTGCCGGGGTTGTACTGGCGGATGGGGCCGGGGAAGGCCTTGCCGCCGAAAGCGGAGTCGCTTGCCACATAACCGCCGTCCACGCCGGGAGCCACGATGCCGCGGTCGAACAGCATGGGAGCAGCTTCCTTGTCGAGGTTTGCACCGGCCCAGACAGCGGCACGGATGCCGTAGCCCTTATCGGCCGGAGAGTAGGAGCAGGCAGTGGTGACAGAGGTGCCCAGCGGGTCCAGCTGCTCCATCATGTAGGGGTTGCCGGGGAAGCCGCCGCAGGCCAGCAGAACGCCCTTGTTGGCGTTGTAGCGGATGAAGTGGTCATCCTCGGTGCTCTGGGCAATGATGCCGGTGATACGGCCAGTGGAGTCCTTCTCCAGCTTTGCCAGAGAGGTCTTGAAGTCCACATCGTAGCCCAGCTCCTGAATGTACTGCAGCAGCAGCTCGTTGCGGGCTGCGCCGGAGCTGCGGTCATAGGTGTACTCGATCTCGGGGTACATATAGTCGGTGTTGTGCTCGGCATTCTCGGCAGGCCACTTAGCCTCATCGCCGTAGGTGTAGACCATCTTGACACCGTACTTGTCCTCCATGATGGAGCGGATGAACTCGATCATCTCACCGGACTCGTTGATCCAGGTCTTGACAACGCGCTGGTCGCACTTGCCGGAAGCGTAGCGGGAGATCTCGCTCAGCAGCTTGGCACGGTCCATCTTGATGCCCTGTGCCTGTGCGCCGAAGCCGTCCACAGCGCCGACCCAGTGACGGGTATCCTGCACGTTGCCGTTCTGCTCGATGACGCGGAAGTTCAGGCCGTGAGCAGCAGCGTAAGCAGCTGCACCCATGCCGCCGTTGCCAGCGCCGACGATGAGGATGTCGGTGTCCACGGTCTCGGTGATAGCAGCCTCGTCGATGTCAGGCTCCTTGCCCAGCCAATCGTTTTCGTCACCGGTGGGCAGCTGGACGGAGGTCACAGTAGCCTCGCCCTTGGCCTGAGCGTAACAGCTCTTGGCAGCCTTCATGACAGCGTCGGAAGTGATGGTGGAACCGGAAACGCCGTCGATCTCAGCAGAGCCTGCAGCCATCAGCTGCTCACGCAGCTGGTCGGCAGCAGCAGCGCCGTAAGAAGCGGTCTCGCCGGAGGTATCGACCACAACGTCGGTCACAGCGCTGTCGGAGAAGGTCATGGTGACCTTGACGGTAGAAGAGATGCCCTCAGCAGTACCCTCATAGGTGCCGGGGATGTAGGTACCGGCTGCACCGGAAGCGGCGGTGGAAGAGCTGGCAGCATTGCAGGCAGCCAGAGCACCGGCAGTCACACCAGACATGGCAGCTGCGGCAGCGATCTTCAGAAAACCTTTACGGGAGATCTTGTTCATTTTGCGTGGTTCCTTTCTTCGTGTCTTTTTCTTCTTCTCTATTCTTTCTCATAGCTCCGTGCGGCGGCAGACCTTCTTGCACTGCCGCCCACATCGTTCGATAATAATTTAACACAAATTCAAAGGTCTGTCTTTTAAGAATCCTTAAACATCCTGGCCATTTCTTAGTTCAATTCTGGACATTCTCGTTAATTATTTGCTTAACAAGTCCAAAAAGAGCGCCGACTGCTTAAGTTTCCTTAAGAAGTCGGCGCTCTCATCAAAACGATTCTTAAACCTTGCCGCCGTCCGGCTGGAAGACATAGCCCTTGCCCCAGACATTTTTTAAGTAGACGGGCTTTGCCGGGTCGGGCTCTATCTTGCTGCGGAGGTTGTGGATATGTACCTGCACCGTCCGCACATCACCGAGGCTTTCCTTGCCCCATATCTTCTGGTAGAGCTCGTTGGCTGTGAAGAAGGTGTTCGGGTAGCGGACGAAGAGGGTGAGGATGCGATATTCCATGTCGGCCAGATGGACGCTGCGGCCATCCTTCTCCACGCTGTGGCTGTTGGCATCCAGCGTGAAGGCCGCGCAGTGGTAGCCGTTGACGCTGGGCTCTGCGCCGTCCATCTGCACCCGGCGGATGTTGGCCATGATGCGGGCCAGCAGGATCTTGTTATTATAGGGCTTTGCCAGAAAGTCGTCGCCGCCCATTTCCAGCGCGCGGACGATGGTGTCGGTATCGTCCAGACAGGATGTGAAGATGATAGGGCAGTGGTGCCAGCTGCGCAGACGCTGGCAGAGGTCTACGCCGTTGGTGTCCGGGAGAAGGATGTCCATCAGGATGACATCGAACTTTTCCCGCGCATGGCTCAAAGCGTCGCCGCCTGTCTCTGCACAGACCACCTCAAAATTCTGCTGACTTTTCAGAAAATAGCATGTGGTGTCGCGGATCACGGGGTCATCTTCCACCAACAATACGCGGATCATCCTGTCAGCCCTCCCCTTTTTTCGCACGATTTGTTATACTATAGTATACCTTATTTTTTGCACATCTACAAGGGGAGGCATCGCCATGAAGCAAAAATGGCCCATTCTGATTTTCTCCGCCCTGCTCACGGCCTTTATCGTGCTGGCCGGCATCTGGGGCAACGCGCAGTTCGAGCATCTGCACAGCGGCAGCGTGCTGACGGCGGAACACGCCGCCCAGGGTATCGCACTGGACGGCTGGCGGCAGGAAGCCCCCGGCCAGTGGCACTTTACTTTCACGGTGGGGGAAGACATTCCGTCCCTCACCCTCTGCGTCACCAACACAGCGGTACCGCTGGCCCCTGAGAGCCTCACCAGCCTCGAGCGCTCAGGGGAGCTGTATGCACTGGACGTCACGCCCGGCGAGACGGTGGAGCTGGTGTTCACCTGCGGCCGCAGCCCCCAGACATGGCTGATGACTTCCGCCTTCGCCTCCCGGGCATTCCGCTTCCGCACCATGACTCAGCTCATCGCTCTGACGGCCTTTGTGACCATGGGGATGGTGCTGCTGGCACTCTACCACTATAAGCACCTGCCGGAGCTGGGGTACTTCCTGCTCTACCTCGTCATTATGAGCGTCTGGGCGCTGATGGTCTTCTTCTTCCCAGCCATCCGAAACCGTCTGCTCCAGCGCATCCTCCGCTCCTTCTTCTCCCTCACTGTGCTGGCCTCGGCACTGCTGGCGGCAGGGCTGCTGGGGGTAAAACTGCCCCGCTCCGGGCGGGGGCTCCTTGCGCTTGCCGCCGGATGCGTCGTCTTCTTTGCGCTGTCCATGAGCAGCTATCCCCCGCTGCGGGTCGGAATGCTGGTAGCGGGCATGTGCCTCTGCCTTTATTACTTAATGGCCGCCGTGAACGCAGACTATGAGGGTGCCGCTCTGATGCTCCTGCCCGGTGCTGTCACCACCGGCTTCCGGGTCTGGGCGCTGATGCCCGGGCTGGATAGCGTGCTTTTTGTGGAGTCTGTCCCCTTCTACCTGCTGCGTTGCGCCCGCCTCTACGACCTTCCCTTTGCCATCGGCTGCATGGTGTTCGTCTGCCGGAGGTTTGCTCTCCTCTTCGACCGCACCGAGCAGCTGGCCCGGGAGCTGGACGCCCGGGTGGCAGAGCGGACAAAAGAGCTGACCGCCGAGACCGAGGCCCGCAAGAGCATGATGCTCAACATTTTTCACGACCTTCGCAGCCCGCTCTTCGCCGTCAGCGGCGGGCTGGAAACACTGGAATCGGCCCCCGAGGCCCTTCCGGCCTTGCTTCCGGCTCTGCGTCAGCGCATTGAATTCCTGCGGAGGCTGACGGAAGACCTCTTCCTCGCGGCGAAGCTCGAGCAGAAGCAGATCCTGCTCAACGAAGACCGCGCCGCCCTCAACGAGGAAGCCGCCGCCGTCTGCGCCGCCTGCCGGAGCGAGGCCGACCAGAAGGGCGTCGAACTCCATGTCAGCGCCGACACGCCTCTGCCTGTCTGGGGCGACAGCGTGCGATTACAGCAAATTATCCAGAACCTTGTCACCAACGCCATCCACTATACTCCCGCCGGGGGCAGCATCCATGTGGACTGCCGCGCCGAGGGCGAAACGGCCTGCGTCAGCGTACAGGACACCGGCTGCGGCATCGCGCCGGAAGACCAGAGCGCTGTCTTTGACCGATACTTCCATACCACCGCTGACAAAAAGCACGACTCCACCGGCCTCGGCCTGACCATCGCGCAGGAGCTGGCCCACCTCCACCACGGCGAGATCACATTACAAAGTGAAGTCGGCAAGGGCAGCATTTTCACGCTGCGGCTCCCCTTACTTACAGACTGAGCGGGCAAGGCCGCTGATAAGATCTATCTCTCTATAGAGAAAGAGGACATCACGCAAAAAAATCGCATGATGTCCTCTTTCTTATCGCAATTTTCAAAAATAGTGCCGGTCAAAACTGCATCTTTGCGATATGCAGTTTGCGGCTGTTGCTTGTGCATTAAAAACGCAAACTGCTATATTTCAGCAGCTCCGTCAGCTTTGCCAGACGATGCACCGCCTCGTCCAGCACGTCGGTGCCGCGGGCAAAATGCATCCGGATGAGGTGGTTGACCGGCTCTTTGAAGAAGCTCGAACCGGGGACAGCCGCCACACCGATGTTCTTTATCATCCACTCACAGAATTCCAGGTCGGTCCAACCCTTGAACTGGGGCAGGGCGAGGAAATCCGAAATGTCTATCATGACAAAATAAGTACCCTGCGGGACGTTGTGCTTGAGGCCGATGGCATCCAGCCCGGCAAGGAAGTGGTCGCGCTTCTCGGTGTAAAGAGCGCGCAGACCTTCATAGTAGCTTGCGGGCATGGTCAGACCGGCGACGGCGGCCTCCTGCAGGGGTGCGGCTGCACCGACAGTCAGGAAATCATGCACCTTGCGGGCGCCCTCGATGACGTAGGCCGGGCCGATGAGGTAGCCCAGACGCCAGCCTGTGATGGAGTAGGTCTTGGAGAGGGAGTTGCAGGTGATGGTGTGCTCGAACATACCGGGCAGGCTGGCCATGCAGATGTGCTCTGCCGGGGCGTAGACGATGTGCTCGTACACCTCATCCGTCACCACAAAAGCGTCATACTTGATGGCAAGCCTGGCGATGGCTTCCAGCTCGTCGCGGCGGAAGACCTTGCCGCAGGGGTTGGAGGGGTTGCAGAGGATAAGCGCCTTGGCACCCTCGGCAAAGCCCTTCTCGATGAGGCTCAAATCGAACTCATACTCCGGCGGCACTAACGGGATGTAGATGGGTTCAGCCCCCGAGAGGATGGCGTCTGCGCCGTAGTTCTCGTAAAACGGCGAGAAGACCATCACCTTGTCGCCGGGGTTGCAGATGGTCATCATGGCGGCCATCATGGCCTC
>CEAI01007491.1_pt1 | contig 14534 bp, 13 predicted proteins | sample 557641 | NCBI WGS metagenome assembly CEAI01 (sample SAMEA3182100, study PRJEB8094) | gut metagenome | biome: human; feature: gut; material: Stool; isolation source: human stools | place: Canada | collected 2012-06-20
CAAGGTTTGCCCAACAAAGGCACATTTCAAGCGTGAATCGGATGGAATCGTTCTGATTGACGAGAAGAAGTGCATCGGATGCGGCGCCTGCGCCAAGGCTTGCCCTTACGGAGCACCAGTGTTAAATGAAACAGCCCACAAAATGCATAAATGCGATGCATGTGCCGACCGGCTGGCTCAAGGCCTTCTCCCGATTTGTGTTGAAGCTTGCCCTCAACGCGCAATAGAATTCGGAGAGATTTCGGAGCTACGTAAGAAATATAGCGACAACGCTGACATTGCTCCCCTGCCCTCCAGCAGCACGACTAAACCGTCTTTGGTTATTCGACCACCGCTGCACATGAGTAAACAAGGATAAGGCCAGTCTTGTTGACTAATTAAATTCGCCGATTTTAACCCTCTGTTTGGCTCAGGATTCCACATCAATGGAATCCTGAGTTTTCTTATTTAAGTTTATTGTTCTGAAATAAAAAGGTAGCAAGAATAAAACTTATCTTTTTAACTCCCTCCTCCATACACTGTAAGCCTAACTTTGGGACGTAAAAATTATGCTTGAAAGAGATTCGTAAGAACCCCGATCAGAACCTTCCTCCTCTCTTAATTGACAAGTCATAAGGAGAGACAATTAAATGATAGTTATCAAATGTCGGTAATTTTTTCAATAACTCTATTCCAAAGCTGTTCTTTGCAACCTCTGGCTTCACGTTGGGATCATATATATCGACTTTTACCCCGTTTTGTTCCAACATGCTTTTTAAAGAAGGAACCTGAGTATTTCTTATATCCGGTACGTCCGGTTTGAAAGATAATCCATTGATAAGAACATAGCTTGAAGCGTAAGGGCGCTTTAATTTATTTAAGATCTTCCTGTAAAAATTGGCAACCGCCTCTTCATTTGTTTTTCTTGCCTGAGCAATTAACGGAAGATTAGCCGAAAACTTTTTAGCCTCATCGATTAAATAATAAGGATCCACCGGCACACAGTGGCCACCTACCAAACCCGGATGATAATTATTGAAGTTCCATTTTGTAGAAGCAGATTTCAAAACGGAATCCATTGGGATACCCATCTCATCGAAACAAACTTGAAGTTCATTAAGAAGAGCGATATTGACATCTCTTTGGATGTTTTCGAGCAGCTTCGAAGCTTCCGCAACCTCCAGCGATTCAGCTTCATGAATAGACGGAACGATCTTTTCGTACAAACGAGATACAAATTTAAGGCTTTTGTCATCCAAACCGGAAACAACCTTGGCAACTTTACTTAGGGCATGACTTTGGTCTCCGGGGTTGATTCTCTCAGGAGAGTAAGCCAACAAAAAATCCTTACCAGCCTTTAATCCCGATCCTTTTTCCAAAATTGGCAAACAAACATTGCGAGTACAACCAGGAGACACCGTAGATTCAAAAACCACACAATTGCCCGAAGATAATGATGAGGATACCGTTTGGGCAGCGTCGATTAAACAAGACAAATCTGGCCGATCATTCAGTACCGGAGTCGGGACGGCCACAATGAACACGTCGAATCCCTTCAGTTTTTGTTTGTCAAAACTGAACACTGCCTCGGCCGCTCTCACTTCCTTCGCCGCATAATCGCCATTTCTATCAATGAAACTCCTCAATTCTTTGATTCGAGATTGGTCGATATCAAAACCCAGGACGGAAAAATGCTTAGACAATTCGATAATTAAGGGAAGTCCGACGTACCCGCAGCCTAGTACTGCAATTTTTAATTTTGTCAATTTATCCATACTACTTCACTGACTTTTCTTTAGAACTTAGGTACTCTTTTACTTCGCCGTCTGAAAGAAAATAACGATACCCGGTCTTTGTACATTCTGCCCAGCCGTCTGAATCAAACTGCAGTTTCTCTCCAAACCGACCAACCCAACCAAAATGAACTGCTGGATTTCCGGCAACCAATTCAAAATCTTTGATCGATTTAGTAACGACAGAGCCTGCTCCTACCATTGCATATCTCCCAATTTCATTTCCGCAGAGAATGACCGCATTTGCTCCGATAGAAGCTCCTTTTTTAACCGTGGTTTTTAAAAATTGGTCCTTTCTGTTGACTTCGCTTCTAGGTGTCAAGATATTCGTAAAGACACAAGACGGCCCAAGAAAGACATCATCTTCAACAATTACACCGGTAAAAAGGGACACGTTGTTTTGGATTTTTACGCGCTGCCCAATATTAACTTTCGGCGCAACATAAACGTTTTGTCCCAAAATACATCCTTTACCAATACTTGCGCCTCCGGAAATATGGCAAAAATGCCATATTGTGCAACCCTCGCCAATCAAAGCGCCTTCATCAATAACCGCTGTAGGATGAGCTTGATATTTATGCATGATTTTTGAAAAATTCATTTAATGCGAGGATTACACGATCTTGCTCGGCTTTCTCCATAGAAGGAAAGAGAGGCAAGGACAGAACACAATGAGTTAGTTTCTCCGCATTGGTAAGAGAGGAGCCACTGCGTATGCGAGATTGATAAGCTTTTTGCCAGTGCACCGCCAAAGGGTAATAAATTTGCGTGGAAATTCCTTTCTCCCACAAAAAGCTCTTTAACCGTTGCCTGAGCTCCAGCTTGACCTTAATCGTAAAAACGTTGGGAATGTTAAGAGGATTATGAGGAAAAGGCGGCAATTCAATCTGGGAAATCTCTCTTAACTCCTCTTGATAACGTCTAGCGATTTCCACGCGCTTTTCATTCGCGTCTCTCAAATACTTCAAAGCATGCCGCAACACGACTGCCTGCAAGGTGTCCAAGCGCGAATTCAAGCCAAGAATTTCATGCAGGTATTTATCGCGTTGTCCGTGATTCAAAATCATCCGAATCTTTTGTGTAAGTTGCTCATCATCCGAATTAACAAAAACCGCACCGCCGTCTCCCCAGCAACCCAAATTTTTTGAGGGGAAAAATGAAGTACAGCCCAGCCTCCCAACCGTTCCTGCTTTTCTGCGTGTTCCTTCGATTTCCACTTCGGCCCCTAAACATTGGGCTGCATCTTCAATAACAGGAAGCCCGTGTTGTTCGGCAAAGTGAAGGATGTCGTCCATCGGTGCCGGCAGTCCAAACAAATGAACGGGCAGAATTGCTTTCGTCTTGGAAGTAACGGCGTCTTTCAGCAAACCAGCTTCCATGTTAAATGTCTGCCAGTTAACATCCACAAGAACGGGCTTTAACCCCAACAAACACATCATTTCCACAGCAGCGGGATATCCGTACGCCGGCGTTATCACCTCATCGCCTTCGCGAAGATCCAGTGCCATCAAGCACGCAAGAAGAGCGTCGGTTCCGTTCCCGGTCGTTATCACGGAATGCGTCTGAAGTTCTAAACAAAGCTCTTTTTCAAAGGCTGCCACTTCACAGCCTTTAATGAACCTACCCTCTGCAATGACTTGAGAAAGAGCGGATTGAAGTTCGGGCGACACACCCCCTTTCACAACCTCAGGGCGAAATATAGGCACGACATTACACATTTCTTAGTGCCTTATTTCGTTCTTCGGATGCTCTCGCAAAGCGAGACGGCCGGCAATGCTTCCTGAAGTCCAAATCCTCTGCCAGTCAGAATTTCCTCATAACTTTTTGAATGGAGATCTGTAAAACCATTTGTGAAATCAAACGGCTCTCCGTCAATCATCATTTGTCTCCAGGATCTTTGATCGGAATTTCTTACTTCCTGCGGCAAATCTTCCTGTCTAATGCTTAAACAAAATTCAATCTGCGCCAGAGGGCAATCCAAGGTTCCTTCAAGACGCTCCGGATCGTTTTCCTTGATTGAAAAAGATGTCGGATAACCAAACAAACGAATCAGCATATCGAAAAAATGGATTCCGATATTGCTTGCAATTCCTCCGCTTTTGCTTTCGTCAAACTTCCAACTCTTTTTATACCAAGGCCCTCGCGACGTCACATAATTCAAAGAGACCTGAAGCTTTGATCTCTGCATATCACCCGCAAATAAGTCTTCCACTCTTGTTTTCAATTTTTGGATCTGAGGATGAAGACGGAGCTGAAGGATACAAAAGACTTTTTTTGCATATTGCTTTTCAAGTTCCTGCAACCGGAATAACTCATTGGAGGTCAAAACCAAAGGCTTCTCACAAATCACGTTCATCCCGTGACTAAGCCCAAATGCAATATGAGAAAAATGAAGATAGTTAGGCGTACAAACCGAAAGGTAATCAATATCCGGCGCTTTTGCTTTCTTTCTCTCTTCTATATAGCTTTCCAATTCTTTCTCAGAAAGAAAAAATTGGCAATGAGGAAATCGACGGTCCAACACACCAACACTATCTGACTTATCGCATGCGCAACAGAGTTCGCCGTCTATACCATAGATCGCTTCAATATGCCTAGGTGCGATATAACCAGCAACACCAAATAAGGCAAAGTAAGGATAATCCATAATAAAAAGATTTATCTAGTTTACAGAGATAAAAATATCATTATTAAAATCTCCAGAACAGCATTCGTTTATCCTCCTATTTGAACAAAACATCATTTCTTCGATTGCTAAAACAAGCATAGGAAACTAGTAATTATACAAAATCTTCCTAATTTACCCTTAAAGAAATGACATATATTTAAACATTCTTAATTTTTTCAAGGGATTCATACCAATCTTCAATTGAAAAATGTTTTTTTACAGTCAAAATAGCATTATTAGATCTAGATTGCCAGTTAGATATATTTAGCGCATCTACTATTGCATTCGTAAAACAATCAATATCAAGCTTTGAAACATATCCATTTGCAGCGTTAACTATCCAATAAGAACCTTCCCCATCAGCAACTATTGGTACACATCCGAAAGACATAGCCTCAAGCAAGGAGTAATTACAAAATACAACATTTGCCGGAAAAATAAAAACCTTGGATTGCATAAAAAGCTCTTTGCCATTGTTGACAAATCCTAAAATTCGGATATTACTATCCAAACCCAAATCTTGAATTTTATCTAAAACTTTATTTTGATAAGAAGTTTCAATTTTATAGCCGTTATCATCTAAAACATTAAAACCAGCCATAACGATATTAAGTTTCAACTTATGGATTTTTAGTAATTTAAACAAAACATCGACTAAAAAGATAACATTTCTTTCTTTTCTTGGAGAATTGAAGAATAAAATATCAATCTTTCTTTCTAAATAGTCGGGAATTCTTGAATCATTAATTGGAATACAATTATGCAAAAATCTCAGTTTTGGCAAAAAACCCATTTGGCATGCATTCATAATTAAATTCATTTCTTTTGCAATTATGATATCTAAAGAAGGATATAAAACTTTTAATCTATTCCTCCTATACCGCGACCTGAACTCTTGTCCTCTTAAAAAAAAGTATCAATCTAATTCTAAGAATCTTAGATAATGGAGCCAAAAGTCTATCCCAAAACTTAGGTAAGTTTGATAAATAAATTTCTATTGCTGTGGGTCTATATAAAAAAATCTCCCAAAGAGTTTGAATAAACCTTAAAACAACATTGCGTTTCAAAATAACCACGTCAGCATTGTATTTATTAGCGTAATAAAGCGAACTCCCCGACGTATCTTCTATCAAATATCTTATCTTTTCACCGTTCTTCTTATAGACATCCGATTGGTAGCCAATTTTATCAATAAAATATTCTAATCCAACACATAACGTTCTTTTTTTCTCACTCTTATTCATAAAATAAAATTAAAATAATAATCATGCTTGAATTAAAATAGATTCTATATAACTACAGGAGGAATTAATCACTACAACAACCCAAAAATAAAACAGATAGTTTAATAATACCAAGTATTATCACTTTTATAACTCTTGGATAGCACGGAAAACTCTTTCACAGTTTTTACCATCCCGATATTGAAAAGTTCTGTTCATTCTGTCAACGTAAATTAAATCAGGCTCACAATTCTTACCTAAAACTTCTCTTAGAACCCTAATCAAGTCCCCTTCATTTTGAACAACCGGTCCGAACCCGTGTGCCTCATAATCAAAATATCCTTTTTCGTAGGTATGAGAGTGATTATTAAAGACTGCTTCTTGATCAAACTGATAGTAAATAACAGTTTTAGAAAGAAGAGCAAAATCAAAGGCTATACTTGAAAAATCTGTAATCATCAGAGCAGATTGTTGCAACAGGTCTTGAACCTTATGTGAATGATAAGAACAGACACATATTTGTTTAGGGAAATAAAAACCATCTAAGTAAGGCTCAATTTCCGGGTGAGGAAAGAAAACGATACTATATCCTTTCTCTGTTAAAAGCTCTAAAAGGTAGGGATTATTAAGAAACGAAGTCCATGCCTTTGCATAAGAGGATTCAAAAAATTTTTCATTAAACCTACGCTCAGAGAGTTTGTTATAGCCTCCCACTATAGATTTCCTCCAGGTAGGAGCGACTAGAATCACGTTTTCTTTTACTCCACTATATTCGAGTAATTTGTCATGACGGGGGAGACCTGTTAAACGGATTTCCTTTTTAGTTAACTTGTATCTACTATTCTCGTTCAAAAGGGATTCTCTCTCGGCAACAGTCGTTGTGACCACTATAGCTGGATCAATTGAGTTGAACCAACTAGAAAGATCATCTTTAATGACTCCGTGTTGCAAAAAAACAAATGGTATTTTTTTATCTATCCGCTCTCCTGACGGAGATTTTGCACAAACAGCGTGCGAAGAAATCAATTTTGAACAATACCTTAATGCAGTTTGATGCTTCAATGAACCATAGTTGATCAACTTAAAGCCTTCTTTTTCTAATCTTGACCAATCTTTTGATTGATTATCAAGAACAAACCAAGCATTAATTTCGGGCTCATTATTCATTATATATCTATATAAATGTTCTCCATTATCATCCGCAAAAGAAATTCTATCTGATATTAACCAACAATTATCAAAACAAGAAGAAGGAAGGAGAGTATTTTTTATTTGTTCAAAATCATTTATAACATCAGAAATCCAAATAATAGGTTTCTTTTTTCCCTTTAACAATAAATCAGCAAATTCGTTACCAATTTCACACTGTAATTTTCCATCTTTAAAATTACCCAATGAGACCCAGCAAATTTTGACATAAGAAAACACCCTTCCACAAAAAGAATTAACAATAATCTTATCAGCAACAGAAAATACTTCACTACCGTCAATTAAAAATTTAATTTTTTCTTCTTTATTTCTTAAAATAACTTCCAACCTTATTTCATTCTTATTTTTATCATATTTTGTTATATTTATAAATCTTTGAAATTTTTCATTTTTCTTTACAAAATGGAAGATTTCTGTTCTAAGAAATCTATTCATCCCTTTTATGTTGAAGTTCATCAACAAATCAGAATTTATTTTTTCATAACTTCTAAGAAGGAGATTTATAAATTCACCTTCCACTTCTTGGGCACATAAATTAGAACTATAAGATTTGTTTATTAGCTTATGGAAAAACCAGTAATTATAAAATATTATCAAATTCTGAATATATGTAGGAATTCTTCCAGAGGTTTTTTCTGATAAATTTAAGAGATTTAATACTCCATGGCGTAGGGAGTTAATAGATTGTTCAATTTTCTCTGAATTTATAAATAATAAATCTAATTTTATACTAGAAACCCTAAGGTAATACCTTGCATCTTTTAAAAAGCAAATATTCTTTTGATCATTTATCATAAATAAATAATTAATGAATAATGCCTCCTCAAATCTTGATTTTATTAACAAAGTTGAAAATCTTATTTCTCCAATCAGATCTCTTCTTATAAAAACAGAAGTCACTGATAATTGGATATAATCATTCAAATTTTTTATATTTCTTACTGTTACTTGATAATAATATTTATACCGCAATGGGTGAATATCAAAACATCCACCTCCATTTCCGTCATACAAAATTTGGTTTAATGAAATAAAACCTATCTTTCTTTGTTGAGAATACTCTGCAATCTGATCCACTTTCTCAATGGCATGATTAGAAAAAAAATCCTTAGGGTCAGCAAAGCAGACCCACTCATTCTTTACATAATCCATACCAAAATTTCGAGCTGCTGCAACCCCTTCATGCTCTTTAGTAAAGACTAATATATTCTTCGGATATCTTTTGCCCCATTTTTTAAGCTTTTCCAAGGTGTCATCTCTAGAGCCATCATCAACAAGTATTATTTGAATATGTTCTTTAAATCCCAAGCTCTGATAAACGATTGACTCTATAAAATCATCAATATAATTTTCTACGTTATAGCATGCTGATATTATGCTATAAGTTGAATGGCCTTTTATTTTTTTACCAAAAATTATTGAACATCTATCCTTTATTTTTTTTACAGTTAAGAACCTCGACGAACAAGACATCAGATTAGACAATAATTGTTTTTTTATTATTTTTCCTACTTGGCCTATCATATTTTCTTTATTCACTTTTCAATATCTTCAATATGTTATAGATTCTTTCACAACATCTTCCATCCTTTAGTGGAAAAACATGCTGCATTCGATCTAAATATTGCTCTTCTGGGCTACAGTTCCTTATTATGGAGGCCTCAAGATAGTTCAGTAACTCATCTTCTTTTGCTATTACAGGCCCGAAACCATCACGCGAATATTCAAAGTAACCTTTTTGATAAGTATGGGCGTTATTTTTAAATATATCGCCTTTATCAAATTGATAGTAAATCACCTCTTTTTCTAAATAAACCATATCAAAAGCAGCACTTGAATAGTCTGTAATCATTATTGCAGCAGAACCAATCACCTCTTGAAAACGGTGTGTTCTGTGTGTGCAAATCTCAATATATTTAGGTAAGTTGAAATACTTAATGTAGGGTTGAATATAAGCGTGAGGGAAAAACTGCAAACGATAACCGTACACTCGTAGTAATTTCAGTAAATTTTGAGAGGCTAAAAAATGAGACCATTTCTTTGCATAATCTGAATTCATAAAATTTTTATTAAGGCTTCGAGTCGTTCCTTTTATCAAGTTTCCAACTAAAGAATTTCTCCAGGTCGGCATTACAACTATGATCTTTTGTGGCGATCTTTGGCTGTTAAGAGCATCATATCTCGGCAAACCAGTTAAGATCACCTCCCGTTCCGTATATTGATATTTGCTTTGTGAGTCAATGATGGATTTTCGCTCTTCCTTTGTTGACGTCACCATCAATCTTATTTTTTTAGGATTAAGCCATAGCGATAAATCGTCTTTTATGACTCCATGCTGGAGAAAAACAAATGGTACTTTTCGGTTTGTCTGATCTCCGAATGCATTAATCACATATTCATCCGCATGAGAAGAAATTAGAAGTGAGCAACTCTTCAATGCCTCTTTATGCTGTCGTGAGCCATAACTAATTAATTTAAAACCCTCCTCTTCAAGTCTTTTCCAATCATGAGAGTTTTTGCTTAATAGAAACCAAGCATTAACTCCAACACCATTGTTTTTCAAATATCGATAGAAATGCTCTCCATTGTCATCTGCCTGACAGTCTCTATCTGAAATCAGCCAGCAATTAGCGTATCTCGAATTTTTCTCAGCATTACAATTTTGATCCGGACTAAAAGAAGCAATAGCTTCAGGAAGTTCCACCTTCTTGACATAGCTATTCCCTATCAAAAATGGGCAAATTTGCCCATTGACAGTAACCGATAACTTTTTATTTTGTTGGTCAGCCAAGGCCAGCCACGCAATACACCAATATGATAATGACGCTCCACAAAAAGTATTTTTTGCATACCCCACGGAGATGGGATTAACCTCTCTTTCCCCTAAGTAGAACCTGATAGCATCGGCCTCTTCCCTTACGAGCAACATCAGGCGTATTTCCTTTGGATGGGCTAAATTATCTGCATAACTTATAAGACCAACCGAAGAATTCTTAGATGAATTCAGCAAAAATAAAGATATTTCTGTTAACCCTACTTTGCCTAGACCTGGACAAGTAAATTCAAAAAAAACATTAGGATCAATATAGTTAAAACATTTTTTAAGAAGATCTATAAAATTTTTACGTTCTCTTTCAGAGAGGAACAAAATTCGATCTTCTCTGTTTTTTAATTGTCGAAAGTACCATTGGATATGGTAAATAACCACGTTTTGAATAAAAACCGGAACCCGTCCCAACTTAACTTCACTTCGCCTCAAAAGCTCTAAAACGCCAAACTTTAAGACATCATCAAATTGCCTTTTATCTGTCCAGGATAAATCTTGAGTACTAGAACAATTTTTTCTCTTCCTGAAGTAATAACGGGCTTTCTTTGAAAAGCAAACCTTTTGTTCCATATTCTCTAAAAATAAACAATTAACAAAGAAAGCATCTTCAAAAGTTGGTCTAACTGAAGTCGGAAAAATATTCTTCCCAAGAACCGACTTTTTGATAAATAGAGAATTAGAAGAAAGTTAAATAAAGCTATTTAAAAATTTCACCTTCTTTATGGTTCTTTCATTATTAAATCTAAAACTTAACGGATGATCTTCAACAAAGCCCTTTTTATTTTCATAGAATGGGATGTAATTTAAACTAACAAACGAAAGTTTCTCATTTTGGTATTTTCCTATGATCTTATCAACCTCTTCCAAGGCGAAAGGATCATAGAAATCGTCGGGATCTGCAAACGTAACCCAGTCTGCTTGAACATAAGGTAAACCAAAATTTCTAGCGCTACCCTGACCTCCATTTTGTTTATGAAGTGCGAGAATATTTTTAGGGTATTTTCTTTGCCAGTAGAGAAGTTTTTCCCATGTACTATCGTTTGATCCATCATCTACCAAAACTACTTGGATGTTATTTTTAAAGTCTAATGTCTGACAAAGCAAAGACTTTATAAAGCAATCGATGTACTCTTCAACATTGAAGCAGGCTGAAACTACAGCGTAGGAGGCATTTGCGTTTTTTTTCTTTAGCAATGCACTCGCAAAATAAGCCCTCAACTGGTACCACTTCAAACTCAAACTAACGTAATGTCCAAGCAATGGCACGATAAGACCCTTGTACGGAGCGAGTTTTTTTCTAAGGACAATGAAAGTGTTATTTTTCAATTTCTTTCATCCCGAAATAGTAGTCACAACCTGTTTTAACATCAGCATCCATCACCACAGTACCAGCATCCAAAACAATGACTCTGTTACAAAGCCTCTCAATAAGTCTTCGGGAATGACTTGCAATCACCAGTATTTTTGCCTCTTTTATTAACATCTGTAGTCTTTCTTCAGCCTTTTTCTTAAAAAATTTATCTCCAACTGATAACCATTCATCTAATAACACTACATTACTTACAGATTGAGTCGAAGCTGCAAACGCGATTCTCATTTTCATTCCACTCGAATATGTTTTCATTGGATAATCAAGAAAATGACCTAAACCTGTGAGTTCCGCTAGTTTTGGAAGATTTTCCTCAATTGTTTTTCTATTTATTCCAAACAAAAGGCTTCTCAAATAAAGATTGTCCCATCCTGTGGCTTCTCCGTCAGTTCCCAATGAAATATTTAACATCGAACCGATCGATCCTTCGACTTTAATTTCTCCTTCACTCGGGTAATAAATACCTGCGATTAAACGCAGCAAAGTCGATTTCCCTGCACCATTTGCCCCTATTAGTCCGACTCTTTCTCCTTCTTGAATCTTCAATGTTATATTTCTCAGTGCAACATTTTCTCGTTGAGTCTTTAAACCAGAATCCACCATCCCAAATGTCACTAGGCTTAACAATCGGCGCTTTAAAGATCTATGTTCTAGTGCATACAATGGAAACGTTAATGTCACATGATTGATATTGACAGAAACCATTTTTATAACCAATAAGAAAGGAATCTACGGTATTTCCCAAATACGCATAGTGCAAATACCATTCCCAGACAACCCATCACTAGGCTTATCAACCAGCTCGCAGGCGAAGGATACATTCCTAACAGAGGGGATCTGACGATGCTAATTAAATGATAAGCAGGATTAGGAGCCAAGATGAATACAGAACTTTTAGGCGATAAGGCAGTGGGCATCCAAATTACGGGAGAAACATAAAATAAGATGAGCACGAAAGCATCTACTAATTGCTTGCAATCTCTATACCTTGCACACAAGAAAGATATAACAATTGAGAGCCAAAAAAGATTAACACAAAGGATGATAAATCCTGGAATTATCAACAGGGAGACAATTTCGATCGGACAGGAAACTACAACGCAGACTAAAGGAAAAATCAGTAGATTATGAAAAAATATAACAAGGTTTCTCCAAAACAGTCTCAGCAAATAGAAAAAAGGCGATAGAGAGAGTTGTTTAATAATGCCTTCGGATGTTGCAAATACACTGCAACTTTCCTTAAGGACAGAAGCGATAAACCCCCATACAATACATCCTAACGTAAGAAAAGGCAGATATTCTCTAAGCGGAAGATGAAGAACCTGACCAAAAATTGCTCCTAGCGTAGCAATCACGATTCCCATATAAAGCGTGATCCAAAATGGACCAAGCACTGAACGATTATATTTTTTTTAATATCCAACCAGCCAAATGCAAGGATCAAAGGATAATCACGAAGTGCCTTACACAATTCCTGCAATGATGTAGCAAAGGCTTCAAAATAAGTAACCGATCCGCTCTTGTAATAAAATCCCATTCTTCTCTCAACTTTTTTTGATTATCCTGTACCCTGCACGCATTGCCTTGATAGATAGAGCTCTTCTCCGGCTCTGTGGAGGAAAAATCTTATTTAGAAGATTTACAAAACGGAGAAAACGTATGTACTCCATAGAGTAGTCTCTAGCCCCGAACAGTTTTTCTATTCTTCCACTTAAAACTCTCTGAAACAGCTCATTATTTTCTACTTGAATTTGATTGGTTTTCAAAATTCTTGCTGTTAACGTACAAACGAAAGGTTTCTCATAATCCGGAACATATTGAAAGGCCAACCAGAAATAATGTTCCAATAACCTCATAAGAACACTGTCTTTGCAGAGGTTCTTGCGTCGTGACAAATTATACAGTTCCGCTATCACAAGCAAATGATCAGATGCCTGCGCCAACTTTTTCTCACACGTGCAAGACATTATGCTGTTTTCTCTTCGAAAATAGTGATAAACAGGCTGATTCAAGAAAAAAACTTTTCGGCAACTCCAAAAGTACGCCCAATGCCAATAAGCATCCTCATATAGCAGCGAAGGAGGAAATCTTAACTTTTCACGCTCGATGATCGATTTCCGATACAAGATGCCCCAACAAGTAAAAGGAAAATCATAAATAACACTGTCATTAACTTCGACTTCTCCCGAATAATGTAATGCAAAATAGTGTCTATCCTGGGCTTCTAGCTCTTTGTGTACATCGTACGCAACAGCTGCTTCGCCAATAACGGCGTCAACAGAGTCAAGCATTTTCTTAATCAACATTTGCAGAGCATCTGGAAAAATTTCATCATCTGCGTCTAGGAAGAAAATGAATTCACCTCGTGCCACGGCAAGCCCCGCATTTCTAGCGGAGGAAACTCCTTCATGTTTTCTTTGTACAACTTGTATCCGCGCGTCCCTTTTCCTAAATTTCTGAAGTATCTCCAAACTCCGATCTGTTGAACCATCATTGATACAGATAACCTCGAAACTTTGGAATGTTTGGGCAAGAACACTAGAAAGGCAGGCAACCAAGTAGTTGCTGGCGTTATAAACAGGAATGATCACGGACACGTAGGGGTCTGCGATGTTTTTCTTAGTCATTACCTCAGGCTCTCGGGTTTTTATCGCTGCTTTTAATACTCTGTCCAAAAGTCAGAGACTGTTCTGAGTAGTATAACGAGAATGGGTATTCTTGAGAAATATTGAATCTTTTTTGAATCTTTTTAGTACAAGACAAGGTGCCAAAAATTTGTCAGAATATTAAGGTAAAGGATTTATCTTTTAGAAAATGATTTAGCTATCGATAAAGCTCTAGCCACAGCCTGATCCATATCGTAATACTTATAATCTCCCAATCTTCCTAAGAAGGTAGCGTTCTTTAAGGCCTTCGCTTCTTGAAGATACTTTTCATACAGGCGCTTATTTTCTTCATTGATGATAGGATAGTATCTTTCATTCTTTCCTAAAACAAAAGCTTCCGGATACTCATAAGAAACGACTGTGTTATGAGATTGGGTATCTAAAAAGTACTTATATTCTCCGATTCTTGTGAAGTCGTAATTATTAGGATAATTAACCACGGAATTGGATTGGAAATAAGGCCGATTGAAGGTCAAGAAATCAAATCTCAAGCTGCGGTACGGTAACTGACCAAATTTATAGTCGAAGAATTCATCGATGGCGCCGGAGAAGAAACAGTGGTCATATTCATCCAACATGCTTTTATCGAATTCGGTATTCAGGCGAACCTCGATATTGGGATGGTCCACCATCTTCTCGAACATACGGGTATAACCTTCTAAAGGAATCCCTTGGTACTTTGCTTGAAAGTAACGATTGTCTCTGCCCACGAAGATAGGAACTCTTCCCGTCACGAGAGGATCCAAATCTTCCGGACGAACATCCCACTGCTTTTCTGTGTAGTGGAGAAAGATTTTTTC
>CEAI01024509.1_pt1 | contig 13925 bp, 9 predicted proteins | sample 557641 | NCBI WGS metagenome assembly CEAI01 (sample SAMEA3182100, study PRJEB8094) | gut metagenome | biome: human; feature: gut; material: Stool; isolation source: human stools | place: Canada | collected 2012-06-20
ATATAATAGTTGACTCTGAAACAGGAAAACGTAAAGACCGTACAGATTATCCAATTATAGCTATTAGGGAAGCTATCCTTAATGCATTAGTGCATCGTGATTATAGTATTCATACAGAAGGCATGCCTATACAGATTATTATGTTTGAAAATAGAATAGAGATTAGAAATCCAGATGGAATATATGGAAGAATAAGAATAGACCAATTGGGAAAAGTACAATCAGACACGAGAAATCCAATAATTGCATCAGAACTAGAGGTGTTGAAAATTACAGAAAATAGATATTCAGGTATTCCTACTATAAGAAGGGCAATGCGTGAATATAATTTACCTGAACCAGAATTCTTGGACGAAAGGGGCTGCTTTATAGTTAAATTATATAAATACAAAGAAAATGAATATAATAAAATGATTGAAAGCAGCGAAGAGAAAAATTTAATTATATTCTGTAAGACACCTAGAACAAGAAATGAAATTTGTCATTATTTAGGTATAAATTCAGTGTCATATGTTATGAAAAAATATGTTATGCCATTAGTTGAAAGAGGAATATTAAAAATGAGTATTCCTGATAAACCTAAGAGTACGAAACAGTTATTTTATTGTGAATAGGATTTATTGATGGTATATGTTTGGATATGTGATGGGGATTGAGTAGATGGAAATAGGAGTTATTGGTCTGAGCAAATTTAGTTATAATTAGAGTGGTATTAAATTATATATGTGATATGATTTAGGTGATGGATAACAAAAATTATCCATTAATAAGATCACGAAAAAAATAATTAAAAATTATATAGAAATAGAAACAGCAAAAATATTTATCTGCTGTTTCCATATAATCAAAAAAATTAAAATTTAAAATCCTTCCGCGGATGCTTATTTATCAATAGGTTCTTAGATTATATGAATGTTGAAATTATAGATATAAATTCAAAGGAATTAAAGGTGTAAAGCTGTACATGAAAATGTAGAACTTTATTTCACGAAAATACATTGACATTCATCTATGTATATGCTAATTTTATACATAGATAATTATCAATACGAGGTGAATGAAATGAGATTAGCGGATGTTTCTTTAATATGCAAGGCACTTGGAGATTCAAACAGGCTGGAAATAGTGCAGATGTTGTCAAATGGAGAAAAATGCGGATGCAGGCTTTTGGAAAGATTTAGTATTACTCAGCCTACATTATCTCATCATATGAAAATACTGGTGGAGTGTGGGTTGGTTAATGACCGGAAAGAAGGCAAATGGCACCATTATTCCTTGAATTGTGAAACTTTAATAGAATTCAAAGATTCTATTGGCAGTTTGACGTGTGAGTCATGCTGTGACAAAAAAGATAGCTGTTGTTAGAGGGGGAATCCTGTTAATACTTGTAAAGATTGTAAATAAGACGAAAGGAAGTTTTCTATGACAGTAAGAGAAAAAGCAGAACTGATTGTAAAAGATATAAAGAAAGAACAGGGAACAAATCCGGTTGTCATTTTTAAACAGATAGCAAAGAAGGAATATGTCAGTATTCATGGACCGGAACACCATATATTAGATGGTGCAAGTTTGCTTGTAGCCTACAAAAACGCAGGAGGAGAGATAGACTTAGAACAGGCATTGGACAGGCTGATGGCAGAGGGGCTTCGGATGCCGGGGGCAATGTGCGGTTTATGGGGAATATGCGGAGCAATCACATCTATAGGTGCTGCACTTGCAATCATCGACGGAACAGGTCCGCTTTCAACGGATGGAACATGGGAAAATCATATGCAGTTTACCTCTAAAGCAATTGGAGAATTAGGAACCATAAACGGACCAAGATGCTGCAAGAGAGATGCAATGATAGCATTTAAGAATGGTATTGATTATGTGAATGCTCATTATGGAGTAACATTGCAATACGAACAAATGCAATGTGGATTCACAGATTTTAATGAGCAATGTATAAAGGAGAGGTGTCCATTTTATGAGTAATGTAAAAGTAGCTTTTATTTGTGTTCATAATTCATGTAGAAGTCAGATTGCTGAGGCTTTTGGAAGACATCTGGCATCAGATGTGTTTCAAAGTTATTCGGCGGGTACAGAAACAAAACCACAGATTAATCAGGATGCTGTCCGTATTATGAAGGAATTATATAATATAGATATGGAAGCAGAAGGACAGTTCAGTAAGCTGGTTAGTGATATTCCAGATCCGGATATTGCAATATCAATGGGATGTAATGTAGGTTGTCCATTTACAGGCAGACCATTTGATGATAATTGGGGACTTGAAGATCCAACTGGAAAAAGCGATGAGGAATTTAAGATAGTCATTGAACAAATAAAGCATGATATTTTGGAGTTAAAAAGTAGATTGAACCATAATGAGATTAATATAAGTTATTTTAAAAGTATCATAGATCAGGATAGAGCCGCAGTCGTTATATGCAATCTTAATCATGAAATAATATATATGAATCCTGCTGCGGTTGTTAATTATGGAAAGCGTGGCGGAGACAAGCTGATTGGCAGAAGCTTGCTGGAATGTCATAATAAGGAATCACAGGAAAAGATAAGACAGGTGACAGAATGGTTTGCACAGGACGAAAGCCATAATATTGTGTATACATTTCATAATGAGAAGCAGAATAAAGATGTATATATGGTGGCACTTAGAGATAGTGGCAAGCTGATTGGATACTATGAGAAGCATGAATATCGAGATAGAGAAACAATGAAAATGTATGATTTATGGTGAGTTCCACCTAATGAGGAAGTAATAAAAAATATTGTAGACTGCTTTCTGTGCAAAACCAATGTTCATGTCAGATATCAGAGATACCTTGATGACTGCTATTGGCCAGATTCAGGCAGATACGCGCTCTGAATGATCCGGTACTGGCTGGAATCAACATTTTTGCCATGACTGCAAATGCATTTGATGAGGACAGAAAAAAGCACTGGAATGCGGTATGGATGGATTCTTAACCAAACCAATTGTTATTGAGGAATTGATCAGTACATTACAGAAAAAACTGGATTAGTTAAGAAAAAATAAAGTGATGCTAAGAAAACGTACGGTGATAATTGGCAGAATAATGCGGGTGAGGCAGATCATATTGATCCGTTAGCTAATTTTGTTAAATGTCATAAGCGTAATCCATTTATATCAAAAGAAGATTTAAAAGATATAGGAAATAGAGATGATAATATTCAGATATTTTCAATTATATGCGTTATTGTGTTAAAAATATATCGGTCTATATTGCAAAATATACAATAAATTGTACAAAACCACTAAAAATATTCGAAATAATTATATAAAAATAGCAATTGTACCCAATAAATTAATGTGATACAATCAAGGAAACTAAAACAGAAGAAATAGTTTCCTTGATTTTTTGTTTTATAAGCGTCACTGATACACAACATTAAAAGGAGCATTATGAATAATAAAGAGAAGATTTTACAGGCAACGATACAGGCATTTAATCAAAAAGGCCTTAAATTTACAATGGACGATATTGCATCTATTCTTGCAATGAGTAAGAAGACAATATATACAATTTTTAAAGATAAGAACACTCTGTTTATGGAGATGGTAGATTATCTGTTTGACACGATTAAAGAGAGCGAATCAAAGATAATAGAAGATGATACATTATCAACAATTGAGAAGATAAGACGTATTCTTGGAGTTATGCCTGAGAGTTATAAAGATATTGATTTAAGACAATTATATATGTTAAAAGACAAATTCCCGGAGATATACAGACACGTTGAAGAACGTCTGGAGAATGGCTGGGAGACAACGATTAGGCTTTTGGAACAGGGGATTGAGGAAGGAGTGATAAGACCGGTTAATTTATTGATGTTTAAGATGATGATGGAGGCATCAATAGAACAATTTTTCCAAAGAGACATTCTTATGAGAGCAGGAATGACATATACACAGGGACTTGATGAGATTGTGGGAATATTATTAGATGGCGTGGCAGTTAAGGAAAGTCATTGAAAATAAAAAGGAGGAATATATAATGCAGGACAAATCAAAGGTTATATTTAACAATGAAATTGATAGAAAGGCATATAGAAAAGCTATTAATTCCAAAAAAAAATACGCAAGAAAATATGGTGATGACAGCAATGCCGACTATAAGGTGACAATAAAGAAGAACAAATACATAGGTGATATGCTTGGCGTGTATGATGTGAGGGTTGCAGATAAGCCTGCCAGCGTATCTAATGGTAATAAAGAAGAATTTGATACTGATAAAGGTATTATAGTTGGCAATATAAGAATGGGTTTTGGACATTACAGAATATCAATGGCGATTGCTTCAGCAGCTAATGCACTTGGATATGTTCCTTACTGGATGGATCTTAATTCTTACGATAATACAACCTGTACTAAAGTTATAAGGGCACAGAACGACCTGTATTCGCTTGGTTCAAGGTTATCACAAAAGAGCTGGCTGTTTAACAGACTGGTGTGGGAACCAATGAATTACGAGGGTTTCAGGAAGCTTTCCTATAACGCTTCAGACCAGAAGAATGCAGAGCTTATGGCACCTGTATATAAGAATGTTCCTAAGAATATTCCGGTTATTGCAACTCATGTATGGCCGGCACAGGCGGCAGTACACGCAGGTATGAAAAATGTTGTTAATGCAATACCGGATAACTGGCCAATGGCATTGCATTTGTCAGAAGGAAGTATTCATACAGTCCAGACTCATTATGCTTATCAAGGTTACAGGATACTTAATGGAATGGACGGCAATAAGGTGTTAAATGAAATGCCAGCAGATAGTCTTGTATACACAGGACATTATATCGACCACGAGCTTGTAGCTAATATTGAGGCTGACTGCAATGCAAGAATAGCAAGAAAACAGAACGGAAAGCCTATGAGATTTCTGCTTACAATTGGTGGCGCAGGTGCACAGAAAGAGATATTTGCCCATATAATTAAATACCTTATTCCTTATATTAAGAAGAATAAGGCAGTGTTATATGTTAATGTTGGTGATTATAAAAATGTATGGGACGAACTTATAAGAGATATCCCACAGATGAGAGAACTGGCAACTGAGCATTTTGACAACTGGAAAGATACGAAGGCATTTGCCACGAAGGCATTATCAGCCAGCCAGATAAACAATTCTGATGTAGTAACAGATAACAATAGAGATGATAATTCTAAGAATATTACAGCAGATAATTCAAGTGAAGACACATCTGATAATATAACAGGTATCCACGGCTTTTATCATAAGAATATATTTGAGGCAGTGTATTGTACTAACCTTTTGATGAGAAGTGCAGATGTGCTTGTTACCAAACCAAGTGAATTAGCATTCTATCCAGTGCCAAAGTTATTTATAAAGCGAGTTGGCGGACACGAACAGTGGGGGGCAGTCCATTCAGCAGAGATAGGTGACGGAACACTTGAGTGCAGGGATATACCTCATACTTTACAGATGATAAAGCTGTTTATGGAAGATGATACATACATTATAGATATGTGTAAGAACATAAAGAAGAATAAACAGATGGGTATATATAATGGTGCATATGAGGCTGTCAAATTAGCAGTGAATATGAAGAAATCAGACATTTAATACGGCGTGCAGTAATCAGACACTTAAAAAATATGAAGAAATCAGACATATAGAAAGAAAAGAGGTAGCGTATGGGGCTTAATAAGAAAGAAATGGCATCTTATGGCATAGGTGCAGTTGGCAAAGATATGGTTTATATGTTTTGTGCAAGTTATATTCTGTATTATTATCAGGATATACTTGGGGTTAGTGCGATAGCAATGGGGATTATACTTCTTGCGGCACGAGTATTTGACGCATTTAACGACCCTATAATGGGTGTAGTTGTTGCAAAGACAAGAACCAGATGGGGAAAGTTCAGACCATGGCTGTTTATTGGAACATTGCTTAATGCTGTTGTATTGTTTCTGATGTTCTCTGCACCACCAACACTTGATGGCGGCGGACTTGTTGCTTATGCCGCAGTAACTTACGTTTTGTGGGGCGTTACTTACACAATGATGGATATTCCTTATTGGTCAATGATACCAGCATTTACAGAGGGCGGCAAGGAAAGAGAGAATATGTCAACAATGGCACGTTCCTGTGCAGGCGTAGGTTCAGCACTTGTTACAATTATTACAATGCAGTGTGTATATATGCTTGGAAAGGGCAATGAATATGCAGGTTTTAAATGGTTTGCACTTATAATATCAATACTGTTCTTTGCTGCAATACTTATTACCTGTCTTAATATTAGGGAAAAATCAACAGTTGATGTTGAAACAGTATCAGTAAAGCAGATGTTCAAGGCACTTTTCCAGAATGATCAGGCTGTTACAGTAGTTATAACAATTGTTCTTATTAATACATCTGTGTACATAACTTCTAATCTTGTCATATATTTCTTTAAATATGATTTTGGCGGTGCAGACTGGTACAACGGCTATACACTATTTAATACATTTGGTGGTGCAATACAGATATTATCAATGATGGTATTGTTTCCGCTTCTTAGAAAGTTTTTGAACACAATAAAGATATTTTATGTAAGCTTTGTTATGGCTATTGCTGGTTATATAGTTTTATTTATTCTTATATTCACATCAATGTCGAGTGTGTTTATTTTGTTTATTCCAGCATTTTTCATATTTGCGGCAAATGGAATGTTATTAGTCTTAACGACTATATTTCTGGCGAATACGGTTGATTATGGCGAATTTAAGAATAAGCGAAGAGATGAGAGCGTTATATTTTCAATGCAGACATTTGTTGTAAAGCTTGCTTCAGGCATAGCCGCATTAGTTGTATCAATATGCCTTTCAGTGTGCAAGTTAAGCAGTAATACAGACGTAGTGACAGATGCTGTGGCTGGTGGTTCGGTAGTAGCACTTAGAATGACAATGACAGTAATTCCGATAATAGGTCTGCTTATCGCAGTATTTTACTTCCACAGAAGGTACATTTTAACAGAGCAGAAAATGGAAGAGATAACGGAAAGAATTAAGGAGAACCATTAATGATAACGATTAATAATAATATGTATGTGCTTGATACTGACAATACATCTTATGTGTTTGCCGTGCTTGGAAGCGGGCAGTTGGAGCATTTGTATTATGGAAGAAAGTTACACGCCAATGAGGCTGTGATGACAGAGAAGCATACATTTATTCCGGGTAATACTAATGTATACAATAAAGATTATTCGTCTTATTCGCTGGAAGATGTGTGCCTTGAAATGTCATCATTGGGAAAAGGCGATATAAGAGAGCCTTTTATCGAAGTCACATATCCTAATGGAAGCAGTACAACGGATATGGTGTTTGACAGGGCAGAGATTATACAGGGCAAGGAAGAATACGATATGCTTCCGGGGTCTTATGATGATAATGGAGAGGTTGAACAGCTCGTTATCTATCTTAAGGACAGGAATTATAATCTCACACTGGAGCTTCATTATTATGTATATGAAAAATGTGACATTATAACGAGAAGTGCGAAGCTTGTTAATTCAGGAAATGAGAGCGTAAGGCTTGAAAGATTAATGAGTATGCAGCTTGATTTAAACGAGAGTGATTATGAATTGTCGTTCTTTAATGGTGCGTGGGCAAGGGAGATGAATAGAAGCAGAATATCCCTTCGTGCCGGTAAGTATGTAAATGAGTCTGTAACAGGAACATCATCGAACAGAGCCAATCCTTTTTTTATGATAGGAAGAAGTTCAACGACAGAAGATTATGGCGAATGTTATGGATTTAATCTTATATACAGCGGCAATCATTATGAAGCGGCACAGGTTAATTCATATGGTAAATTAAGGCTTGTATCGGGAATTAATCCAGCTACATTTTCTTATATTATTGAAGCAGGAAAATGCTTTGAAGCTCCAGAGGCAGTGCTTACTTATTCATACCAGGGGTATAATTCGATGAGTCATAATATGCACGAGTTTGTAAGAAAGCACATTGTGCGTGGAAGCTGGCGTGACAAGGAAAGACCAGTTCTTATTAATAGCTGGGAAGCGGCATACTTTAATATTAATGAAAGAAAGCTTGTGAAGCTTGCAAAGGCGGCTAAGGATACAGGTGTTGAATTGTTCGTTATGGATGATGGCTGGTTTGGTGAGAGAAATGACGACACAAGTTCATTAGGTGACTGGACACCGAATAGTAGAAAGCTTCCAAATGGAATAGCTGGCATCGCTGATAAGATAAAAGAATCCGGGCTTAAATTTGGAATATGGGTTGAGCCTGAGATGGTGAGTGTGAACAGCAGATTATATGAGGCACACCCTGAATGGGTAATTGAAATACCAGATGTAGAACATTCAGAGGGACGTAACCAGAGAATCCTTGATTTGACCTATGAAGCTGTTCAGGACTATATAATTGAGAAGATGAGTGAGGTGTTCTCATCAGCAGATATATCTTATGTAAAATGGGATATGAATAGAATATTCAGTGATTATTATTCTAAAAATCTGCCGCCTGACAGGCAGAAGGAAGTATCACATAGATATGTGTGTGGTTTATACAGATGTATGAAGGAGCTTACTAATAGATTTCCTGACATATTATTTGAGGGCTGTGCGGCAGGCGGCAACAGGTTTGATCTGGGAATGTTATGCTATTTTCCGCAGATATGGGCAAGTGATAATACAGATGCACTTTGCAGGGCACAGATTCAGTATAATTACAGCTATGGTTATCCGTTATCGTGTATTTCAGCCCATGTATCGGCAAGCCCTAATCATCAGACATTAAGAAATATGCCGTTAGAGAGCAGATTTGCAGTTGCTGCATTTGGGCTTCTTGGCTATGAATGTAATATGTGTGATATGAATAAAGAGGAATTAAATGCTGTGAAATGTCAGATTGAACTGTACAAGAAGTTAAGAAATGTATTCTTTACTGGTACATTTTACAGGACAGAAAGCTTTGAAGAAGAAAATGCAGGTAATGCCAGTGTGTTAAATAATGGTAAAGGCAATATGGCAGAATGGACAGTAGTATCAACGGATAAGAAGAAAGCCGTCGGATTAATTATGCAAAAACACGTTATACCTAACACACAGTATGCCTGTTACAGGGCTAAAGGACTTGATGAGACCAGAAAGTACCATTTTTATAACAGAAGACTTCAATATGATATTAAAGAATTCGGGGAGCTTGTTAATACAGTATCACCAATACATATCAAGCAGGGTTCTATGTTACAGGATATACTATCGAAGCTTAAGAAAATGGATGGTGAAACAGAAGATTACATAGCTTATGGAGATACACTTATGTATTCGGGTGTCAGGTTAAAGCAGGCATTCAGTGCAACAGGCTACAATGAGAATGTCCGATTTTTTCAAGATTTTGCAGCAAGATTATACTTTATGGAAGAGGTAGAAGATGATAAGCAGTGACATAATTAGTTCGGGCGGTATTGATAATATATTAAAGGATCTATATATTGATGAAAGCCAGCTTGAATACCAGAGGAAAAGATATATTAATGCTCTGAACCGCTTCACACAATTATATGGTGAAGGAGATGTGTTTATATTCAGTGCACCGGGAAGAAGTGAGATTGGCGGTAACCACACAGACCACCAGAATGGAAAAGTTCTTGCGGCTTCTATTAATCTGGATATTATCGCAGTGGTAAGACCAGTGAATTCCAAGGAGAGTGTGTCAGAGGAAGGCAGTTTATCTGGGCATAGTGGTGTTAATGCCGGAATTATAAGAATTGTGTCGGACGATTATCCAATGCTAGAAGTGTCATTATCAGATACGGATATTAATAAGGATGAATATTCAACCACTAAGGCACTTGTTAAAGGTGTGATTGCCGGCTTTAAGAAAAAAGGTTTCAAGACAGGAGCATTTGATGCGTTTATAACAAGTGATGTGCCTATGGGAGCAGGACTTTCATCATCTGCGGCATTTGAAACACTTATAGGAACAATACAGTCACATATATATAATGCTGGAAAAATATCAGCAGAAGATATTGCAGTTATCGGACAGATGGCAGAGAATGAGTATTTTGGCAAGCCTTGTGGACTTATGGATCAGATGGCATGTTCGGTTGGCAATATGGTCTATATTGATTTTAATAATAAGGAAAATCCAGTTGTTAATAAGCTTGATGTGGATATTAAAAAATTCGGATACAGCCTGTGCATAACTGACACTAAAGGTTCACATAAGGATTTGACAGATGATTATGCAGATATCCGCCGTGAGATGAATGCAGTTGCAAGTTACTTCGGACAGGAGGTTCTTCGTGGCATTACATTAAAGGATATACTTGATAATTTTAAAGAGCTACAGGAGAAGTTCGGTGACAGGAGCATACTAAGAGCAGTTCATTTTATAGAGGAAAATGAGAGAGTAGAAAATGAAGTAAATGCTCTTATATCTGGAAATATTGATGAATTCTTAAGGCTGGTATCAAAGTCTGGTGATTCATCTTACAAATATCTTCAAAATATATATTCAACCAAAGATACTGCCAATCAGGGCGTTTCACTTGGACTTATGATGAGTGAAATATTCTTAGGTGATAATGGTGCATGCAGAGTTCACGGAGGTGGCTTCGCAGGTACAATACTTGCAATTGTCAAGGATACTGCTATAGATGAATACAGAAGAAATATGGATAAAATATTTGGTGATGGTGCAAGTATGATATTACAAATCAGACATTGCGGAGGTGTCAGAATAATATGAGAAATTTAGAAGATATGAAGAAATCAGACAATATAATGAGTAGTGATGCCAAGGAAGGTACGGAAAATATTCCAGATATAGACAAGGTTATATCAGAGCTTGTCAATTATGCTTCAGAGAATGAACTGATAGAAGCTGATGATAAGATATTTATAGTAAACAGGTTGCTGGATATTTTTGAAAAAAACGGACTTGCAGAAGATAGTGAGATAATTAAGAATTCAGGTGTGCAGGAGCTGAATAACACAAGACCAATAGCAGATATCCTGTCGGACTGCCTTAAAATAGCAGTTGATAATGGACTTATAGAAGATACGCAGCTTAACAGGGATTTGTTTGATACAAAGGTAATGGGTGCTGTCACACCAATGCCTTCAGTTGTAAGAAAGCATTTTAAGGAGCTTTATAATAATAATCCAAAGCTTGCGACAGACTATTTCTATGAACTTAATAAAGCCTGCAATTATATAAGGTGTGACAGGATTGAGAAAGACCAGAAATGGAAGTACAATTCAGAATATGGAATTATAGATATAACGATTAATCTGTCAAAGCCAGAGAAAGACCCTAAGGATATAATAAAACAAGGAAAGTTTGCAGCAAGCGGATATCCTAAATGCCTTTTGTGTAAGGAAAATGAGGGATATGCGGGAAATCTATCACATCCTGCAAGGCAGAATCTAAGAGTTATACCGCTTGAATTAAGTGGTGAGAAATACTATATGCAATATTCACCCTATGTATATTATAACGAGCATTGCATAGTGTTTAATGATAAGCATATTCCTATGAAGATTAATAAAAGCACATTTAAAAAGCTTATTGAATTCACAGATATGTTTCCGCATTATACATTAGGTTCTAATGCGGATTTACCAATTGTAGGAGGTTCTATATTAAGTCACGACCATTTTCAGGGCGGTGCTTATGAATTTCCTATGGCAAGAGCAGAATATGTGTATACATTCAAGCTGGATAGATTCAGTGATGTTAATGCAGGAATTCTTAACTGGCCTATGTCAGTAATAAGGCTTAGCAGTAATAATAAAGACAGCCTTGTTAATGCCTGTGATTATATATTAGATAAATGGAAGAATTACACTGATGAAAAAGCATTTATATATTGCAATACAGATGGTGAACAGCATAATACGATAACTCCGATATGCAGGCAGAAAGGTGATAATTATGAGATGGATCTGGTATTAAGAAACAATATTACTACAAATGAGTGTCCATGGGGAGTGTATCATCCATCAGCAAATCTTCATCATATAAAGAAAGAGAATATTGGTCTTATTGAGGTTATGGGAATGGCTATACTTCCAGCAAGACTTGATAAGGAAATGGGCATTTTAAAAAACGCTCTGTTAAATAATGAAGATGTCCGCTTAATCAGCGAAATTGAAAAGCACGCACAATGGGTTGATAGCTGGAAAGACAATTATAATATAACTAAAGATAATATTGATGAGATAATCAGATTGGAAATTGGCAAGGTATTTGTGCAGGTGCTTGAATGTGCCGGTGTATACAAGACAGACGATAATGGAAGAGAGGCATTTGTAAGATTTATAAAATATTGTCAATAATATTTACTTTCTTTGATTGATTAATGTAATGGGTAGATTTTAAAAATTCTGAATCAGAATTCATAGATAGTAAATTTATATTTTAATGATTTTATAAAAGTGGTGGTCAATAATAACCCGACCACCACAGATAATCAAAATTAACATAAGTTACCAGACAAATTCTAAAATGTTATGAATTATTCTTGATAGCATTAACAGCTTCTTCTTTAGAAAGTTTATAGTTTTTCATAAGCTTATAAATTGTATCTTCATCGGAAAGATTAACTTCTTTACATAATTTAATAAAAACTTTAATGCCATTGGAGCGTTCCTTGATTTTGCCCTCTGCAAGTCCTAACTGTCGTCCTTCTTCTTTGACTACTTCAAGATGACCTTCCTCATCATACTCATAAATACTCACAGTAATCACTTCCTCTCTGTGATTTCTAAAAAATTCCGACAATACATTCTCAGCGATACATTCATCTACAGCCTCTGTAACAGCAGTGCGGATATCAATTTTTTCAATATCGGTCTTTATACGCACCTTATTAACAAATGTCATATAGTCCTTAAGTGTCTCACATTTAGAAAGAAATTCAGAGCTATATGTATACATATTTGTCCTGTTGAAATTATTATTATCCTTTGAATTCCTGCCAGAACCATTACTATACTTTGAATTAATAGTACGAGCCTTATTACCAGCATAATTATCAGTATTGATATTGATAACTCTTACAGTAAGTTCAAGCTCAGGATTGTCGACATTTTTCTCATACATATCTGATAGTCGGAGAGTGCTTTCCGCCTCAAGTGGCTGTTGTCCTGAATTAATATCATCAATAGTATGCTGACTTGTATTCGTTGTTGATGACTTTATGTCAGTTCCTGCATTTATAGTGCTGTCTGCTGAATGTCCAGCCTGCCTTGTATTGTCTGTAATATTAGTATTTTCCATAAGTTCTCCAATCTGTGGTAATGATGCCTGACAGCATAGCAGTTATATAAAATAATGACATAGCATTTAAACAGATGTTTGTTGTGATACTGTCATATACATTATCTGACAATATTGGAGAAATAAAAAATATATATCTTTATTACATTCTATCATTGGGAAAATGTTATGACAAGAAGAAAAATGCTGTTAATCCACCGTAATTATATTTCGTGCAAATATTTTATGGGCTTTTATTATACCTGAAATATATATTAATTTACATCAATTTTATCAATTTATACTACAATATTTACAGTCCTGTAATAAACTTCAATGACATAAAGAACAGATATAAAAATGTTCTATAACATATTTTAATTGAAAAATGGGAGGAAAATATGCCATCAACATATGCACATTATAGAATGGGGCAGCAGGTACGTTCTATGCTTGACGGTAATGAGAAAAAGATAGTTGAGAAATATCCTCAATTATATCTTATTGGATTACATGGACCAGATATTTTGTTTTATTATAAGCCATTAAAGTCTAATTCAATTAACAGTATTGGGTATGAATTGCACAAACATTCAGGTAAGGAATTTTTTGAAAGAGCAAGAAAAGTAATATCAGAAAAGAAAGACAGAGAGCCATATCT
>CEAI01018511.1_pt1 | contig 13542 bp, 10 predicted proteins | sample 557641 | NCBI WGS metagenome assembly CEAI01 (sample SAMEA3182100, study PRJEB8094) | gut metagenome | biome: human; feature: gut; material: Stool; isolation source: human stools | place: Canada | collected 2012-06-20
AATAAGCGGACCTATCAAACCGTGGCAGCGGTTATTGCACTTTTGTTCGTTCGAGCAGTTCGGCGGAGCCGTGTTCTCGACGATGCGATGAAATTAAGAGGTTTTGACGGCCATATACGGACCTTGAACCATGAAGTTTGGAGATATAAAGATACGTTCCTTTTAATGTTATTTTGCTGTGCTTCGGTGGTATTTGCCTATCTGGGCTGGAGATAAGTCGTGAGTCTTCTGGAAATTAAAAATTTAAATCTGACCTATCCGAACGGAAAGAAGATTTTTGAGAATGCCGAAATCACTCTGCAGCCCGGAGAGAGTCAAGCTCTGTGGAGTCCCAACGGAACCGGTAAAACTTCGCTCTTTAGAGTGGTCACCGGACTCTTGAAACCGCAAACCGCCGATATTTTCTTAGAAGACAAAGCTGTAACGAACGAAGAAGAGTTCAAAGCGCTGCGGCTTAAAGTCGGCTTTGTGCTCCAGCACGCCGACGACCAGCTGTTTTTTCCTCAGGTCATAGATGACGTCGCTTTCGGTCCGCTCAATCAAGGTTTAAACGAAAAAGAGGCAAGAAAGGTCTCCGAAGAAGCTTTATCCAATTTGGGCATTCTCGAGCTCAAAGACGCTTTGAGCTACGAATTATCCGGAGGACAGAAAAAACTTGTCACGCTTGCATGCGTTCTTTCTATGAAACCGCAGGTATTGCTCTTAGATGAACCCACGAACGGACTCGATGTTGACAGTAAACAAAGGTTGATCGAAGTGATCAATAAGATTGATGCCGCCAAAATCATCATCAGCCACGACCCCGATATGCTGTCCTCAACCTGCACAAAATTTTCGACGATTCGAAACTGCAGAATTGAATCGATTGCCAAGCCGGAAATGCATGAACATTGGCACACGCACTTTTACGGAGGGGTCCCTCATACTCATCATGAATCTACCTAATGCAGAGTTCTTCCTCCTCTACTTGGGCGATCGAAAGTCTGTATGAAACGCCTATGGCATAAGATGGAAAGCGTAGAAGAATTAAGGAAGCTAACCAATGACCGAGCTCAAGATTGAGAAAGTCACAGAGGACAGTCCGCTGAAAGCAAAGGTTCAGCGGATCTATATAAAGTCTTTTCCGCTCTTTGAGCGCGTTTCCCTGGAACCCTTTTTTAACTCCGTTTCCGACGGTGTCGAGATCTTTGCGCTAAGCGACGAAGAAGACGTGGTTGCTTTTTTCTGCACACTCAGAAAAGGAAAGTATTACTACCTCTTTTACCTTGCCGTTGACGAAGATAAACGCGGAAAGGGTATCGGCAGTGACATCTTGTCCGCGGTCATTAAGAACGCGGATGGTGCGACCGTCTTCTTAGACTGCGAGGGCATTTATCCCGGCTGCAAGGACAGAGCCGCACGCGTTAAACGCTTGTGTTTTTACCATCGCAACGGATTTAAAGAAATCGGCCCGCTGAAAACTTGGCGCGGAGAGAAATTCAGAACGCTGGTTTACGGCGACAAAGAAATTTCCGAGCAGGAAATCGAAGATTTCTGGGAGATTTTCGGTCATTTATGGGAGGGGCAGGAGATTGCCACCATTCCTGCTGCGCCGAGTTCACAGGATGGGAAAACAGCAGGAAAAGAACTGTAAAATGCAGGCTTCTAAGGCATAGTCAGCCGGATTATTTAAAAAGCAAATGAGGGCTGGCTAGTCATAAGTAGCCATGGGATTGAGTTAAAGACCAATCAAGTTAACCGATAATAGAAAGAAAAAAAATGAAATTAAAAGCTGTGATCGCTGTGTCCGTTCTCGCTATTGCAGCAGCAACCGGCGGCTGGATGTATTATCGATACGAGTCTGCCCCAAAGAATTTAGAGCTTTACGGTAATGTTGATATTCGGCAAGTGAATTTGGCTTTTCTGTGGCCGGAACGTATCAAGTCGATTCTTGTCGAAGAAGGAGATTTCGTCAAAGCCGGTCAGCCAGTGGCAGAACAGGAAACGGACATACTTAAAATCGAGATTGAACAAGCTAAGGCTGCGTACCAAACTTATTTGGCCTTAAAAAACGGCAGTCGGCCGGAAGACATCGCCAAAGCTGAAGCTGCTGTTTTAGTCGCGCAATCCCGTCTGCATCTAGCTCAGAAAGATTTTGAGCGTGTGGATGGTATCTTTAAGTCCACGAAAGGTCAGGGCGTGAGCAAACAAAGCCTCGACACCCAAAGCAGCCAGCTGCAGGTCGCCAAGAACGAATTGTTCTCTGCCCAAAAGAGCTTGGAACTTGCAAAGATCGGTCCTCGCGCCGAAGATGTTGCCAGGGCCTATGCACAATGGCAGCAGACAAAAGCGCAAGTTGCCCAATTAGAATTGAAGTTAAAGCAGAGTACGTTGTATGCGCCCCTCGACACAACGGTTCGTTCGAGGCTCCTTCAGCCGGGGGACATGGCTAGTGCTCAAGTGCCTGTATTGGCCCTGGCTATCAATTCTCCTAAATGGGTGCGTGCTTATGTCAATGAAGTCAATCTCGGCAAGATCAAACCAGGGCAGCAAGCTTACGTCACGATAGATGCCTATCCGAACGAAAAAATTCCCGGTCATGTCGGATTTATTTCTTCCGTTGCGGAATTTACGCCTAAAACTGTTCAGACGCCTGACTTGAGAACCAATCTTGTCTATGAGGTGCGCATCCTCGTTGACGACAAGGAGAATCATTTGAGATTGGGTATGCCTGCGACCGTCAGTTTTGAATAAGAGTACCCATGGCAGAGAACCAAAATGCTCCGGCCGTCTTCGCAAAATCCCTAAAAAAAGTTTTTGCTAATAATAAGAACCCGGCCCTTGACTCTGTCGCACTTAACGGTATCGACCTAGTCGTGCCGAAAGGCGGCTTAGTTTCTTTGGTTGGACCGGACGGCGCCGGCAAAACGACTTTTATGCGTTTGGTCTGCGGGTTGTTGATTCCGACTTCAGGGGAACTGGAAGTCTTCGGTATGAATACCGCAACAGATGCCGAGGCGATTCAGAAACGGATCGCTTACATGCCTCAGCGTTTTGGACTGTATCAAGACTTAAGCATTAAAGAAAATATGGATCTTTTCGCTAATCTTCAGGGTGTTCCGGAAGGTGAACGAAAAGACAAATATGGTCAGCTTTTATCGATGACGGATTTAGCTCCGTTTGCCAACCGTTTAGCAGGCAAGCTTTCCGGGGGTATGAAGCAAAAGCTTGCGCTGGCCTGCGCTCTGATCCATGACCCCGAATTATTGATTCTGGATGAACCGACCGCAGGTGTTGATCCGGTCTCGCGAGAAGAGCTCTGGAAAATTCTTAAGGCAGCGGTAGCTCAAAAAGGCATGAGCGTGCTCGTGAGCACCGCTTACCTGGATGAAGCAGCCATGTGCCATGATGTGTACATCATCAATAAAGGCGTGATCTTGGCGCAGGGGACTCCTGAAGCGCTGACAGAACCTTATAAGAATCGAGTCTATTTTGCCCGAGCCGACGGCCGTACGCCTCGTCAGATGCTTGATCTGGCGTCACATTCCTCAATGATTTTGGACTCAACTCCTTCGGGAGACGGGGTGAGGCTGCTTTTGAAGAAAGACGCGGATCTTACAGAGGGAGCCAAGGAACTCGATATTCCGGAACTCAGTCCTCAACCGCCGAGGCTGGAAGATGCGTTTATGTCTCTTTTGATCGCAGCGGATAAACCTCAGAAGGATTTTGGAGAAAATGCCGGCATAGAAAACACAAAAATTGACGATGGAAAGCCAGTCATTCTCGTTGAGAACCTTGTTAAGAAATTCGGCAATTTTGTTGCCGTCGACGATACCTCTTTTAGTGTTAAACGCGGAGAGATATTCGGATTGCTCGGACCGAACGGTGCCGGCAAAACTACAACTTTTCGTATTTTATGCGGTCTTCTTCCAGCAACTTCGGGTAAGGTTGAAGTTGCAGGTTTCGATCTCCGAACCGCCAGAGCTTCTGCTCGGCGCACAGTCGGTTACGTAGCTCAGTTTTTTTCTCTTTACAGCATTTTTTCCGTGGGATTTAATCTTAAGTTCTACGGCGGTGCCTACGGATTATTCGGGAACAAATTAAAGACGGCCATGGACGCGGTTGTCAGGCGCTTCGGCCTAACCGGACTTATCAGTAAAAAAGCGGGCGGTTTAAATGACGGCTACAAAAAGCGTCTTTCGATGGCTGCTGCTTTGATGCACAATCCTGATATCTTGTTCCTTGACGAGCCGACGAGTTCCATTGATCCGCTTGCGCGACGTGTGTTCTGGCGAAGCATCAATAGGCTTGCGGATGAAGGCAAAGCCATCATTGTGACGACGCACTTTATGGAGGAAGCGGAGTACTGCACGCGCATTGCGATTCAAGACAGAGGACATATGCTGGCCCTTGGCAGCCCTAAGGAAGTTAAAGCGGTAGCCGGGCTCCCGGAGACAGCCAACATGAACGAAGCGTTTATTAAGATCGTTAAAGCTTACGGCGAGGCAGGGTCAGCAGATGATTAACTCCGATTTTTTGCGCCGATTACGCGCACTGACTATTAAAGAGTGGTGCCAATTAATCAGGGATCCAAGCTCATTCGCTGTCGGACTTGTGCTTCCTTTAGTTCTTATTTTTATTTTTGGCAGCGGCCTTTCTCTGGACTTAGGCAACACTCCGATTGCTGTCATCAACCAAGCGCCCGGTCAGGTTTCGTATGCGATTGAACAAGGGTTTAAAGGTTCTCCCTATTTAACTCCGATTCGATGCGGCAATATTAAAGAGGCGGAAAGCCTCATGAGGAAGAAAGAAGTAAAGGGGATCGTCGTGATTCCCAGTAATTTCGCCGGTCAATTTCAAGCCGGGAAAGGGAAGCTGCAGCTTGTGGTGCACGGCGTTGACACAGTGAGTGCTTCCTCACTCGAACGCTATATTCAGCAGTCCGTTCAACTTAGTTTGGGAAAACTGGGTTATTCATCCGAGAAGGGTGCCGTACCGGTGGTTCGGCTCTGGTTTAATGCGGCAAACTCTTCCACATGGTATTTTGTTCCCGGGCTTGTGGTTATCGTGATTACGATTGTCGGTGCATTTCTTACGGCACTTGTGATTGCACGAGAGTGGGAGCGCGGGACGATGGAAATGTTGTTTTCGACGCCGGTCAAGCCCGCGGAGATTCTGCTCTCAAAGGTGATTCCGTATTTTATTGTCGGCATAGGCGGTTTGTTTCTTTGCCTCTTTGCAGCACGGTTCATTTTTGAGGTTCCGATTGAAGGATCTCTGACAGTTATTATCGGGTCCTCATGCATATACCTTCTGACGGCATTAGGCGCCGGTCTTTGGATTTCTGGTATCACTAAAAATCAATTTTTGGCCTCTCAGCTCGTGATTATTATTAGTTTTTTGCCGAGTGTGATGCTGAGCGGCTTTGTTTTTGACCTGAGAAACGTTCCGTCTGCTATTTCAGCGGTTTCATATGTTCTCCCGCCGACCTATTTTATGGAGCTCATTCGCGCTTCTTTTCTTTCAGGGACAGATGCCGTAACGGTATTAAAGGACGTGTCGATTCTCGCCGGGTATGCCTTTTTATTTTTCTTCTTTGTGACAAGAACACTTAAGAAGACATTGGAGAAAAAATGACCTTTGGTGAATGGCTAAAGTGGTTCGGCAATCTCTTCGTGAAGGAAATTCTCACGTACTTTATCGATCCGGCTTCTAGGTTTATTTTGATCGTGCCTTTGATTATTCAGATTTTTTTGTTCGGTTACACCGCAACATTTGATTTGAACCATGCACCGATCGCCGTTTTGAACGAATCCCACGGCAAATATTCTCAGCAACTGGTGGCTCAAGTCGGCGCATCTCCGACTTTCTATATTCGTCGATACTTGCAGAATGCTTCTCAGATGAAAGATGAGCTTAATCCTCGAGATTCGCTAGCGATTGTCCACATTCAATCAGATTTTGATTCAAAGCTCGCGCAAGGCAAGGAAGGTCCCGTACAGATAATTACGGACGGGAGAAACTCAACAACAGCCGGTCTTGCCGCCGCAGAGCTTTCAATGATCATTCAAGACTTTAATCATCGTTATGTCGGTGTTCCGGAGGGTATCAACGTTGAAATGCGGGCTTGGTATAACCCGAATCTTCAAACGCAATGGAATATTGTGACAGCGCTCATCGGCACCCTGAGTTTTATTCAGGTCCTCATGCTATCGGCTCTGTCGGTGGCTCGGGAACGAGAGTACGGAACGTTTGATCAGCTGCTTGTTTCGCCATACAGACCTTTTGAAATCCTTCTGGCGAAAGCGACGCCTCCGATCTTTATCGGTATTGCTCAAACCTTTATTGTCGTTCTTTTTGCGGTGTTTTGGTTTGATATACCCATGCGAGGGTCTCTTTTACCGCTTTATTTCGGGATTTTCATTTTTACGTTATCGACAGTCGGAACCGGACTGGCGATTTCTTCCATATCGCAGACGATGCAGCAGGCGATGATTTTCTCGTTTGTGCTGATTGTTCCAATGGTTATTTTGTCCGGTCTTGTCACACCGGTATACAACATGCCGGAAATCCTGCAGGTGCTTACCTATGCCGATCCTTTGAGGTTTGCCCTTGAATATGTTCACGGCGTTTATCTTGAGAACTTATCCATATCAGAACTTTGGGGACAGCTTCTTCCCATGCTGATTACCGCTGTCATCACTTTGCCGTTTGCGGCGTTTTTCTTCCGCCGTTCACTATAGTGATTGTCAGAAACGTGAGTTTCAGACTGTAAAAACAGAAGGCCGAATCTGTCAAAGATTCGGCCCCTGTCTCAATCAGATCTGATTAGCTGATCTTTTTGTAGGCTTCGTTGGCTAGTTTCTTGCCAAGTTCAACGCCCGGCTGGTCAAAAGCGTTAATGCCGAAAAGCGTTCCCAGCATTGTGGTCTTATGCTCATACATGGCCATTAAAGCACCTAATGTCTCAGGAGTGAGCTCTTCAATGGAAACGGTGGAAACCACATTGAAATACTTGCTCTTCGGATCCCTGGTTACAAGCGCTTCCGTCTGAGCTTTGGCGTTAGCCATTAAGACGCGATGCAGTTCCTTGTGAGCGTGGCCCGGTTTCTCGCACCAAAAGACGTCGATAGAGTTCTTTGCTGTTCCTTCACGAAGGAATTGATAGAAAGAATGCTGAGATTCATTTCCGTGTCCGCCCCAAACGGCTAAAGAGGTTTTGCCGATCACCGGTGTTCCGTCGGCAGCAGTACTCTTACCTAAGCTCTCCATTTCCAGCTGCTGGAGCCAATCCACCATGACACGAAGACGTTCGTCATAGGGCAGGAAGCAGTAAGAAGAAACGTCGAGTTTTTCCGAGTTCCAGTAAGCGAACATGGCCATGAGCGCGGGCAGATTGTTCTGCAGCGGAGCGGTCGAAGCATGTTGGTCCATCGCATGGGCGCCCGCAAGGAATCGTTTGAAAGTATCTGCGCCGAGAGCGATTGCGACCGGCAAGCCGATGGCACCCCAAACAGAGAAGCGGCCTCCGACCCAGTCCCAAATGGGAAAAAAGTTTCCTTTCGGCAATCCGAACTGTTCCGCAGCATCCGGTTTGGCGGAGACCACTACGACGTGATGCTTGAAATCTTTTTCAGGGATTCCGGCTTTTTTCAGCCAATCCAAAATTTCCTGAGTATTCGCTCTGGTTTCCTGAGTTTTAAAGCTCTTGGAAGAGATGACAATCAGGGTAGAAAAAGGGTCCAAAACAGAAGTAATTCGATCAAAAATTACGCCGTCAGCAGAAGCGAGAAAGTGTAGTTTGATTTCCGGTTTATTAGGACGAAGTGCGTTGTATACGCATTTCGGCCCCATATCGGAACCGCCGATACCGATATTAATGACATCGGTGATTCGGTCGCCGGAACAGCCGCGCCATTTCCAGTTGCGGACATCTTCGGCAAACTTACAAAATGCTTCCAGTGTCTGGTGAACTTCTGCGGCATGAGGAGCGTCAGGAGAAGGGTCTCGCAAAGAGGTATGAAGGGCGGAACGATGTTCGCTGGCATTAACAATCTTTCCTTTACGCATTTCGTTAAAGGATTCGATCATCTTTTTCTCTTTGACAAAGTCAATGAGAGAAAGGAGCTCCTTCTGGTTAATTCTTTGCCGTCCGATATCCAAAGTAATGCCGCAGGCACTCTTTTGATAATTCTCAAAAGAGTCTCGGATAAAAGGTGTAACGGTTAAAGACTTCATTGTCGTGTCTGTTTGAAATCAATCCATCAATTATGACGCAGACCGCGATTATTGAGAAGTCAGACGGCGCTTTCAATGACGCTTATCTTCACCGATTAAGTGCAGAGAGTCTTCCTTGGATTGATTGTGATGATGTTTGAAAATCACCGCCAGCATCGAGCAGCCGACAAAGCATCCGAAGAGCACCATGATGGTGACGGTTCCGAGACCTGACTTAATGAGCAGGGAATAGAGGCCAAGCATGACGAGAATAGAAGAGTTCTCATTGAAATTCTGGACGGCGATTGAGCGGCCGGCGCTCATAAGAACGTGGCCGCGGTGCTGTAGTAAAGCGTTCATCGGAACAACGAAGAAACCGGCCATCATGCCCACGCTGACTAACAATAAGCAGGCAATCGCAATGGCAAAGGAGATATGGAAGCCGAAGATGTCAAAGCCGCCGGGAATCCAAGAGGCTTTATAGAAAGACATGACGGCAACAGAGAAGCCCATCAGAACGCCGATCGGAAGGACATCTACGCTCTTTCTTAAGCTGACGTAGGCTGCAGCCAGAACGGCACCGATAGCGATACCGATGGCGACGACGCCTTGAAGAATGGCAGCCTTAGAGAGGTCCAGTCCGAGATTGGAGTCCGCCCAAGCCAGGACGAGGAACTGAAGGGTGGCGCCGGCGCCCCAAAAGAGCGTTGTCACGGACAAGGAGATCTGACCAAGTTTGTCGTGCCAAAGCAGGGAGCAGGATTTTCCGAAATTGACGAGAGTATGAATAGGGCGGAAGTCTTGTTTAGGGTAGCGTGCTCCTGTATCCGGAATTAAGAGGTTTACAGCGGCCGCTGCGGCATAAACAAAAATCATGACAGCAATCGCAGCCTGAGCGGCATTGTGGACGCCGAAGATATGGTGACCTTGGACGAAATGGTCAATCATCGGAGAAATTAACAAGCCGCCTAAACCAGTACCCAAAATAATAGAGGCGACTGTCAAACCTTCAATCCAGCCGTTGGCTTTTACAAGTTTTTCCGGCGGAAGCAGCTCCGTGAGAATGCCGTATTTTGCCGGCGAGTAGGCAGCGGCTCCAAGACCCACGATGGCGTAAGCGAGAAGAGGGTGCGTGCCGAACAGCATGATGATGCAGCCGACGGTTTTTACCGCGTTGGTGATAAACATCACGCGGCCTTTTGGCATTGAATCAGCGAAGATGCCGACCCAAGCAGCGAAGATGACGTAGCTCACTACAAAGAACAGTTTCAGGAGCGGTGTCATCCATGCCGGCTCATTCAGAGTCGTCAACAGAGCAATCGCGGCGATGAGAAGGGCGTTGTCGGCCAGGGAAGAAAGAAACTGCGCCAACATAATGCTGTAAAAACCTTTGGTCATCGTCGTCCTCTATTTATGGAATAACTGCATAGTTTAATCTACGCGCCCGATTGCACTGCCTTTTGTTACTGCGCTTTGGGACTATTTCTTTCATTAATGAAGTTAGACAGGAGGCAATCTCAGTCGAATTGTTGTCAATTTGCCGCTCTCTTTTCCAACAGTAAATGCGACCCAATTTCACTTTCTATCCTCGGAGAACTACAAATAATAAAAAAGTGAATTGAATTTGATTATCGTCAATGTACGTACGTGGAACCTCATGGGAAGATGCGTTTGTCGATTTTGAAATCTCATCCAAGGAGAAAAAATGAACAAACTCTCTAGAAGGTCTCTCGTAAAGACAAGCCTTTCTGCAATGCTTGCCACAGGAATCGTCTCGACGGCTCGAGCTGCTGATTCTGCGGACAACGAAGGCAGCGAAAAAGTTTATGACGTTGTCATCATCGGCTGCGGCTGCGCCGGTATGGCTGCCGCTATTGAAGCTAAGAAGGCTGGAGCAAGCCCCGTTATTCTTGAAAAGATGAGCCGTCCGTCCGGCAATACGATTTACTCCGGCGGCATTATCAACGCTACTAATACATACGTTCAAAAGCAGCAGGGTGTTAAAGATACCCTCGAGGACTTCTACAACGACATGATGAAAGTATCGCTTGGCCGCGGCGATGCAGAACTTACACGCATGTATGTTGAAAAATCCGGCGAACAGATTCAGTGGCTTACGGATGTCTGCGGTGTGAAGTTCCGTCCTCTTGAAAATGAAGTTTGGCCAATGCTCCAACGCGGCCACGTGGTGGACGGCCCGATGAATCCTCACGGCGCACAGCTGTCTAAACACATGCTTGATACCGTTAAGAAACTGGATATCCCCGTTATGTTCAATACTAAAGTTATTGAAATTACGTCTGATCCGATTCTTCGTGCCACCGGTGTTAAAGCAGTTGTCGACGATGAAGAACTCGTTACTATCGTTGCTAAGGGCGGCGTTATTGTCGCAACCGGCGGTTTCCATGCCAACAAAGAGATGATTGCTCGCTACATGGGTGGAAACACTGCCTGGATGCCGATCAGAGGATCCACTTGCCTCACCGGCGAGAATATTAGCCTCACTCAGAAGTTCAATCCGATGTATGTCAACATGGATCAGTTCCACGGCGGCCCGATCCACGGACCAACAAGAGCTAATCCTTCCATCATGGTGAATTATGGCTTGCTGGTTAAATACGACGGCACACGATTCATTGATGAAGTCGAGACTTACGTTCGCGTGGCAAAATCCATGCCGATTCTGATTCCTGACAATAAGGCATTCATCATTATTGACGACCAAGTAACGGGTATTTCTACTGTCCAAGATCGCATTAAACGTTATCAGCGCGCTAAGGCTCAGTACTTCACAGCAAATACCATCGAAGAATTGGCCCAGAAAGCCGGTTTGCCGGTGGAAACGTTGGTCAAAGTTGTCAATGAATACAATCAAGCAGTGAAAGCCGGCAAGGCTGCTGAACTGACACCTCCGAACACCTTGGAAAACCCGCGCCTCATTGAAAAGGCACCGTTCTATGCCTTCCCGTTCATGGGCGGTATGACCGCAACATTCGGCGGTCCAAAGATCACGAAGAAAGCGGAAATGCTCAATACTGAGGGTAAACCCATCCCCGGCTTGTATGGCGCCGGAAATGCGATCGGCGGCTTGCTTTATGACGATTACATTGGTGGAAGTCAGCTTTGCGCTGCTCTCATCTGGGGCAGAGTGGCAGGTGTTGAAGCCGCAGCTAGAGCGAAGAAAGCCTAAACATCAGGTAGTTCAAATCCCTTAGAACTTTTTAACAGGTTGGGGCCGCCGGAAACGGCGGCCCTTTAAAGATGAAAACAGTAAAGTTCCTATTTTTAGTCGCATTTGCTTCCTTTTTTGGTCAAGCCGGAGCGCAGCAGCTTGGGGAGGTTCATATTTCTAAAGGAGTACCCTGTGCTGCTTGTCACACCGAAAATCCTCCTGCTAAAAGAGTAAAAACTCCAAAATGCCAAGAGTGTCACGGAGACTACTCTGTACTGGCAGAAAGAACTAAGGACATGAAACCTAACAATGTCCATGCAAATCACTTAGGCGATTTAGAATGCAGAGATTGCCACGGTGTGCATAAAAAGCAGAAAGTAGCTTGTGCTGAGTGTCACCAATTTAAATTTGAAATGCCTGCTAAAAAATAAGAATGTATTTCAGAAGGTGTGTTCTTCCACTCTTTTTCTGGGCTTCACTTATTTCAAGTGAGGCCGTTTGTGCTTCTGAACCGATAATTACGATAGGTATCGTCCATTACGTTAAGCCGGCAAAGAACAGTCCAATTGTCGAGCCTACGCTTCAGGCTATAAGGGAAAAATTAGGCGATAGGTATCAAATCCGTACCATTGATTTTCAAAGAGAGCATCTTGAGAAGGCTGTTAAAGATGGCTCGGTTGATATTTTTCTTTCGAGTGCCGGCTTTTATCGAAGGCTCATTAGAGACGGGGCCAGAGATCTTGCAACGGCAATTTCTCCGATGTACCCCGATCCGAATCATTCAGACGGCGCAGCAATTATCGTTCTCAATTCCAGGCAGGATTTGCGTAATATTCCCGACCTAAAAGGGAAAAGTTTGGCAGTAACCTCGAAAAATGCCTTCTCCAGTTACCACGTACCTTTAGGTGAGATTGCTGCTCGAGGTTATGACCCTTTTAAATTTTTCAGTTCCATTAAAGATACTCAGGAAGGTGTTGATTCCGCCGAAGCATTAAACGCTCTGAAGAATAAAGAAGTCGATGTAGCTTTTCTAAAGCACTGCACTCTAGAAGATTATTTAACTCTCCATTCTGCAGAAAAAGGACTGTATCGAGTTATAGAGCCGAAGAATTCTGTGGGTGAGTGTGCCCGTTCCACTGATCTTTATCCGACCTGGACACTGGCATCTACAAAAAGCGCATCTCCGGAGGTGTCACGTCTTGTAACTTCAGCAGTTTTGGATATGCCAAAGACCAAAGAAGGTTTTGTTTGGGGTGTCTCAACGGATTTCAGTCAGACAGATGAGCTTCTTAAAACTTTAGAAATCGGGCCGTATGAATATCTTAGAGAGTGGACTGTCAAGCGTTTTGTTCATGAGTATTGGCCTTTCATCATGTTGGCGGCGTTCGGTCTTTTCGGAGTGTTTTTCCATTGGAGAAGAGCCGAACATTTAGTAAAAAAGAGAACTGCTCAATTAAGGAAGTCGATCAGTGAGCGGATTCAGTTAGAAGAAAAAGCTAAAGATGCAAACCACCGGCTGGAGACTTTGCAGAGAATCGGTGTAGTCAATCAATTGTCAGCCATTTTCGCACACGAGATGCGGCAGCCGCTGGGAGCCATTTCTCTTTACCTGGAAGGACTGAGAACAATGATCCTTGAAGGAGGGAGCAAAAAGGAATCCCTTATTCAAGTTATTGATTTAATCGAACAGCAAAACAGTCGGGCCGACGAAATTGTTCAGAAGGTTAGGACATATAGGAAGGGCAAGCCAACACGCGACAAGGAGATTGATCTTAGTCTGATTTTAAAGAAAGCTGCTGATACGATTACCCTCTCGAATGAAGCTGCGGCAACGAAGTTGGTTTGCAGTGTTAAGGAGGGCGTCAAGGTGAAGGGCGACCCACTAGAGATTGAGCTTCTCGTTGTGAATTTGATTAAAAATGCTCTTGAGGTAGTCGAGGGTAAAGAAGCGGGCAAGGTTCAGGTTGACCTAAAAACTGAAGGATCTGTAAATCAGATTATTGTGTCAGATAACGGAGATATTCAGTGTGAGGATGACTTGAGGCGGCTTACCGGCTCTTTTGAGACAACGAAAAAAGACGGACTGGGCATCGGGCTCAGTATCGTACGAGGTATAGCCGAAAGGCATCGAGGCCGCATTGAATTTAAAGTTCGCAATCCACACGGGCTTAGAG
>CEAI01006084.1_pt1 | contig 12597 bp, 9 predicted proteins | sample 557641 | NCBI WGS metagenome assembly CEAI01 (sample SAMEA3182100, study PRJEB8094) | gut metagenome | biome: human; feature: gut; material: Stool; isolation source: human stools | place: Canada | collected 2012-06-20
CCACCAGCCATTCTCATTTGGTGCTATTCCATAATAATCAAAGTTGACTTTGCCGCCTTCTATTTTCCACCAGCCATTCTCATTTGGTGCTATTCCATAATAATCAAAGTTGACCTTGCCGCCTTCTATTCGCCACCAGCCGTTCTCATTCTCAGCTACTCCTGTGTAATCGAAATTGACTTTACCATTCTCTATTCGCCACCAGCCATTTTCATTAGGTCTTATACCTGTATAGTCATATCTTACTTTTCCATTTTCTACATATAACCAGTCTTTTCCATCATATGTAACATTAGTATATGAAGTATCCACTACTCCGTTTATTACATAATAATTATTCCTTGCATAGCTTACAAAGCCTGTATATGTCTTATCTGCCTGTCCATTAGTAAAATATGTAAGCGTTCCATTAACATCTCTTAAACCAGTGTATGTATCTTTCTGCTTTACTGTTACTGTGCAGCTCGCACTTTTTCCATTGCTGCTGGTAGCTGTGATTACTGCTGTTCCTGCTTTTTTTGCTGTCACTTTTCCTGCACTATCTACTGATGCCACAGCTGTATTACTACTACTCCACTTTACTGTCTTATCTAATGTTGTATTAGAAGGACTAATTGTTGCTGTTAATGTCGCACTTTCCCCTTCTGTTAATGACATAGTATCCTTATTAACATGTATACTTTCAATAGGCACATTAGTATCAGCTTCTTTACCATTAGATGTAAATGCTTTTATACAAAAATTATTAGGAGAGTATTTATATACATTTCCTTCTTTATAAAAACTCTTTCCATCAAACTGACTAACTCTCCTGTCCCATATTATAGTTTCGAGTTTTTCTCCTGTAGCCATACTTGTAGCATCTTCTCTATCAAGCGCTGCCTTATCTGTCGTTACGACAACTGAATATGTTGTTCCCGGAGCAAGCTTAATTGGATTACTCAACTCTATTGTATATATACCAGCATATTGTGTATAACCAGTAGTCGTTGCTGTAACCTGTTTAGTTCCACTAAGTGGATTATTAAGATTGGTCAGATTAGTATAAATATCAACAGTATATTTTACATCTGCCGCCTGTGACATTGATACAGATACAGCCTTTAATACTTCATAATCAATTCCAGATTTTTTCTGTGTTGTAAATACATTAGCTCCAGATAATACATTAGATGACCTATAAGTCTCAATGCCTCCATCCAGCTGATAATTATTGTCAAAGCCATCATTTGCAACAAAATCAAATACCCATGCTGTATTCTCTAAAGAAAACGTATCATATGACATCCAGAAATAATCACAGTAAGAACCCCAGCTATTCCTTATAAGCCATGCTCCATCATTCGAAGGTTTAAGTCCCTCGAAATTATCTTTGGAAAAATTATCATTCCATCCAACTATCATAACAGCATGACCACCACCTGCCCGAGCTGTGTCATAATAAGTATAACAGTCACTCTTTCTACTCCATGACATATTATAATCTGAATGATAATACATAACACCTACAGCACCATGCTCCATAATTGCTTCTTTAACACCTGATGTATTCTCTTTAATATTAATCTGATATACATTGTGAAGGTGGGCATCTTTATAACTATATGCGAACTCACCACTAAGCCCTTGTTTTATTGTGTCGTTCGCTTTGCTGTAAGGAACTGTATTCTCTGTTGCTCCTATCCATTGAGCCAGTCTTCTTGATGAATACTGATAATTGCCGCCTCTATTAAGATATGAATAATCTGAATTTTCATTATAATATTTAGCTGTATCCCCCACTGTTCCACCAAGTGGGTCAGTTACAGAATTGTATGTATAATATGCCAATGCCAATTCGCTTAAATCTATATTCTTATCAGCTGCTCCATCATTAATCAGATCGAATTCTGCAAGTCCCAGACTTGAGAATGCCCAACAAGTTCCATATGGATTCTGATTACGATTGTCAGGATATTTACTTTTAATATCTGCAACACTTGACGGATAGCTGGCAGGCAATTCACTTAACATTCTTGCCATACCATAGTCTTCATATACAGGAGTATTGCCATCAAGTTCACTTGCTACATACCCTGGAACAAATTGGAATTTCTCCACTGATGAACTATTATTATCATCTCCAGCTGCCCAGGATGTATAACTAAATGAGCTTATGGCAAGTACAGTACCCAATACCACTGCTAATAGTTTCTTAATTCTCATACTTATACCTCGTTTTCTTCTGTTTTTCACCTAACTTGAATAACTTTCATTAAATATATCGACTTGTATACACACTTTCATAACACACATTGATTAATTAAATCTCATAAAAATAAGGTTAACAATCAACTGTCAACCTTATTTATTATATAAAATACAATATATTATAATTATGCTCTATATGCCCAGCCATTTATAATATTATATCTTACACCATTGTATACATATGAGCCATTATTATCTGTTGTTAATGCTATGTCATAAGAATCATCGGCTGAATAGTGTATATTCTGCCATTCCACTTATCAACCCTTACATAATCAGCATAATGACGTGTTGACACAGCTAACTCCTGTACTCCGCTGCCCGACACCTGTTGTGCCGGTGTGATGCTTACTGTCCCAAATATAAGCATAATACTTAGTGCTGTTGAACAATTCTTTTAATATTGCTATCAGCCATATAATTCCTCCGTTTCTATTTTTTAATTTTCATATAATTTTCTTATGTAACAATATTAATTTCCACCAAATTTTATTAAATCAATATCTTTATGTAAAATTCTTATACTTTTATTCACGTATACAGGTAAGTCTAATCTTATATACAGTATATTATATACGAGAGTATAAGTAAACAAAAAAATGGTCTATGTACTGACTTTTAATAACCAGCATTTCCACTAAATATTCAGTAAAAATGCTGATTATTAAAAATAAGTTAACATAAACCAGTTTATAATCTATTTATTCAAAATTCTTTTATCTTGTTCCATATGCAATATTAACATCACAACCACCTGCTATACCAGGAACATTTGCTGTACTTGTATACTGCCATATTCTATATTTATAACCTATATCAGGAACATCATCACCATCAGCCCATAATCTGCCTGTTTCATAATAATCATTCCAGTACCATGCAAGCCATATATCATAGTTTGATGATAACTTATCTGTATCAACATAGTTAAGATAATCATACTTGTTAATGTATATCATTGGGTCATACCCCCTGCTCTTAACAGTATCACAAAATGCTATGCTCATAGCAGTACGAAGTTCACTATTGCTGCGTAAATCTTCTGTTCTATAACCTGATGTTGTCTCCCAGTCAAATACAACGGGATATGTAATATTATAACCTGCAATTAAATCGCAAATATAGTTAGCTTCTTCAACAGCTTCTTCAACTGACATAGATTGTGAAAAGAAATATGCTCCAACCTGCATTCCAGCTGCAAGTGCTCCCTGTATGTTCTCCTCATAATATGAATCAGTGTATAAGTTACCGTCAGCACCTGTAGATCTGCCTGCAACCTTAACCATAGCGAACTTATAACCTGCATTAGCTACTTCTGCCCAGTTAATTACACCTTCGCTATTATCATTATTGTGGTGTGAAACATCTACACCCATAATCTTTTCAGATATATTGTCTTTAGATACAACCCAGCCTTCTTTTACACTATACATATAATCATCCTGATTAATTGTTCCTGTATAACTAAAATCAACCTTGCCATCTTTTATAAAGAACTCACCATTCTCATTCGCTGCAATACCTGTAAATTTAAAATTGACTATACCTGACTCTATTCTCCACCAGCCATTGATATTCTCTCTTATTCCTGTGTAATCATATCTGACTTTGCTGTTCTCTATATATACCCAGTCAGCACCATCTTGTATTACATCTGTATAATCAAAATTAACTCGTCCATTTACTATATAAAAGCGGCCATTTTCATTATCTGCCAGTCCATTATAATTAAAATTGACCTTGCCACCTTCTATTCTCCACCAGCCGTTCTCATTCTCAGCTATTCCTGTATAACTATAATCGACTTTGCCGTTATTAATATATAACCATTCGCCATTATTATCTTCTATACTGTTATAATCATATCTGACTTTGCTCTCTATGAGATAGACTAAATCATTGCCATCCTGCATAAATCCAGTATAATCAAAATTAACCCTGCCATCTTCTATATAAAAACGACCATTTTCATTATCTGCCAATCCTGTATAATCAAAATTGACTACTCCATTCTCAACTCTCCACCAGCCATTTTCATTCTCTGCTATTCCTGTATAACTATAATCAACTACTCCATTTTTTATGTATAACCATTCATTATAATACTGTTTTATTCCTGTGTAATCATATCTGACTTTACTATTTTCTACATATACAAGATTTCCTCCATCCTGTATTATTCCTGTAAAATCAAAATTAACTTTGCCATCTTCTATATAAAAGCGGCCATTCTCATTGTCTGCTAAACCGGTATAATTAAAATTAACTACACCATTCTCTATTCTCCACCAGCCATTACAATTATCTCTTATACCAGTGTAATCATACTGAACAACGCCATTCTTAACGTATACCCATTCATTCCCCTGCTCTATAATGTCTGAATTTTCATCATATGCAAAAGCATTGATATTACATAACAACATTAAACTACAGGCAAGCCCTACACCAACTAATACTTTTTTCAAAATAAAACCTCCTTAACAAAAATATATCTAGTATTTAACAACCCTTAAAACAAAAATTTATACAACCATCTTTTTTATAAATGGAATCTTTTTTATGATTATTGTTAATACAATACATATAAATGTAATAATTATCGTTTTTAAACTATTGGCTATAGTAGAATAATATTCAATCCCTATACCAGGATATAAATACTTATCAAACACAGCTAATATTATATAATGCATATAATAAATTCCCATCGTTGATTGTCCTATTAATTTACCAAGCCCTAGCTTTATATCACAATAGAAATCGAAGCAAAGATAAAGTCCTACCGACATTATTAATGTTGATATTCTATTATAACCATTGGAAATATAAATATTATTCCACCTAAACGAACCAGTTTCCTTATACTTAGCAATAAATAACAACATAAATCCAATAACAAATAATATTATTGGCATATTCTTTTTAATTTTAATATGTATCATTTGCCTATATTCTAAAAGAAAAGCACCTAGAACAAAATAGAAAATCATATACGGATAATTCAAATACGGTGTCAGATAAGCAGCATCATATATAGAAAAATTAATATAATGTGTTACAATCATATTCATTGTTGGAATAAATATACCTGAAAATCCCGTTACCACCATTATGTTAAGCATATATTTTTTTCCACCATTCATTAATAAGAACCATATGACAGGATATATCATATATGTAACCAGATAGGCCTTCATATACCAAAACACGTCCATATTAATTCCATTAACATCCGACATAAAGAATATTCCTGCTATTATAGCTTTACCTGTATATATATTTCCATTCATTACAATATAAATTAGAATATATACTATTCTCCATAAAATTATAACAACATATAACGTAATTAATCTTTTTATATATTTCTTCCAATCAAAATCAGACTTCTTCCTGCACAACAATCCCCCTGTAATCATCATAAAGCAAGGTACTGCTGCCCACGCTAATGTCATAATAGCATTACCAACTACTGAACTACCTGATAATAACGTATAATGGCAAAATACAACTAATAATATGCAGATTCCTTTTAAATTATCCATATATAGCAGTCTGCTATTCATATCCACCTCCAAATTATAGAACGTATTTAAACATTTGACAACCTAGTATTCTTAAATATTCTTTATCTAATGCTTAATGAGAAATATATATCGGGCAACATATTTATTTCTGCTCAACACCCCTACAATAACAGCAGATAGTACTATTGTTATAATTGTTAAAAATGCTGTTTCTAATGAAAGGCTTGCAAATATTTGTCCCATATATTTTATTTTAGTCATAATGACTATAATATGTACAAAATATATACCCATACTTATTCTACTTATATAAGTAAATATATTAGATATCCTCTCATTTATAACATTATCATCAATCCTTGTAAATAAAGTAAATAAACAAGCAGTGCATATTAATAAAAACGGCGAATCATACCAGACCTTATATGCATAATGTGATTCACTACTTAATGAATATAATTGAATACATAATATAATAATATAATTTGCTAAAAAGAGAAATATTAATAATTCTTTTTTTATTCTCAACTTATTATTATATATGTAATATCCTATAAGCAAATAAAGTCCATATGCTGCTCCCATATATGGTATATTCATATCTGAATAAAAGGTTTCTTTAAAATTAAATATTCTGACAAATACATTTAACATAGGTTCTATATATTCAAATATGAATATCGCAAGCATAATAGGACATATAACTTTAAATGAAAAACTCTTAACAATTTTAGCTAATAAAGGAATACCTATATACAAACCGATTATCATTGGCATATACCACATATTAACCATCGTTGAATTTTTTAATAATAATAATTCTCTAATCAAATCTCCAAAAATAAATTTTTCATTTAATACAAATACTCCATACAGCTTATATAATATAACCCATATCTCATTGACAACAAATAATGGAAATAGATTATTCTTATAAAACTTAAATATATCCTCATCACTATCTATTGTTTTCTTCAAAAGTAATATTCCTGACAAATATAGAAAAATAGGAACTCCAAGTCTGCCTATTGTAAATGTACCAAACATAAATATCCTTGAACTAATTCCCAATTCCGCAACCTTAACTGACTGCTGAGTGTATATCATTTCACTACAGTGACATAATACTACACATAATATTGCAAATGTTCTGGCTATATCTAATTTTACAATTCTATTACTGGTAATCATTTAGTAGCTCCACTGCATTTATTATTTTGATATACACGCACTTTTACCATCAATATAGCTACCCAATTCATATGTAATTTGATACATATTACTGGGAGCATTCTAAAACCTTTACACTCAGAAATCCTTGTATTATCAATTGCTTTTTTAAAACAATTCGTTGCTAACAATTTTTTCATATTATCTTTTTTTTGTTTATTATTTGTTGGATTACTTATATTAAATGTATCATGAACAAGAATAAGTAAAAGGTGTATAAGAATATATTGATTATATGCTTTTTTAACAGCCTGACAATCTTTTTCTACATATTCTAACGTATGATTAATAGCCTTTATATATCTTTGTGCCGTCTCTGGATTATAACTTCTTACTGCTGACTCATTATCTCTTGAATAATGATATAATTCTGTCCTCATTTCTATTGCACTTTTTATACATTGCATATATCTAAATGTAAAATCACTATCTTCTGCAAGTGTAAGCTTTGAATCAAATCTCAAATTATTATTATTAATAATATCCTCATCAAAAAATTTCCCCCACACTGTCATATACTGGGTAGGATTTTTTACCATATTACATCTAAATTCAAGATATTCCTCAGCCTTATTATATACAACGGTTTCCTTTTCCACACTGTCTTTTCCACTATTATGTCCAAAATGTATAAGCTTCACTTCGCTTATTTCTTTTATGTCTGCAATACGCTTAAATGTATCAGGATATAAATAATCATCAGCATCTAAAAAACATATCCATTGTCCAACAGCGCTATCCAATCCTTTATTTCTCGCATTAGACACGCCCTTTTCACTTTGTATAACCTTAACTCTATTATCTTTATCTGCATATGATAGGCATTTATTGTATGTATCATCTGTTGACCCATTCTCGACAACAATAAGCTCCCAGGATAATCCCGACTGTATTTGTATGCTTTCTATTGCTCTTCCAATATATTTTATAGCATTATATGCAGGAATAATAACACTCACATCTACATTACTCACTTATACTAACTCCTTATTTTATGCGAACTTCATTTATACAGATAATTAATTTTATATCAGATTTATTTCTCTTATCCAAAAATACTCTCACACTTATCAAGTACAGAAGCAATTGTAGCGTCCATATCGTAATACTTATATTCGCCAAGTCTTCCACCGAATATAACCTTATCCTCGGCATCCGCAAGCTTCTTATATTCCTCGTATAGCTTTCCGTTCTTCTCATCATTTACTGGATAATAAGGTTCATCACCCGGCTTCCACTCTGATGAATATTCACGGCTTATAATAGTCTTAGGCAGGTCATTGCCATTTTCATCTTTACCAAACTCAAACCATTTATGCTCTATAATACGAGTCCAAGGAGTTTCTCTATCTGTATAATTAACAGCCGCATTTCCCTGGAAGTTAGGCTTGTCAAGTGTCTCATTCTCAAATCTTACTGAACGGTACTCAAGTGTTCCAAGCTTATAATTAAAATAAGCATCAATAGGACCTGTGTATACAATCTTATCTGCAAGTGCATCAAGTTCTTCCTTATGCTCAAGATAATCCGTGTTTAATCTTACTTCAATTCCTTCAAGTATATTCTCAACCATCTTTGTATATCCGCCCATTGGAATTCCCTGATATAAAGCATTAAAATAATTGTTATCAAATGTAAGTCTTACTGGAAGTCTTTTAATAATAAATGCTGGTAAATCCTTGCAGTCCCTTCCCCACTGCTTCTCTGTATAACCCTTTACAAGCTTTTCATATATATCACGGCCAACAAGTGATATAGCCTGTTCTTCAAGGTTCTTAGGCTCGCCTGTTATCTCTTTCTTCTGCTCTTCAATCTTTGCAGCAGCTTCCTCTGGAGTAACAACGCCCCACATTTTATTAAATGTATACATATTAAAAGGCATTGAATATAATTCACCCTTATAATTAGCTACAGGGCTGTTAGTAAATCTGTTAAATTCAGCAAACTGTGTGATATACTCCCATACCTTCTTATTATTAGTATGGAATATATGTGCACCATACTTATGTACATTAATGCCTTCCTGCTTCTCTGTATAGATATTACCTGCTATATTAGGTCTTTTATCTACTACAAGCACTGACTTTCCTGCCTTCTTTGCCTCGTGTGCAAAAATAGCTCCGTATAAACCTGAACCTACTACTAAATAATCGTACATTACATTTTCCTCTTTTCTATTATATATTTTTGTTTGATTTTGATTTTGCTAATAAATTTTTAAAGTAATTAACATTCATTAGTTTTTCTTTCTTATTTTACAAAATATCTTATTCAAATTCTCACTAACAACTTCTTCTTTCATAATGTAAAGCATAACAACATACACACCGAAGAATAACACAGCTGATATTACAAGCTTTACTAACACTCCTGATATAAAATGCTTTACAGCTAATACTACAACTGTTGATATTGCTAATGCAATTATAATCTTAAAATAGCTTTGATTAGAATACAGATACTTTACATCTTTCTTAAGATATACCATTTGTACAATAAGCACAACAAACTCTGCGACAAGTGTTCCAATCGCCGCACCAGATGAACCTAAGAATGGAATAAATATTGCATTAAGTATCAAATCAACTATTGCTCCTGCAAAAGTTGATATCATAACAGCATTTTCCTTTCCCATAGGAATAAGCATCTGTATACCCATAATATTAGTTAAACCTATAAATAAAAGCGTTGGCATAACTATAATCATTGGAACTACTGCACCGCCAAATGCTTCTCCTGACAAGAAAAGCACGCCTTCTCTTGCAAATATCATAAAATATATCATCATAGATGCTGCCGCAAGCAGAACAAATTTAATTGCTTTCTTAGAAAGCTTATAGAACTCATCCCACATTTCCTGCTGTATATAATAAGAAGCTCTTGGCATAAGCACTGTTCCTAATGATGTTACAATACTCACAAGAATATTCTTTATCTTTGTTGCCGCATTGTAATATCCAACTTCAACATCATCTTTCATAAATCCAAGCATTACATTATCCAGATTAGTGTATATTGTTGTCGCACAGGATATTATAAAGAACATAAATACCGGCTTGAAATGCTTTTTAAAATTAAGATTAGATACCTTCTTTGTTCCTATTATCTTCCTTAATCTGATAAAGTTAAACACATTAGATGCTGAAGCTGCAAATATGGAAATTCCTCCATATATAACATAATCATCAACATTTCTTACTAATATAAACATTGCAATAAGTGCAATAAACTTAAATATTATTGAACGTATTGTTATATATGTATACTGCTCAAGTGCTTTGTACAACCATTCAACACCTATTGTATTAAAGAATATCAGTGTACTTGTTATAAGAAATAGATTTCTATCAGCTCTTAACCTTGGCACACTTGCTAATGCAATAAAGAATACTACATAAGCAAAAATACTCATAACAACATTAATTATGAATAATTCATACACCGTCTTTTTTAACTTTTCTTCATCATCTCTTACAACCGCACAAGCCCTTATACCATAGGTTGGAATACCAAGCTGTGATATCATAACAAAATACGTTACGACCGAATTAGCAAATGAAACCCTGCCGGTTCCAGCCGGAAGCAATACCCTTGATACATACGGAAATGTAATAAGCGGAAACAAAAAGCTGGACATCGTAAGTATCGCATTCATTATAAAATTCAGTTTTAATGATTTCTGTTTGCTCATAATTACTGCTCTTTCTTTACAAATACACTATTTATTTTATCAATAACCACTCCTATTGGTTTTGATAATTTTTGCAACAGTGGAATATCTTTAAATATATCTTCATCACAGAAAATATACGCTATAAATACATTGAAAGAATGTAAAAGAAAGATATCGTTTATGCAAAAGAATGATATTACAATAATAATGCTTACCATATATATATCACTTTTTTTATATGCTTTTAATAATATATATACATACATCATTACCATTAATAATAAAATGATAATTCCATATTCCATTGCAATACGAAGGTAACCCATATCTATAAAATAAGTTGTATCTGATATTCCATGATTAGCAACTGAAAATCCTTCTACATCAATATGAACACCTAATAATGAAAATCCATATCTTACTATTGCATTTTTACACTGCCATAATCTACCAGAAAGAATGTTATTTAACTTTATCCATAATGTGCTCTGCTGGTTATATAATGGAAGCAGACACGATATAAAAGCACAAATAACAGGCACAGCTATAACTAATTTTTTATACTTATATATAATGTTCTTTAATATTTGTCTAAATCCTGATGATAATTTTACTATTAATAACACAAATAAAACTAATGTTAATACAATAAAACTCATTTTGGTATTAGTATATTTATAAAGGAGTATATTTATAATCTCTAAAGCTATACATTCAATCCATGTCATCTTACTTTTTCTTGCATAAATATATAACATTGCAACAAACAAATATAATATTGGTGCTAAACTTGACCATAGAAAGCCTAATGAATATCTTGCCCTTTGTGTATCTAATATTGAATTATCAGCCAATCCCATAAATGCACATATAATTGTTATTATTAAAAGACCACCTTGAACGAACAATGAACATTTAAATAACTTTTGGCTACTTATGCCATATATGGCACCAAAAAATAAAACCGTAAAGAACAAAAATTTATCTTTCCCTGTCACTACTGTAACGCCTGATATTATTACCAATAATATATAGAAAAACAACATTTCTTTGCTATAATTATTTTTTATTATTTTAATAAATATAGCAACAGCAAACATAGCATAGCATATATATCTTGCCATCTTTAATATAGTATAAAACTTTGTGCCTTCATTAAGTGCATACCACGCGGTATTAGTAAATGTAATCAGAAAAATATATACACCAATTAAAAAAAACATAAATATATTTTTTATTTTTGAATCATTCTTAATTTTATCAACCACTATTGTATCCTCTTTTTATATTAAATTTCTGCTTTTTCAATATCATCTCTGATTTGAGATATTTGCCTGCTTAAATACTCACCATTTCTAAGTTTTCCTGATATTTTTTTTGCATTTTCTACCATTTCATAATATTGTTGCTCACTTAATTCGTCAAATTTCTTTGAAAAATCATCAATTGAGTCAACAATAATTCCTACATTATTGTCTTTAACAAACTGAGCCTCTGCCGCCTCACTCCATATTACTACCGGCAGCCCTGATACAAGATATAAAGATAATTTGTGCGGATTGTTATATCTAAGATAGTTACCTGTGTTTCCAGTACAACCATCAATTCCATCTCCATCCCACACAAGACCAAATCCCTCATTTAATTTTGAAGGTATCTCATCAGCAGGAAATGCACCTTTGTAACTAATTGATTCAGAATTCAAAATATCTTTATTAAAATTAAGACCATATAAATTAACTTTAACAGACTTATCTAATGTATTAAGCCCCTTTATATATTTACATTTATTGGTATCAAGATTTCCTGCTATATTTAATGTCTTTGAATATTTAATTTCCTTTTCAGCCAGATTATTTTCTGTAAGATAATCAAATATACCCAATTCATATATCTTTTTATCATTTATCCCCT
>CEAI01021405.1_pt1 | contig 12236 bp, 9 predicted proteins | sample 557641 | NCBI WGS metagenome assembly CEAI01 (sample SAMEA3182100, study PRJEB8094) | gut metagenome | biome: human; feature: gut; material: Stool; isolation source: human stools | place: Canada | collected 2012-06-20
AGGTTCATGACGGCGGCTCCCGCACGGGCGGCCCAACAGGCGATTTCCTCAATCTCCCCGGTGTTGAAGCCGGGGATGACGACGGTGTTGATTTTCACCGTAAGTCCGGCTTCTGCGGCCTTGGCCACGCCCTCCTGCTGAGCGGAGAGAAAGGCTGCCATGGCTCCGGCATCCGCGCTGCCGCCCACCGTCCGGTAGACGTGCCCGGCACAGACGACGGAGCGGGTATTGACAGTGACCGTCAGGGTGGAAACCCCGCAGTCCAGCAGTTCGGGCAAAGCATCAGACAGAACCAGCCCGTTGGTGCTCAGGCAGAGCAGGAGTCTGGGAAAGCGGGCGTGAATCAGGCGGAGGGTCTCCAGGGTGGCGGGGTTGGCCAGGGGCTCGCCGGGCCCCGCCACCCCCGCCACCCGCAGACGGCTGTCCAGGCGCAGGGCGCGCTCCACGCGGTCCAGGGCAGCTTCGGGGGAGATGACCTCCGAAGTGACGCCGGGCCGGGACTCGTTGGCGCAGTCATAGCGGCGGTCGCAGTAGCCGCACCGGATGTTGCACCTGGGGGCCACGGGCAGATGAATCCGGCCATAGCGGAAGTGGGCCTGGGCGGAGAGGCAGGGGTGCTCAGCCGGAATCAAAGCGGGGCCGCCTTCCGGCAGAGCGCTTCCAGCCCGTCGTCGGTCATCGGCTCCGGGATGCAGCCGCCGCGGTTGTCCAGGAGGACGGACGCCAGGGCGCGGAACGCCTGGGCGGGCGCGCTGTCCGGCGCGCTGTCCACCACGGTTCGGCGCTCCAGCTCGGCCTGGCCGATGAGGGGACTCATGGGAATTTTGCCCGCCACCGTGGTGCCCAGCTCCGTCGCAAAGGCTTGGAGCAGGCCGTCGTTGTCCACGCTGCTGCGCCCGTTGTGGATGATCCCGGCCAGGCGGATTCCGCCGCTCTGGGCGTATTTGCGGATGCCCCGGCAGATGTTGTTTGCGGCGTAGAGGGCCATGAAGTCACTGGTGGTGACGAGATACACCTCGTCGGCCACCTGCTCCCGCAGCGGCATGCTGAACCCGCCGCAGACCACGTCCCCCAGCACGTCGTAGAGCACCACATCCCGGTCATCCAGCAGGCCGCGGCTGCGGATCTCCTCCATGGCCACGATAATGCCCCGCCCGGCGCAGCCGGTGCCCGGCGCAGCCGGTGCCCGGCTCCGGCCCGCCGGCCTCAATGCAGCGGACACCCCGGCTGTCCGTGAAGGCGATCTCCCCGGAGGCGCCGGTCTTGAGCTGGTCAAGAACGGTGGGGATGCGCCGCCCCATCAGGCTCCGGGTGGAGTCCGCCTTGGGGTCGCAGCCCACTACCGCCACTCGTTTCCCGGCCTGGGCCATGGCCGCCGCCAGGTTGGACACGGCGGTGGACTTCCCGATGCCCCCTTTTCCATAGACACAGATGCGTTTCACTGATAGAGCGCCCCCTTTAAGGTGCGGCCGTTCATGATGCCGCGGAAGATGTCCTCCAGAAGGTGGAGGGTTCCCTGCCCGCCCAGGTGGGGGCGGGGGGTCAGACAGACCTCATCAAACACCGGGTAATCCATGCGGATCAGCGGAATTTCCAGCTCGTCGGCACCGTCCTGCTCAAAGGAGGAGCCGAACAGAAGCGCCGCCTCGGAGCCGCGCAGCTCCCGGTAGAAGTCCTCCTGGTCGGAGAGCTCCTCCCGGCGGGCAAAGCACACCACCTCCATCCCCAGCTCCTGCTCCAGAAAGCGCCGCAGACCGTCGGCCCGCGGCCCCGAGGCGAGGATCGCAGCCGGCATGCCGTAGAGGGCCTGTAAATAGCGGTAGGCTTTTCCGGCTCCCTCTGCAATCTGACGGTCCAGCTCCGCCCGGGCCTGATGATAATCCAGACCGAAGCGGCGCTCCAGCCGACTCCAGAGATCGTCCGCGCCGGCGGCGCCATAGGGGTAATCAAGTTCCTCCCACGGTATGCCGAAGTACTCCTTCATGGCTTGCGCCAGCTCACGCCCCTTTCCACGGAGCACCAGGTTCACATCGGCATAGGGGGCGCGGCGCACTTCCTCCAGCGTACAGCGGGAGAGCACGGCGCCCAGTGCGGCCTGGGGGGCGAGCATAGCCCGGAGGGCCTCAACATCGTCGGCGGCGTGGGGGTCATCCATCCCGAGCCCGATCAGATTAACCAGGGGACGGGGATCAGAACGGGGATAGGGCCGGGGATAAGGCCGGGGGACCGGGGGCTTCATCAGCGGGAGCAGTGCCAGCCATCCAGCCTCCAGCCCGCGAGCCGCATCCCCACGGAAGCCTGCCGCCTCCACATGGAGCAGCGGCGCCTCATGGGGGATGCGGGCTAAGACGGCGGGGATATCGTCCCCAATCATCTCACTCACACAGCCGCTGACCACGAACAGGACGGACGGTTGGAAGAGCTCCAGCGCGGAGCGGACGGCCCGCTCCAGGGAGGCCTCGCCGCTGAACACCACGTCGCTGTCGCTGATGACGGTGCAGGTCTGCCGGATATCCCGCATATCCTGGGCAACGTGGAGGGACATGGAGCCAAAATTGCAGCCCACCACGGAGTGGAGCAGAACAACGCCGTCCTGAATTCCACCCAAAGCCTGATAAGCTCCAAAGAGCTTGCAGCCGCTGGCCGGCCTCATACGGAATCCCCCTTTCGATTGAGCCACATTCTGGACCACATTTCCTTGGCGGCCAGATTAGACTGATTACAGTACAGTGGGTAATGGCGGCTTTGGAAGGGCATTTTCCCCAGCAGAAGACTGCTGCGCTCCGTCCCGTGCTCCAGGCGGCGGCACATCCTACGCACCGTGCGGACATAGGAGGGAAAGGAGAGGGAGGTGGTTTCGTTGACCGCGGGGATCAGCGGCGCGCCCATCCCCTCCAAGGTGAAGTCGCCGGTGCCCACCACCACATCCGCCTCTGCGAAGATTCCGCGCAGCGTCTCCTCTGCCGGGTTCAGGAGGAGCTGTGTCTCCGGGCTGTAGAGGGCGGCGGCCTCCCGTACCCGGGCCAGCAGGCTGTCCTCCAGCGCGGGGGTGACATTCAGGTTTTTACGGCTCTCCGGGGTCAGGATGACACAGAGATGGGAGACCGACAGGCCATAGTCCCGCACATAGGATTTGAGCTCGAAGGGAGCCTGCTGGATGCTGCGGCTGACGAGAACCGCCCGGGCCTGCCCCAGGCGGCGGCGGGCCTCCGCCGTCTCCTCCAGGGCCTGGGCCCGCGCCGCCAGGACGACGGGCTCCACCGCCGCCTCCATGCGGAGGGCCTGTCCAATGTCCCGGTAAAAGGTGCAGATTCCATCCAGTCCGGCGTAGCGTCCCGCGCCGCCGATGTGAAGGTATGCGGTTCCGAATTTCTCCCGCATGCGTCTGGCCCAGCGAACCCGCTTGACCAGATTCAGTTCCGCGGCCGGGGCGTGTACCAGAGAGGAGAGGGGGGCGCTGGGGATCCACGTGTTCACCTGAATCCCGCAGCCGTTCAAAAAGACCTCCAGCTCCCGCAGGGCGGCCTTTCCCTCGCTCCCCCAGCCCACCGTCTCGATGTTGATGCTGTGCGGGATCTGAGCGGACGGCTCCATCACCTGCTCCACCAGGGCGTAGAGCGCCTCGGTGAAGCCGCAGCCCTTTAGCTCCATCTCCAGCCGGTTGTCGCCGGTGATGGTCTGGTGGGCCAGCTCTTTCAGACGGTTCCGGGTGTAGTTTTTGTCCCGGTGGGAGAAGAGCTCCGACTGGACGCCCACTACCGAAATACCCTCCCGCCGCAGCTCGGCGCATACGGAGCGCACATCTTCGTTCAGAATGTCGCTGATCGGGGAGGGGATCACCATGATGAGCCCGGGGCGGTAGCGGCTCCAGGCGTCCCGTATGGCCTGGCGGAGCTTCTCCTCCCCGCCGCAGATGATGTCCCGCTCCTCCAGATTGGAGGTCAGCACGCTGTAAAAGGGCTGGTGCCGACGCCGGGCGGAATAGCGGTAGTGAAACCCACAGCCCCGCGGGCTGTGGAGGAGCGGAAGCACCTCCTGCATTTCCCCCACCGCCCCCACGCTGCCGGAGATCTTCCCGTTTACACCAAAGGTGTGCAGCAGGCCGGAGGGGTACATCGCGGTCATCAGATCTTCAAAAAAAGGCTGTCGCATGCGCATTTCTCCTCTCTGCCCGGAGAAAGCAAAATCGCCGGCCCCGCGTATTCTGACGCGGAGCCGGCTTGCAGACAGGCGCACCGGCAGGGCCGGCGGCCTGTGGAGCAGCTTTCACCGGAAGCGTCCCCACAAATTCAGCAAGCAGGTTTCCTGGCTTGCGGCTCGTCACGTGCTGCGCCTTCTCACATGTGAAACATGCAATGGCGATCTGCAGCCCGCTCCCCGCTTACAGTGACCGGATCGCTCGGGAGTTGCACCCGATTCCCTCTAACCAGACGGAGTCTGGCCACTTGCTGAAAACGTATATGAAGGAATTATAGCACAGCCCGGCCGGAAAGAAAAGGGGGGTGATCTCCTGTGACTGCTCTCAACGCGAGATTTCTTATACTTGATTGGTTCGCCCGTTACAGGCGGCGAAGAGCAGATGCGGCGGTGAGCCGGTGGGAATGGAATGTGCCTGTTGCCGCTAGGCTCCGTAAGTGGAGAGCATTCGGCGCAGTTAGACACATATTGACAGGCCTTGGACGGCGGTGTATACTGAATCCATAATTTCATATAGCAGGATATGGTGATACGTTTGTATTGAAAAGGGAACGCAGTGCAAGTCTGCGACAGCTCCCACTGCTGTAACAGGGACGGCCCGCTTAATACCACTGGGAAACCGGGAAGGTGAGCGAAGCCGGATGATCTGGAGTCAGAAGACCTGCCATGTCTATCGGATTCTATTCTTTCGGCGAGGGAGAATTGGATGCTGCCGCGGTGGATATCGCGGTCATTGGGGCATTAACTGGGCATCGCTGGGGACGGCGGTGCCCTTTTTGCATATCCAGGACAAAGAGCATTCCTGTTTTCTAACGACAAAACAGGAATGCTCTTTCATTATAAGACCAAAGCAGGGGACCGTCCCTGTTTTGAATAGAAATTTAAGAGAAGGAAAGAAGGAACATGTATGAAACGACTGGCATCCCTTCTGCTGGCCAGCGCTCTTGCGCTGACCGCAGCCGGCTGCGCGGGACAGAACCCGGCGGCTTCCACCCAAAGCGGCCCGCCGGAAGCGGTGGAGAGCGGCAAGTCCTCCGTTGCCTATGTGGAGGAACTGCGCATCGGTACCACCGCCGCCATTGACGGCGCCAACGTTATGACGGAAAACGGTATCTTCGGCAAGCTCAACTACAACGCGGTGGTCACCGCTCCCTTTGTAGTCACCGATGAGAATGGCAAGGTTCAGCCCTTTTTCATGACGGGCTGGGAGCTGAGCGGCGACTTGAATACCATTACCGCCACCTTTGCCACAGATCAGGGCCTCACCTGGCACGACGGTGAACCTGTGACCATGGATGACGTGGTGTTTACCTTCCAATATCTGATCGACCGCAAGTCCAGCTATTGCAGCGGCCTGACAGGGGTGGAGGCGGTGAATGAGACCACGGCCACCCTGACGCTGACCGACGGCAAGGCCTTCACCATGCTCAACAGCATGGCTAACTTCGTCACCCTTCGGCCGGAGCATGTGTGGTCCAAGGTGGAGGGCGAATACGCCGAGTACACCGGCGAGGACGCCGCTATCGGCTGCGGCCCCTACAAGCTCACAGGTGTGGACGAGGAGGCCCAGAGCATGACCCTAGAGGCGGTGTCGGATACCTACATGGGACAGGAGCTGACCGTGCGCAAGCTGACCGTGCGCACCTACGACAGCCACGACGCCCTGGTGATGGCCCTGCGCAGCGGGGAGGTGGACGCCATGTACGACTACTCCAACTCCCTGAACGCCACCATGGTGGACTCCATCACCGGAGTGGAGGGGCTGGATCCCGGCATGAGCGACAACCCCGGCAACTATCAACTGGTGTTCGGCTTCAACGAGCAGCCCACCGACGACCTGATCTTCCGCAAGGCCGTGCGGGCCGCGTTGGACTACGAGCTGCTCCGCGTCACCATCGGAGGGGAGGACGGCCAGATCCCCCACGCCGGTATCGTGGCGCCCCCCAATAAGGGCTTTGACGGCTCGCTGCCCGAGCTGGCTCAGGACGTGGACGAAGCCAACGCCCTGCTGGATGAGGGCGGTTATGTGGATGCTGACGGCGACGGCTGGCGGGATATGCCCGACGGCAGCGAGCTGAATGTCCTCATTACTCCCCAGTACAACAAGACCCGTCAGGCCCTCTATCTGCGCATCGCCGAAGTGCTCAAGACCAATCTGGAGGCCGTGGGCGTGCAGACTACCATGGACGAGGAGAGCGTGCGCAACTCCGACCACGCCACCGAGGTCCGCAAGCAGGGCACCTATGAGCTCTACATCGGCTATACCTCTCCCGGCGTGGCCATGTATGACACCGCCTTCATGTACATGATCGGGGATAACGACAACAACCGCTGGGGCACCTGCCTGCTCCCGGAGTTTGTCGCCGCCTATGAGGCCAAGAAGACCGCCGGCAGCTACGAGGCGTACAACGCCGCCATGAAGGAGCTGCAAGCGCTTGCCGATGAACAGGTGGTGGGACTGGCTCTGTGCTGGGATAAGGCCTACTTCCCCTACCGTACCGACCACTATGAGGGCTGGACCAATTTCCCCGGCTGGGGCGTGATCAACTACAAGACCTGGTTCTCCACCCGGCCCGCAGTCTAATAGACGCGGTATGAAAGGAGCGGTTTTCAAATGAAAAAGCAAGCCCTTTCCCTGTTTTTAGCCGGCGCGCTGGCGCTGAGCCTGTTCGGCTGCTCTGCGCAGCCGGCGGCGGAGAGCGCACCTCAGAGCTCTCCTGCCGAAACGGCGGGCAGCTCCTCCGCCGGCGTGGTGGAGGAGCTGCACCTCGGGACCACCGCCGCAAACGACACCTTTGCCACCTTTGTGGAGAGCGGCGCATTTGGAAAGATGTGCTATAACTCCTTTGTGACAGCGCCCTTCTGGCAGACGGGGCCCAACGGCGAGGTAGAGCCATTCCTTGTTGCAGATTGGACGGTCAGTGAAGACTCTACTACCATCACCTGTGACTTGGCGCTGGACCAGAGTATCACCTGGCATGATGGGGAGCCCCTGACCATGGACGATGTGCTGTTTACCTTCGATTATAACATCAATGTGCGCAAATCCAGTTACAGCTCCTATGTGGACCATGCTGAGCAGGTGGATGAGGACACCATCAAGGTGGTTTTGAAGGAGCCCGGCGCCTACCAGTGGCTCAAACTGGTGGCCGGCTATTTCTACGTCCAGCCGAAACACATTTGGGAGAACATTGACGCCCCGAAGGACTACCGTGGGGAGGATGCTGTCATCGGCTGCGGCCCCTACCGCTTTGTCAGCTTGGACGAGGATGCTCAGACCAGCTACTACGAGGCCGTAAGCGACACCTATCTGGGCCGCGAGGTGACGGTAAAGAAGGTTTCACTCCGGTCCTTTGACAGCAATGATGCTTTGGTCATGGCCCTGCGCAATGGCGAAATTGACGCCATGTATAGCTATGCCAGTCCCATCCCGGCCACTATGGCATCCTCCATCACGGGTGTGGAGCACGTGGAGCCCGGTATGAGTGACAATACGGGCAGCTATATGATCATGTTCGGTTTCCGGAAAGGGCCTACGGACGACCTGAACTTCCGAAAAGCAGTCACGCTTTCCCTGGACTACGAGCTGCTGGCCGACGCCATCGGCGGTGAGGATGCCCAGGTACCCGGGGTGGGGGGTCATTGCGCCGCCGAATCTCGGCTATGATGAGACGCTGCCCAAGCTGGAACAGAATCTGGAGGCAGCGAAGGCCGCTCTGGATGAAGGCGGCTACCTGGATGTGGACGGAGACGGCTACCGGGAGATGCCGGACGGCAGCCCCATGGATATTCTGGTTTCCCCCCAGAACAGTAGCACACGCCGCGAGATCTACCTGCGGATTGCAGAGGTCATGGTTCAAAACCTGGATGCCATTGGGGTTAAGGCCCATGTGGACGAGCAGAGCATTACCAATGAGGAATATGAGGATCAGCTCTGCAAGGAGGGAACCTACCAGATCTTTATCTGCTACTGCACTTCCGGAATGGCGTCTCAGACCTCCTGCTATTATTACTTTATTGACAATACCCTGGATGGCAATTGGGGCACCTGTGATCTGCCGGAGTTTGTAGAGGCGTATGAGACCAGGCGGCAGGCGTCTGATGAGAAGGCCTACATTGAGGGAACCAAGCTCCTTCAGCAGATCAATGCGGAGCAGTACATCGGGGAAGCCCTCTGCTGGGACAAGGCGTACTTTCCCTACCGCACGGACAAATACGAGGGGTGGACGAACTATCCCGGCTGGGGCGTGATCAACTGCGAGACCTGGTATAGCCTGCGCCCCGTTCGTTAAGCGGCATCTGAATATGAAAGGAGTATTTTCCGCATGAAAAAACAAGTGCTTTCCCTGCTCCTGGCCGGGGCCTTGACGCTGGGGCTATTTGGCTGCTCCGCGCAGACGCCGGAGGAGAGCGGAGTACCCCAGAGCGCTCCGGCGCAGACGGAGGGGACGGACTCCGCCGGCGTGGTGGAGGAGCTGAAGATCGGTATCTGCAAGGAGGTCACTCCACGGACGCTGGCCTCGGAGAGCGGCTCCTTCGGCCGCATGAACTACAATGCCTTCTGCGCCGGAACCTGGCTGGTGCGGGATGAGAATAACGAGATGCAGCCCAACCTGATGACCTCCTGGGAGATTCTGGACAAGGGTAGCACCATCCGGGCTACCTTTGCCACGGATCAGGGAATTACGTGGCATGATGGAGAGCCATTTACGATTGACGATGTCATCTTTACGGTCGATTTGATGAACAACAAACTCAAGTCTGGCTATCTCTCCAAGATCACTGGCGTGGAGAAGGTAGACGATACCACCGTGGACTTCCAGGTGGCCGATGGGGCGGCCTATTTCACCCTGGGGAACTCCGCCGTCTTTGTGCGTATGTATCCCAAGCACATCTGGGAAGGAATCGAGGATCCCTCCGGCTACACCGGCGAGGATGCTGTCATCGGCTGCGGCCCCTATAAGCTTGTCCAGGTGGATGAGGAGGCGCAGACCATGCACTATGAGGCGGTTGGGGAGACCTACATGGGCCGCGCCCTGACGGTACGCAGCGTGACGGTGCGCAGCTACGACTCCCAGGATGCCCTGGTGATGGCCCTGCGCACCGGGGAAGTGGACGCCATGTACGACTACTCCAACCCGATTTCGCCCACCATGCTGCCCTCCATCTCGGGTGTGGATGGGGTAGACCCCGGAAAGGGGATGAACATGGGCCTGTTCGAGATCCTCTTCGGCTTTCAGAAACAGCCCACCGATGATTTGGAGTTCCGCAGAGCGGTGCGCTATGCCCTGAACTATGAGCTGCTGGCCACCACCATCGGCGGTGAGGACGGGCAGGTACCCGGCGAGGGCATCATCTCCCCCGCGGGTATTGGCTACGACGACAGCCTGCCCAAGCTGGTGCAGGATCAGGAGCAGGCCAAGGCGATTCTGGAGGCAGCAGGGTATGTAGACACCGACGGCGACGGCTGGCGGGAGCGGCCCGACGGAACCCCTATGGATGTATTGGTCACACCCCAGTACAATGCTACCAAGGCGGCGCTATACCAGCGCATTGCTGAGATTATCGTTACCAATCTGGGGGAGGTTGGCGTCAAGTGCACCCTGGATGAGGAGAGTATCCGCAATTCCGACCACGAGCAGCAGCTCCGGGATGACGGGGCCTATGAGATCTACATCTGTTATGCTACCCAGGGCGTATCCTTCTATAAGACGCCATTCCTGTATATGTTCAATGACGATCTGAGCATGTGGGGCACCTGCGATCTGGAGGACTTCGACCAGGCCTACAACGATATGCTCAACGCCCAGGGGGATGAGGACTATGTGGCCAAGGTAAAAGAGCTGCAGAGGATTGCCTCGGAGGAGGTCATCGGCATTGCCCTGTGCTGGGATACCGCCTACTACCCCTACCGCACCGACAAATACGAGGGATGGACGAACTTCCCCGGCTGGGGCGTCATCAACTGCGAGACCTGGTACAATCTGCATCCGATCGGCTGAGCAAGGGCCGGGAGCAGGGGCGGCGGAGACGTGCGCCCCTGCTCTGTATATAAAAAGGAAGGGGGTACGCTATTTGTGCTTTGCGAGTCTGGGAAAACGCCTGGTGGAGGCTGTTTTTATCATCTTCTGTATCATAACCATCAATTTCATCCTCATCCGGTTTATGCCTGGCGACCCGGTGGTACACATTATCGGTGAGGACGAGTATCTCCGTCTGGAGGCGGAGGCGCCGGAGGTGATTGAGGAGGTTCGGCGGGAGTATGGATTGGACAAGCCCCTGCCGGTCCAGTACATAACCTATCTCAACAAGACGCTGCACCTGGACTTCGGGAATTCCTACCGTACCAAGCTGCCGGTGCTGGAGACGGTTTTGTTCCGCATGCGCTGGACGCTGCTGCTCACCATACCCGCCATTGTGCTCTCCTCCGTACTGGGCGGAGGGCTGGGCCTGCGGGCGGGGTGGAAAAAGGGCGGCCTGCTGGACACCATCGCCTCACCCATTATGCTCTTTCTGAATACCATTCCAACCAACTGCATGGCGATTCTGTTTCTGATGGTATTTGCGTTCCAGATGGGGCTGTTTCCCATCAGCGGCATTACCTCCGGCGGCCTGTCGGGGCTGGAAAAGGCAGTGGATATCCTGTGGCACATGGCCCTGCCCCTGATGATCCTGGTGATCCTGCGCACGGCCTCCTATTACATGCTGATGAAGAGTACGGTACAGACCATTCGCGATGAGGAGTACATCACGGTGGCCCGGGGAAAGGGGTTCTCTCAGGGACAGGTGCTCCGCCGCCACGTACTGAAAAACGCCCTTTGTCCTTACCTGACCTCCGTATGCATGCAGTTCGGCCATATTCTGGGCGGCTCCATGCTGGTGGAGGTCGTGTTCTCCTGGAAAGGAATGGGCACCCTCATTTACGACGCGGTCAACACCAAGGATTTTCCAATCCTGCAGACCTGCTTTTTGTTTATCGGGATCTGTGTGGTGGCCTTCAATCTGCTGGCGGACGTGCTGAATATGCTCATTGATCCCCGGCTGAGGGAGGAGGACCGCCATGCGTAAGAAATTAAACGGCCGGGTGCTGGCGGGATTGGCCATTCTGAGCGTGGTGCTGCTGGTGGCCCTGCTGGCGCCGGTGCTTGCCCCTCACGATCCCTACGAGCTGGGCGTGCCCTACCTGCATCCTTCCGCGGAGCACCCCCTGGGGACCAATGACATTGGGCAGGATATCCTCAGCGAGCTGATTTACGGTACCCGCATCTCCCTGCTCATTGGCGTAGTCTCGGCTTTGGCGGTGACAGTAGTGGGCACAGCCCTGGGGATCCTCTCCGGCTATTTAGGCGGATGGACGGACCAGATCATCATGCAGGTGACCAACGTGGCCATGGCGCTGCCCTCTCTGCCTCTGACCATCATTCTGGTGGCCTTTCTGGATGCCAGCGTGTGGAACATCATCCTGGCCATCTGCATCACCGCCTGGACCTCTACGGCCCGCATCATCCGCAGCCGGGTGCAGCAGCTCAAGGCCCTGCCTTTTATACAGATTGAGCGCACCATGGGAGCCAGCGGCCCCTATATCATGATACGGCATATTCTGCCCAATCTGGGAGAAATCGTGTTCATCCGTGCCGTCCTGTCAGTGGGCAGCGCCATGCTTACCGAGGCCAGCCTCAGCTTTCTGGGTCTGGGTGTGATCGGACAGAAGAGCTGGGGCGGCATCCTGCATTATGCCTTTTTCCGCAATGGAATCATCAACGGCTCCTATTGGTGGTATGTGCCGCCCATCCTGTGCATCTCGGTCTCTGTGCTTGGGTTTATGCTGCTGAGCTATTACGGTGAGGGCCCTGCGCGGGGAAGAGGCAGAAAGGAGGAAGCCAATGCTGGAAATTGAGGGGGTTTCCATCCGCTTCGGTGACAACCCTGAGGCGGTGAGCGATACGACATTTACGGTAGGCGACGGCGACCGTCTGGCGGTGGTGGGGGAAACGGGCAGCGGAAAGAGCGTCCTGCTGTTGGCCGCACTGGGGCTGCTG
>CEAI01007645.1_pt1 | contig 11928 bp, 10 predicted proteins | sample 557641 | NCBI WGS metagenome assembly CEAI01 (sample SAMEA3182100, study PRJEB8094) | gut metagenome | biome: human; feature: gut; material: Stool; isolation source: human stools | place: Canada | collected 2012-06-20
GAGCCGTTATACGGAGGGGCGGGCCTGTACCTGTTTGCCTATATGTTCCTATACGGGAATCCGGTTGGCGGACATCTGCTCGTGCTCCGGGTATTCGAAATGCTGCTGGGATGCCTGCTGTGCGGAATCATTTTCTACATCAATCACAGGAAGAAAGATTACGGCAAAACGTTCTCGCAGATCGTGAAAGACTTTTCCCTCTTTGATCCCCTCGGAAAATGGCAGTTTCAGGTGACGCTTGGATTATCGCTTGGAATCCTTGTCGGAGAACTACTTCAGGTAGACCGGATCATGTGGGTGGGCTGTGCCTGCCTGACGGTCCTATCGCAATATGGCGAGCGCCCAAACAAACGGGCATTTCAACGCCTGGGCGGCGTCGTGGCTGGGAGTGTTTTATTTGGGATCGTATACCAACTGCTTCCGGCTTCCGCCCACTCGTATCTGGGAATCTATTCAGGATTGCTGCTCGGCCTCTGCGCCGCCTATCATTGGAAAACCCTTCTGAACTGTTTTGGCGCGCTTCTTATGGCTACAAATATCTTTGGGGTAAAATCAGCAATTATCCTCCGTATTATAAACAACATCATCGGGTGTTGTTTCGGCGTCCTTTTCTATTATGTATATAACTTTATAGTCGACCGGTTTGCCAATGCCAGAACGGGACGGAGTTGACAATCATAACGAACAGCCGCTGTGGGAACCTCCACAGCGGCTGTCTTAAATTGTTGACCAGAGGATGAAAATATATAGAAACCTGCCCTGTCCCATACTTAGTTACTCATTTTGGTCTAGGATTTTTTCCACCTCTCTTTTGGTCAAGTCACGTCGGCGCTAACAGCGCAGGCACTTCAGCCGTATTCTATCTTCCAGATATGGAACGCTTGGCCTCATTTGACGGAGTCCACTCCAGGGTCATGTCCTCAAACTGCTTTTCGTGGAAAATCATCCGCTATTCCACATTCTCCGCCGAAACGAAGCAAGGAACAGGCCATCCGAAGTTTTCCCTGCTCCTCTCCAACAAAAGCGGATGCCAGGCCATCCGCACCGCCGATAAACCCGCTCCCTGCTACATACGAAGTAGTCTTCGGCTGATCCGGGGCGCAGGGCGCCTGTCTGGGGCGATCCCCGTCGCCGCGGTCCGCAAGGGTCATAGCGCCGTCCGGCAGTTCCAGCGTAACGGTATAACTCATGGCGGCACAGTGCTCCGGGTACTCCGTCCCTGCCTATGATCCCGGCTTTTCTGGGTGTGCAGAAATAGGCACGGTCATCCGCCCATTTCTCGATCCCCAGCAGCGCAAGGTCAATTTCCTTTTTGAAAAAGCTTGGTATGCAATATGCCGCAACCGTACAACCTCCTGCCGGTGGATTTTCGAGGCATTGTATCCTGGCACAATACCCAAAATCAGCCTGCGGACAGTCACTCCAGTCCGTCAACTCCCTGCGCCTGCCGGTGTGTATAACGGCGCAGGATCACCACAAACCAGGTGAACACGACGATGCCTTTTGCAATGCTGGAGATGCTGATGCTCCACCAGACCCCATCCAGCCCCAGTACCGTGGCGCTGAGGAATACAGCCAGAGGGATGCGGGCGGCGTTCCCGATGATACCGGCCAGCGTGGGCGGCATTGGGCGGCCCAGTCCCTGGAACGCGCCGGAGGAGGTGATCTCCAGGCACATCAAGATCTGGGAGTAACCCATGATCCGCAGATAGCTCACGCCGGTCTGCAGCACGTGGTCATCCGGAATGAATATCCGGAACAGCGGAACAGGAAAGACCACCAGCATAAGTGTGGTGAAGCCGCTCCAGACAACGATCATACCGATGGCTGTCCAATACCCCTTACGGATGCGCTCCATCCGGCCCGCGCCGAAGTTTTGTGCGATAAATGCGTTGACCGCCGTGGCAAATCCCTCCGCCGTGGTATAGGAGATGGACTCGATCTGCGAACCGACCTTCTGAGCCGCGATAGCGGCGTCCCCCCAGCCCGCGACGAGCCTGGCGAGGATCATGGAGAGGCCGGAGAAAAACATGCTCTGGATGGAGACAGGCAAACCGATTTTCAAAATCTCCGCCCAGGCCCTCCACTGACTGGCCTGGAATATATGGATTTGCGGAAAAACGGTCATCTCGCGGCGGGCTGCCAGAAGGAACATGGCTGTTACGATGGCCTGGGCCAGAACGGTGGCTGTGGCGGCTCCGGCCACGCCCATCTGCGGGAATGGGCCGATCCCAAAGATCATAAGCGGGTCCAGAATGATGTTCCCCACCAGCCCGATGGCCGTGGAGCGCAGAACCACCACGCTTCCCCCCATAGCGGTGAACATCCCCGTAAAAATCTGATTGAAGAATGAGAAGAAAAATCCGGCCGCCACAATTACCAGATAGGTGCGTGCGTCCGCGATCACAGAGGGCGTGTTCAGCCTGAAAAATGCGATCAGCGGCCCGTTGAGTGTGATACAAAGCGTTGTAAACAGAACCACCAGCAAGGCCCCGAGATGGAATGCCGCCTGCCCATAAGAGGCCGCACGTTCTATATTTTGCGCGCCCAGCTCATGCGCCACTTTGACCTGCCCGCCCAGGCGCGGGATCATGGCAAGGCCGTTGGCGAGCCACAGATACATTCCCGCGGCGCCCACCGCCGCCACCGCATTGGCTGATACGCGGCCGATCCATATCATATCCGTCATATTGTAGGCCATCTGGATCAAAGACGTGGCCATGATGGGCAGGGCTAAACTGGTCAGGCTCCGAACAATGGAGCCCTCCAGCAAATCAACTTTCTGCATAGCGGGGGATCACCTGCCTTTGTGGAAGTAGTCTGAAAAAATGATATTCCGGCCCTTAGAAATAGTCGGATATATAGGGCGGCTGCTGCTCAATCGCGTCCTCCAGCATGTCAATCGTCTCCCCGCCGGCGTGGACTCTCCCGATTTTGGCGAGGTAGTCCGGGCGCTTATAGCCCATCAGCATGGTCGTCATGGTCTGGATGCTGATGCTGTCGGCGCACGGCTCGGAGATCTTCACAGCCGTCCCCCTGCCGTCCTTTGATATCTTCAGCAGGAACGAGCCCTGGTTGCACTCCATGATTGGGTCCGTCATGGAGAAGCGCCACTCCCGCTCCGTACCGTCCGCCTTGAAGGGATAGTCCGCGACGAACGCGGGGAAATCCACAATCCTCGCCATATAGTAGGGAGAGATGGACTCCTTGATGCTGGCGTCCTCCAGCAGGAAGGCCAGCGGCTCGTCCGTATAGGTGCTGCCCTCCACCCGGTCGATCATGGAGAAGTGGGCGGAAACAAAGTTCCACAGCCCCGTGCGGGCCTCCTCATGATTGAAAATCATGTCCTTGATATAGAACACTTCATTTTCGATCCAGTAGATGATATACCCGTCCGGCTCCTCATTCTCGTTATAGTAGATTGCCGCCATGATATCGTCCCGGTCCCAGAGCCAGTATTCGTTCCAGGCCAGCTCATCCCGGAGGATGGCTCCGTGGGTATGCTCGGCAAAGCGGGCGTAGGTCTCCTTCAGTTCCTCGCCGTCCGCCTTCACCCGGCGCACGCTGCCGGCGACCTGGTGGTTTTTCGGAAGCTGATAGTCCTTGATCTCATAAGAGATCTTGTCCGAAATCAGTTCCCAGCCCTTTCGCCGGTAATAGGGGATCGAATAGGGGTAGAGATAGCAGATATACTGCTTTTTCTCCCTCATGTTTTTCAGGGCCTGCTCCAGCAGCTTGTGCATCAGGCCCATATTGGAGTATTCCGGGTAGGTCCCCACTCCCGTCAGGCCGCCCATGGAATAGGTCTTCCCAAAAACCTTGACGCGCATCGGATAGACCGCCACCTGGGAAACCAGGGTGTCGCCGTCAAACCAGCCGATCACGTCCGCTTTCTGCATGGTTGGAAATTTCGCCCGGATGATCTCCTTCTCCTGCCAGCCCACGGAACTGAGTTCCTGATCCGTCACCTGGAATACATAGCGCAGCAGGGCGTTATATTGTTCCAGATACTCATTGCCTACCGGCCGCATTTTCAAATCTTTTTTATTCATCAAGAATCACCAAATTCTCCGTTTCATACAAAATATATCCATCGTTATAGTATAGGGGAAGTTCAAATAAAAGGCAAGCCGCCCCTGCGGCATCTATCGCAATAGCGGAAATTATCATTGATTTTACAAAAGAAAAGGGCCGCAGGCGTTATGCGGCCCTAAAATCCAAACACATACTGGCAGTCCGTATTTATAAGCCATAGTGAATTATCCACTTTCCTTCCCTATATGCCTCCTGCATAATGGACTTTAAATTGGATAATTCATCGATGTCCTCGATTATGGCTAAAAAATCAGACATAGATGATGGAGGGATAAGGGTAATGCCACAATACGCAAGACCTTTCCCTGGGACATCAAGTGTATGCCAGTAAAAATCTATGGAATCAAAACTTGAAGCTATATCTTCCAAATAAGCGTCGTCCACAGATATACAATTATATTTGTACGGCTCGTACTCATCATAGCGAGTACCTTCTTTTGGTGCAAAAGGCATAATCCCAAAGTCATGTGCAGCCATGATAGTTCCTCCTCAAATCCCGGTAGACACAATCTAATTATTATAACAGATAGTAAGCGAAATTCATATTGTCATCCTCTGATTTATCCAGAAATGGAGCTGCGCAGAGAGTGTTGTAAGAATAATTTTATCACACGTCAGGTGGAAAACGATAGGAACTGTCTTAACATTTTATGAACGAATCGTAAATAAACATGGTCAGGGTCCCGGATTTCCCCTTTGCCGCAAAGGTGTGGACGCGCTCCCCGCGGCGCTCCATGCCCCGGCGTTCATAAAACGGGTAATTGCAGGTGGTGTCTGTGAACAGGAAGAAATTGCGGATCCGCCGGTTCCTCATGTAATCCCGCGCGGCATCAAACAGCTTCTTCCCCAGGCCGATGCCCCGGTATCTGGAATTGACCGCAAAGAAGGCAATCTCTCCCTGGTACTCGGTCTGGGTGTCCTGGAGAAGCTGCCGGTCGATTTCTTCCACGCCGGAAAAGAACCTGGTGACCATACGCCCCTCTTTGGACAGGAACAGCGACGCCACGGAGAGGAGCATCCGCAGTCTGAGGCGGAACGGGCATCTCTTCTCCCTGCGGTCTTTGACCATGATAATCCCCACCGGGACTTCATCCACCAGCGCGACCTGGGTAAAGGTCTGATTGGTGAGGCAGCTGTCCAGATAGGCCCGCGCCAGCTTCTGCGCCGCCTTGGGGGAGGCAAACTTGTCATACTGCCACGTCTCCCGGATGATCCCGATCAAAGCCGGGCGGTCTGATGTCTGGTATTCTCTCAATACGATCTGTCCATCCATTTTGTTTTCTCCATTTCTTCTTTCCAAAATCGTCTGCGGGATCTCCTGATACCGCTTCAGCACATAGTCCCGCTTTTTTGTGAACCACCGGTACTCTGTAATCAAGGCTCCGACCACAAACAGCGCACCTGCGATCAAAAGACTGTGCTGGAAGCCCGCCCATTTCAGGACACAATAGCTGATGCCGGACGAGAGCAGCGCGGCGGCCAGATAAATACCAATCGCGTACTGCTCCACCTTTTGCGGCGGCAGGGTGAGAAAGAAATCGTCCCATTTTTCGCTATTACCCCTGAACTGCTTCCCTTTCAGCCAAAAGAGCAGGAAAACCAGGCCCAGGCCGCTCCACAGGCACAGAAGCCATTTTCCTGCGATTACGGCCAGCAAAATCACCAGCTTCAAAATACTCCCCCCTGGAATCAATAGCAGTAGCGCCGCCGGTATTTCAGGAGCATGACGGCGGACAGGATGATCGCCGCCAGCTCTGCGGCCGGTGTCGCCAGCCAGATCCCGGTGACGCCCAGAAGGGCCGGGAGGGCCAGCATGGCGATCACCGTAAAGACAAAGGTGCGGGAAAACGCCAGCACTGCCGAAATGAGCCCATTGGAAAGCGCGGTGAACATCCCGCTTGCAAAAATGTTGAAGCCCACAAAGAGCAGGGCCAGGGAACAGATCCGATTTCCTGCCACAGCCAGGTCATAGACAGGTGTTCCGGGCCGGGCGAAGATGGACACCAGCGGCTCTGTGACAGCCAGAGAGACGAGCACGGTGGCCGCGGCGATCACGCCGATGATTTTCAGGCTGGTGCGGACCAGCTTCCTGAGCTTCTCATGGTTCTGTTCCCCGTAATAAAAGCTGAGCATGGGGGCCACCCCGTAGGCATAACCGGCATACAGGGACCCGGCAAAGGCCAGCACATAGGAGATGATGGTGATTGCGGCAACGCCGTCCTCCCCTACATATTTGAGCATCGTCCAGTTGAACATCAGCGTGATGATGCCGTTGACCAGCGCGGTGGCCATTTCAGAGCAGCCGTTCGTGACGGCTCTCCCGAGCGTTTGGGGCCGGCAGACCGGCCTGACAAAATGGAGCAGGCTGTTCCGGTTGGAGAACACCAGCAGGCCCACGATGGCTGTGATGGAGTACCCCAGGCCGGTGGCAACCGCCGCCCCGCCGATCCCCCAGCGGAAAACGGCGATAAACAGGTAGTCCAGCACGATATTGGTCACGCCGCCGGCGACGGAGCAGAGCAGGGAAAGGGACGCCTTGCCTGCTGCGATCATATAGAGGGTGAAGTTATTCATCAGAAGAATAGGGACGGTGAACAGCAGGTAACGGCTCAGATATTCCCAGCAATAGGCGGAGACCTCCGGGGACAGGGACATGGAGCCGAAGATCTTCCCCATGAACAGATAGCCCAGCCCGCACATCACAAGGCCGGTCAGGACATTGACCAGGATCAGAAACGTAAAGTCCTGCTTTGCTTCATCGGGCTTTCCCTCTCCCATCTTTCTCATGATAGCCGCGCTGCCGCCGGTTGCGAGCATGGTGGAGATGGCCGTCACCAGCGCGATGACGGGATAGACCAGATTGAGGGCAGACAGGGCGCTGGTCCCGATCAGGTTTGAGACGAACAGCCCGTCCACCATCGTATAGAAGGACATGAATACGCTCATGGCGATGGTGGGGACTGCAAATCTAAGAATGTTTGTCAGGGTGACGGGTCTGCTGTATGCAATTTCATTCTGCACGGAAATTCCTCCTGCTTCTTGTGGTAGTTACCGGCATGGAGTATCATAATCCCTACAGTTACTGTACGGTCAAGGGGGTTTTTGAAAATGCTGCGGGAAAAACCGAAGCTGTTTACCATCGGCCAGTTTGCCGCTCTGCATGGGATCAACAAAAAGACACTCATGTGGTATGATGAGATCGGTCTGTTCAAGCCTGCGTTTATCCACGAAGAAAATGGGTACCGGCTATACAGCTATTACCAGAGTACGGAGCTGGAGGTGATCCTGCTGCTCCGGGACATGAACGTGCCCATCCGGGATATTCAGGAATTTATGAAAAACAGGTCCGCTGGGAGCATGGCGGACCTGCTTCGGGATAAAATCTCAGAACTGGACCGGACGATCCAGGGGCTGAAGGCCGTCCGGTCAAAACTGTGCAGCCGCCGCCAGGAGATGACCGAACTTTTGGACCTGGACCTCTCCGAGATCTCCCTCATTGAGCGGGAACCGCAGTATCTGGCGACGGTGCAAACATCACCGGAAAAGTCCCTGGAGGATGAGATTGAGCTGATTCTTGAGCAGACCAAGAAATATCAGCTTCCGCGTATGTACCAGACTCCCTACGGCTCCATGCTCCCGGTGGAAAACCTCCTGGCCCGGAGGTTTGAGGACTACTCCAAGCTGTTTATCGAACTGCCGGACACGCAGAACAGGATGGGACTCCACAGGTGCCCCGGCGGGGTCTATTTGCGGGCATTCTGCATTGGGAATTGGGACAGGCTGCCTGCCCGCTATGAAGCGATCCTCCGCTACGCAGAGCAGCACCATTTACAGTTCTCCGGCTATGCCTATGAGATTGGGATCAATGAACTGGTGATCGACAGAATCGAGGACTATATTACAAAAATTGAAATCCCGGTTTTGAATTTCAATTGACAACAAAAAGCCAGGGTGCAGCAATCTGAAAAGATCACCGTTCCCTGGCCTCTTCATACTCTATTCGCTGGACTATGCGTTTTAATGCCGCAATTTCATACCCGGTTTTAAACAGAATGAGGCCGCAAGCACTCTGCGGCCCATAGGGTTCAATCGTAAACCAGGATTTGATTGAGGGCTACGCTACGTCGTCAGTAACATGAAATGTAACTTTACATGCCGTCGCATCAATCTCGCAAATCATCGCATAATAAGTTCTTTCTGTGCAAATATTCCCGTCAGGAGTAAGACTGACAAGCACCAGAGCGGTTCGCTCATCATCAATGTCAACAGCTGTAACGGCATCCTGAACAATTCCTGTATTTTTTCGTAAATTCCGATCTCCACGGACCAAGGTTATAGGAAAGCAAAGGCGCTGTCTTCACAAATTCTGTTCTATCTTGCGCGTATATATGCAGCCCCTTTATCACTGCGTCTTAAAAATTATTTTATCGCAAACGCTGAACTGCCCAGCGGCGGCAATGTCCCTTACTAAAACAGAGCAACGGCAGCGGATAACCTGATCTTCCAGCTGTTCCTGGGCGTGTTCGATCGTCTCCCGCGCAGTCACCCCCTGACCCGTCAAATGACAGCAAATAGAATGGGCCACTGTTTTGACGGAATCCACATACAATATCTCAGAAACCGGCAGCCGTACCGTTTCATCGATCCCGATGGGCAGTTCGGCGGTGTCCCCGTCCGCGCTGTTTTGCTGCTCCGGCACCGCCATTTTCAAATATCGAATATACTCCACTCCCGAACCATCTCATTCTGATCCACACATTTTCAATAAACCCAAAGGGCCGCACGCCGCTGCGCAGAATATCCATGCCCTTCTCCCCATGGCCGGTAACAAAGACGATTTTCCCGCCGGGGTCCGTGTGGTAGATCTGCCGGACAAGGTCCACGCCGTTGGGGGGAATCCCTTCCCAGGTCATAATCGAGAAAATAGAGATAGCTTCCACCGCTGCGGATAAACTGGAGCGGCTCCTGACCAGCAGAGGCCAGACAGACAAGTTGGCCTCTGCTTTGCTTTGCCGGATTGCCCGTTCCAGCAGCTCGGACAGAAGCTGCAATGTGAAGGGATCGTCATCGCAAAGAACGATCGCTACCATAGGCGGAATTTTTTCTTGTCCATCTTTTCCCGCAGTATATCAGATTGAAAGGTTTTGTCCTGAATAAATGCAATTTGTCCTGAACGCATAGGACTAACTCGCATTTAAAGCCGAGGACGCACATCTGGGGCCAAAATCCAGCCTATCGCTCTTCATTCATGCTACAATGCCGCCGATAACAAGAGGGGATAAAAACCAAGGATGTCCCCATGAATCAAAAGGCAACACGAAAAATTACCCCCGCGGCTGTCAGGCTGCTGGCATTGGATGCCGTCCGGGGGGCCGTGATTGGAATGCTGATCGGGACAGGCGGGAGCAAGGTCCTGCTGGCGGCGGCGCTGCCGGAAAGGAAGCTGAACTTGTTGTATCGCCCTTTTGCAAAGGTCGGAAAAGCTGCGCTGATGCTATACAGCGTTCCATTTGTATTGGCATGGATTTTGATGCTGTTTGGACTGACACCTTCTTCCCTCACACAATTTCCCGGCGGGGATGTTGTGGTCATCCTCATCACACTGGCTGCTGGCTGGACAGGATATTTGATAAGGCCTATCTAATGTGAAGCGAGATGGTAGATATAAGAATCAGAAACAAACGCATATAGCATCTTGTTGGCATTTTTAACAATAATTTCTTGTAACCCCTTGTGAATTTATCATGAATTTTCGCCGCCTAATAAATGACACTTCTATTCCCTATTGTTTTTTTCTCTGTTCTCGATTACACTTATTTTAACTGGAGGAAGAATTCCATGAAAGTAAAGAATAGCCTGGACGAAATTTTGTATGAGCATATTGTTGAGAGCCTCATTAATGGTGATTATGAGATGGGACAAAACCTGACCTTGGACGAACTGGCTCATCGCTTCGAGGTCAGCCGAACGCCGGTGGTTCAGGCCGTTAAATTACTGGCCAATGACGGGATCCTTCAGATCATGGGTAATGGCCGCATCTATGTGCCGGAGTATGACCAGGAGCATGTGCGCCAGATGTGTGAAGTCCGTCAAATGGTAGAGGGACATGCGCTGGAGCGGTTTATGTCCGGCCTTGGGCTGTCGGCAGAAAGCGTATTAGCCCAGTTGAATCGTTACAGTGAAGAGGGTGTCCGCCTCACCGGCAGTTCTTTTTCTCCAAAAGAATTCGCCATGTTGGACCGCCGCTTTCATCGGTTGCTTGTAGAAGCGTCAGGGAACAGGATTCTGCTGGAGACGTATGACCGGGTACAGGGGCGCTTTCTAGTGTCCAACTATCTGCTTTGCCCTTTGCGGCTCCGGGACTTTAGCGGCACAGCCAGAGATCACGTTCGCCTAGTAGAGTCCATCCGTTCCGGAGATATCACGAGGGCCCAGCACTGTTTACAGCAGCATATCGAAGGTGTGCTTCGCCGGTTGTAAGGATGGGGCCATTTTTTAATTATTTATTTTTAATTAAAAATAAATAATTAAAATCAGGATGCTATTTCCAGTTTCCAGACGCCGCCTCTCCCGGCAGCAGGACACATCTGCGGTGCCGCTGGTACAGGATGAAATTTGTAGTCAATGACGAAATGGAGTGAATATGATGGAGCCTATGATCTGCGAAACATTCCTGCAATTCCGATATCTCAGCGACCTGGGTCTCTCGCCGGACGGTCGGTACACTGCCTATATCCGCCAGCAGGCGAATTTGGCCTCCAATGGCTATGACGCCCGGCTGTGGGTCTATGACCACAGTACGGGGGCGGACCGCCCCCTCAGCTCCCTGAGTCCGGTGCGGGCTTTTTCTTGGATGGATAACCGGACCATCCTCTTTTCCGGGATGCGAGGCACAGCCGGTTCCGCTTCTCAGGATACCACTACATATTACGCGCTGCCGGTGGATGGCGGCGAGGCGCAGACCCTGTTCACCGTCCCCATGCGGGCGGGCAGGGCCCGGCGCTTAACGGACGGGCGGTTCGTTTTCACCGCCACCGTGGACATGAACCGCCCAAATCTGGACAGTCTGAGTCCCCCGGAGGAAGCTTCGGCCCTGGAGGAATACAAAAACCGCACCTATGATGTGCTGGAGGACATTCCCTTCTGGGCCAACGGCCTGGGCCTCACCAGCGGGCAGCGGTCCCAGTTGTATATCCACGACCCTGCGTCCGGCGTAACCACCCCCCTCACCGCGCCGCCCTTCAAGGTTACAGGCTTTACCGTGGAAGATGGCCGGATCCTCTATACCGGTCATCGCTTCACGGATGTCCAGACTCTGCGCCACGGTGTTTTTATCTGGGACGCGGCCAGTGGAGAGACCCGGTGCCTCCTGGAACAGGACCGGTATCTGGTGAAGCTCTTTGCCCTTTGGCGGGACCAGGCGGTTCTCTGTCTTACCGACGGGCTTGGCTATGGAAATGGGGAAAATGGCGATTTCTACACCATCCCTCTCTCCGGAGGAGAACCAGAGCTGCTCCTCCGCCACAGCCATCATTGTGTGGGCAACACCGTGGCCACCGACAGCCGCCTTGGTGCCGGAGAGACCTGGCGCGTCTGCGGAGACACGCTCTATTTCCTCTCCACCGTGGACCGGGACAGCCGGATTGAGGCTTTGGATCTGACCTCCGGCGAGGCCCGCCCCCTCACCGGGCCGGGCAGTGTGGAGTATTTGGATGCCGCGGCAGACCGGCTGGTGTACCTGGCGTTTCGGGAAAACCGGATCGGAGAGATCTACACTCTGGGGCATGGCCGGGAGATCCGTCTGACCCACGCCAACGACGGGATCTATGACCG
>CEAI01020220.1_pt1 | contig 11817 bp, 9 predicted proteins | sample 557641 | NCBI WGS metagenome assembly CEAI01 (sample SAMEA3182100, study PRJEB8094) | gut metagenome | biome: human; feature: gut; material: Stool; isolation source: human stools | place: Canada | collected 2012-06-20
GCGCCTCCGGGTGGCCCATGACAAAATCGACGACTTCTTCATCAAGACCTGTTTTATGCTTCAGTTCCGGGACATAAAAAGGGTTGGGCAGACAGCGGACATCCAAAACAAGATCCGCCTCCGGTGGGATGCCGAACTTGAAGCCGAAGGACATGACTGTCAGACGCATGGCGCTCTTCGCGCCGCCGTTCTGGTTGAACAGGTCGCAGATGCGCTCTTTGTTCTGCGAGGTGGAGAGCAGGCCGGTATTGATGGTATAATCTGCCCGGTCTTTGAGGGGCTGCAAGATCTCGCGCTCCCTGCGGAAGGCTTCCCGGGTGGAAAGGCCGTCGGAAATGCTCATCGGATGGCGGCGGCGCGTCTCACTGTAGCGGCGCATCAGCACATCGTCCGGGGCATCAAGGAACAAGATCTCATATTCTATCCTCTGCGCGTCCAACTGAGAAAGAGCTTCTTCGATTTCTTCCGGCGTGCGGCAGCCGCGGATGTCCATACAGAGAGCCACCCGCTTGAGCTGGTTGTCACCCGCTTTCGAAAACGCCGTGATGCTGGGCAGCAGTGCCGCCGGGATGTTATCAATGCAGAAAAAGCCGATGTCTTCCAGTGCATTCATGGCGACAGATTTGCCTGCACCGGAAAGGCCGCTGACGATGAGAAGATTCATTTTGCACGCCTCTTTCTTTTATGCTTCCACCACACGAATTTCTTTTTCGAGGTCGTAGCCGGTCTTTTCTTTCACGATGGCACGCACCTCATCGCACAGAGCCAGCACATCTGCACAGGTCGCTCCACCCAGATTGACCACAAAGCCGCAGTGCTTGTCACTGACGGCTGCGCCGCCATGGCGGTAGCCCCGCAGACCGCACTGGTCGATGAGGGCCGCCGCAAATGCGCCCACCGGCCGCTTGAAGGTGCTGCCGGCGCTGGGCTTGTCGAGAGGCTGTTTGTCTTTGCGACGGGCCATCAGGTCGTTCATCCTGGCGCGGATGTCGGCGGCATTGCCTCTTGCAAGGTGGAACTTTGCCGAGAGGATGCAACCGCCGTTTTCTTCGAAAATGCTGTGGCGGTATCTGAGGTCGAGCTGTTCTGCCGGTATCTCAACAATCTCCCCTTCTGCGGTCAGATACCGCACGGAGACCAGCACGTCCTTCATCTCGCCGCCGTAAGCTCCGGCGTTCATGTAGACCGCTCCGCCCACCGTACCCGGGATGCCGTAGGCAAACTCAAGACCGGTGAGGCTGTTTTCCAGCGCCGTCATGCAGAGCGACGAGAGCATCTTGTCTGCACCGACAACGACAGCATCGTAAGTCAGGGCCGGATCTTTGCCCGGGAAACAGATGTTTTCAAGAATACCGATCGCGCTCTTCATGGCCGATACATTGATGACAGCTCCCCGGTAGCCTGCATCCTCAAACAGGATGTTGCTACCGTTGCCCAGTAGATAATATTTGATATTCACTTCCTTCGCCAGCTTGATGGCGGCGCAGAGCTGCGCCTCATTTTCCGGCAGGATAAAGACATCTGCCGGGCCGCCGATGCGGAAAGTGCAGTGTGCGCTGAGCGGCTCATTTTCTTTGTATGCAATGCCCGCAGCGGACAAAGCCTGTTTCAATCGTTCCATTCGTTCTTCCTCTATCGGTAGAAAATCAGTCCATCGTGTCGTTCAGGCCCAGACGGATGAGCAGCTCCTTGGCGGCGTTATAACCCATCTTCTTCTGGCGGTTATTGATAGCCGCCGTTTCCAGCACGACTGCGAGGTTGCGTCCGGGCGAAACGGGGATGATGGTGCTGGGGATGTTGACGCCCAGAATGTCATAATACTCGCTTTCCAAGCCGGTGCGCTGATAGTTTTTGGTGGGGTCCCATGCTTCCAGCTGGACGACGAGGTCGAGGCTTTCACTCACCTTGACCGCGCCCACACCGAACACGCGGGCCACGTTGACGATGCCGATGCCGCGCAGCTCAATGAAGTGGCGGATGTTTTCCGGCGCAGTACCCATGATCTGACGGTTGGAGACCTTGCGCAGCTCCACGGCATCGTCGGCGACGAGGCGGTGACCGCGCTTGACCAGCTCGATGGCCAGCTCGCTCTTGCCGATGCCGCTGTCGCCGAGAATGAGGATGCCTTCACCGTAAACTTCCACCAGCACGCCGTGGCGGGTGATGCGGGGAGCCAGTTCAAGGTTCAGCATGCTGATGAGGCTGCCCATCATGGTGCAGGTCGTCTCGTTGGAGCGCAGCAGAGCTACCCCGTGCTGCTTTGCAAGCTCCTGCATCTCCGGGAAGGGTTCCAATTCCTCGCTGCGGCAGAGGATGACGGCCGGAGGCTGCTGGCGGAACAGCTGGTCAAGGCGCTCACGGCGCTTTTCCGCCGTAAGACCGGCCAGAAAGTTCATCTCCGCAAGGCCCATGATCTGTAAGCGCAGCTTATCGAAATAATCGTAGTAACCGGCCAGAAACAGACCGGGACGGTTGACCTCTGCGATCTCGACGCTGATCTTATCCAAATCGCAGGGCGTATAGATAACCTCGAGGCTGACCTTCTCGACCAGCCGCTTGAGCGAAACGGCGAAATTCCCCATTCGTTTTTCCTCCTGCATCCTCTGTGCTCTGCCATACCAAAAGGCAACACAGTTTATCCTTCTTTATATTATAATCGAGACGGGCGGCAAAAACAACAATTCTTTCAGGAATCTTTTCTGGTTTTGCGCCAGCGCTTGCATCCGGGGGCCAAAACCATATAATAGGAGGCAGGGATAGAGTTTACTTTACATGAGTTTTACATTTCGCCGGTTTCCGATTTTACATTCCGCTCGTATACTCATAATCAGGGATAGGACCGGTGAAATCCAGTGCAGGTCGTGTAAAAAATCAAGACATGATCCTGCACTGGTCCTCTACGGCCGCTGTCGATGTATAAACGCAAGCTTCAACAAGTGAGGAGTAAAACATGACTCTATTCAATGTCTTTTCTCTGCTGGGCGGTCTGGCTCTGTTCCTGTTCGGCATGGACATCATGGGCAAAGCCCTTGAGAAACAGGCCGGCGGCCATCTGCAGAAGATCCTGAGCAAACTGACGGATAACCCCCTCAAGGGCTTCTTCCTCGGTCTGTGCGTGACCGCCATCATCCAGAGTTCCAGTGCTACCACCGTCATGGTGGTCGGCTTCGTCAACAGCGGCATCATGGAGCTGCATCAGGCCATCGGCATCATTATGGGCAGCAATGTGGGTACCACTGTCACCAGCTGGCTGCTGAGCCTTTCCGGCCTGCAGGGCGACAGCATCTGGATCCAGATGCTCAAGCCCACCTCCTTCAGCCCCATACTCGCCTTCATCGGCATCCTGCTCTATATGGGCAAGAATGAGAAGAAAAAGGGCATCGGCACTATCCTCATCGGCTTTGCCATCCTGATGACCGGCATGACTACCATGTCCAATGCCGTCGAGCCCCTGCAGGATGAGGCATGGTTCACCAACCTCTTCGTCCGCTTCTCCAATCCCATCCTCGGCGTTCTGGTGGGCGCACTGGTCACCGGCGTCATCCAGAGTTCCAGCGCCAGCGTTGGCATCCTGCAGGCGCTGAGCGCTACCGGCGTCATCACTTACGGCAGCGCTATCCCCATCATCATGGGTCAGAATATCGGCACCTGTGTCACCGCGCTGATTTCTTCTGTGGGCGCAAATAAGAATGCCCGCCGTGCCGCCATGGTCCACCTCTACTTCAACATCATCGGTGTCACGGTCTTTCTGGCCGGTTTCTACGGTCTGAACGCCGTGGTCCACTTTGATTTTGTGAACGAGACCATCGCCGCCTGGGGCATTGCTGTGGTCCACTCCGCCTTCAACATCGCGGCCACCCTCATCCTTCTCCCCTTCGCAAATGGTCTGGAAAGGCTGGCCATCCTCACCATCCCCGACGACGCCGAAAAAGAGAGCTTTGCTCTGCTGGATGAGCGTCTGCTGAACACCCCGGCTGTGGCCGTGGCCCGCGCCCACTCTGCTACTGCTGACATGGCCGAGCTGGCCCGTGTGGGCGTCATGCAGGCCATGAGCCTGACCCACACCTGGGATGATACGCTGGCCCAGAAAGTCCGGGATGAGGAGAGCAAAGTTGACCAGTACGAAGATGCTCTCGGCACCTATCTGGTCAAGCTGTCCAGCCGTGAGCTGAACCATGCGGACAGCCAGAGCGTGAATACTCTGCTCCACACCATCAGCGATTTCGAGCGCATCAGCGACCATTCTGTGAACCTTCTGGAATCCGCACAGGAGATGCACACCAAGGAGATCAACTTTTCCACCGACGCCCGCGAAGAGCTGCAGGTGCTTGAGGACGCCGTGCAGGACGTGCTGAACCGCACCACTGACGCTTTCCGCAAGGATGACCTGCATCTGGCAAGCAAGGTCGAACCTCTGGAGACCGTCGTGGACGAGCTGGTGCGTGCCATCAAGGCACGGCACGTCGCCCGCCTGCAGGCCGGCAGCTGTTCCATCGAGTATGGCTTCGTGCTGGAAGACCTGCTGACCAACTACGAGCGCGTCTGCGACCACTGCAGCAACGTGGCAGTTGCCCAGATCGAGGTGGCACAGGACAGCTTCGACACCCACGCCTACCTCAACGACCTGCGCAGCGGCCATGCCTCCACCAAGGAGAGCGAGCAGTTCCAGCGCCGCCTGAACCGCTACCGTGAGCGCTATCTCTTCCCCGACGAAAACGTCACCGAAACGGAGGACAAACAGGCATGATCTATATCGTAGAAGACGATTCAGCCATCCGTGAATTAGAGCAGTATGCATTACAGTCCAACGGCTACGAGGCCGTGGGCTTCGAATCCTCGGAGCCGTTCTGGCAGGCTGTCCACACCACGCCGCCGGAACTGGTCATCCTGGACGTGATGCTCCCCGGTGAGGACGGCTTCTCCATCCTGAAAAAGCTCCGCGCCGCCCCTTCCCTGCGGCGTCTGCCCATCATCATGATAACAGCCAAGTCCAGCGAGCTGGACACCGTGCGCGGCCTCGACTGTGGTGCAGACGACTACATCACCAAGCCCTTTGGCATCATGGAGTTCCTGAGCCGGGTGCGGGCAGCCCTCCGCCGGGCAGAGCCCGAGGCACGGCCCAACGTCTACAGCTTCCGGGAGATCCTGCTGGACAATGCCCGCCACAGCGTCACCGTCAGCGGCGCACCGGTGGAGCTGACTTACAAAGAATACAGCCTGCTCCGCCTGCTGCTGGAAAACACCAACCTTGTCGTCACCCGCGAGACCATTTTGCAGGTGGTGTGGGGTACTGACATCTCGGTGGAGAGCCGGACCGTGGATATGCACATCCGCACCCTGCGCAAAAAGCTGGGCGACGCCGGAAAGTACATCTGCACAGTACGGAAAGTGGGCTACAAGCTGACGGACAGCGAGGAGGAGCTCGAGCAATGAAACCACGCAGCATGGAAGAAAAAATAAGTTATCTGCTGTTTCTGATGGGATTTGCGGGGCTGGTGTGTACCGCTGCACTCTGCATCTTTGTGTTCCACAAGGCGTTCCGGGAGCAGGCATGGACAGCCCTCGAGCGGGAAGCCGACCTTGTGGCTGCCGGCTGTGCGCAGGTGGACGCCCCCAGCCAGCTGGAAACTTATGTGGACGGCTCGCTGCGCATCACTCTCATCGCCTCGGACGGCAGTGTGCTTTTTGAGTCGGCCACCAACCAGCCGATGGAGAACCATCTGAGCCGCCCCGAGATACAGCAGGCCATGAAGAGCGGTGTGGGCCGCGACTGCCGCGACTCCCAGACGCTGGGCTATGAGACTTATTATTACGCCATGCTGCTGACGAACGGAGACATCCTCCGGGTGGCGCAGGACTCTGAGACTATCTGGTCGATTTATGACGCCGCTCTGCCTGCCATCGTGCTGAGCTGTTTCCTGATGATGGGCGCAGCCGCTGTCATTGCCGGACTGCTGACCAAGAGCCTTGTCCAGCCTGTGCTCAAGATGACCGATGACCTCGACCACATCCAGGAGAATGTCCCCTACAAGGAGCTTATCCCCTTTGCTGAGAACATCCACTCCGACCGGATGCTGCGGGAAAATAACGAGAAAATGCGGCAGGAGTTCACGGCCAATGTCAGTCACGAGCTAAAAACGCCTCTGACCAGCATCTCCGGTTATGCAGAGCTCATCGAGACCGGCATTGCAAAACCCGAGGATACGCCGGGTTTTGCCCGCAAGATCCATGTAGAGGCCAGCCGGATGATCCAGCTGGTCAACGATATTCTGCAGCTCTCCCACCTCGACAATGTGAGCGAGACGGGTGCTGCGCCTGCAATGGAAACGGTCGATCTGTTGGATGTGGCCCGCGAGTGCGTGGAGCGCCAGAAGGTCAACGCCCGGCACTCCTATATCTCCCTGACCTACCTCGGCGAAAGCGCCCCTGTGACAGGCAGCCGCGTCCTGCTGGATGAGCTGTGCCAGAACCTCTGCGACAACGCCATCCGCTACAACCGTCCCGGTGGAAAAGTCCAGATCATCACGGCCTGCACCCGGGACGGTCATTGCACCCTGACCGTGAAGGACAACGGCATCGGTATCCCGAAAGAGGCGCAGACCAGCGTGTTCGAGCGCTTCTACCGGGTGGACAAGAGCCGCAGCAAAGCCACTGGCGGCACCGGTCTGGGTCTGGCCATCGTCAAACACATCGCCCGCATCCACAACGCCCGCATCAAGCTGGACAGCGTTGTGGACGAGGGTACCACCATCACCGTGATCTTCGAAACGGCTTCTTAAAATTTCATGAGCTTCACGTCTGCCCGAATTTCAGGGCAGACGTTTTTTGTTGTAAGCGCAAAATGACCGTCACACAGCGCCTGATGCGCACCGAATCCGGAGATGTCCAGTCCCAGCGTCCAGCAGCGGCGGACGGTGTCCACACAGAGAGCTTCCAGTTCTGCTTCGGCGTCTGCGGGCAGGGCATTATTGCGTGAGAGCGCGTTCACCCGGAGAAGGAAGCGCTCCCCTTCCCGCTCCACGCCGCAGAAAGTCCGGCGCAGGCGAAGCGGCCCGGCTTCCAGCGCAAAGCGATGCTCCCCTGTATCCGTCCAGCTTTTGCCCTGCAATAAGAGCGCCATTTCCGTCTGGGACTCGGTCAGCTGGCCGGTCTGTTCAGGGGTAACAACGAGGGCTTCGAGCCTGCAATGTGTATCCTCGTCTTCCAGCTCCACGACAGGCAGGATGAAGCCGCTGCTCTGCTGATAGAGCCGGGGCGCGGCTTGGGCAGCGTTTTTGATGCATTGCAGGAGATTTTCAGGCAGGACTTCTGATCCATCGGCCCGCTCTTTCAGTGTCTCTACCGAAAAACTTCTCCCAAACACGCGGGACGCCAGCCGCCCGTAGGGTCGATGGAGAAACAGTTCTTCACAGGCGGCCAGCGTTCGCCGTACCGAATCCTGCCCGGCCAGAAGATACTCACAGAGCCGCCAGTCCGCCCGCTGGGGCAGGGCTTCCTCAGCGGCAGAAATGGCAGAAGGAAGCTCGGGGCCTCGGCCAATACAGAGACGGATAGCGGCTTTGGCCTCGGAGGAATCGGCGGAAGCTTCCGGGAACTGGTACAGCAGACCCACTGTCCAGCTGTCGCCGTTCGTCTCGACGAGAAGGGCGCGTATCATGCTTTTTTCGGTGTTATCCCAATGCAAAAAGAGGCAGAGCCAGACGACGAGGACGCCTGCGGCCATCAGCCGAAGCCAGCTCCGGCGGGTCATCGTGCAGCCTCCGCATTTACAGGCCCTTCGGCAAGGCGCTCACAGAGCAGCCGGACGGCACGGACGATAAAGCCGAAGCGGAAAATCGCCGCCGCCAGCCAGAGGAGCAGGAACGCGGCATCAAAGCGGGAGATGCCGCCGAAGCTCCACGCCCGCAGCAGCTCATAGCCCGGGTAAGCCTGCGGTGCGCCGAAAAGAAGGGCCAGCCCCAGCGCATAACCTGAGGAAATGACGGCAGCGATGATTGGAAGCCATACGATAGGCTTTTTACTGATTTTCGCATTATTTTTACTCATACAGAGAAGCGGAAAGGAGAAATATTCCGGGTAAAAAGTGGCATCCGGAAGAACAAACGAATGTGCCGTCTCACCTGTCACGAGCACCTGCCATTGCAGCTGTCCGGCCAGCCCCAGCACACAGAATACGATGCCCAGCACTACGAGCCACCCGAGGACGGAAGCCATCCGGTCGTACAGCTCACAGCCGAGGCTCCACCCTGCCCAGAGAAAGAACGGCAGCAGACCGATGAAGGCCATAGACGCAAACTGTTCCCAGCAGGCTTGTTGGAGCATTGCAGCCGTCCGGACAAGCTCGAAGAGATACCAGAGCAGAAAGACGGCACAGATGCACTTTCCTGCAAAGCCCGGGCGGTTCAGACGGGAGGCGTTGACCGAGGCAAGCGCTGCAAGGAGCACGAAGGCCGCTGCCGCCAGCACATTGCTCAGCAGGACGGCACGGACGGAGCCGGTCTGCCCTGCCCCGAAGATGGCGCGGCCCAGCTCTGCCGCCGCGACGCTGAGTGTCAGCGTCTGGGCCGAGAATGTCTGTTTTTGCTGCATTCAGGAACCCCTCCTTTGCCAGATGGTGAATGGGCGGCGGGACAGCGCCCGATAGTTGCGGCGGACGACGCCGTCACCCGAAAAGACTGCGCCCGAAAGATAGGGCACCCCCATCGCGGAGATGGACGTCAGTGCGGCCAACACACCCAAGGCCGCACACACCAGTCCTACCGGACCGGCCAGACCGGCGGCCAGCGTAACGCCCAATCGCAGCAATGTGGCCGGTTCGTACAGCGATGGCGTCACAAAAACTGAGATGGCTGTGATGCTGGCTACGAGGATGACCGGCGTGCTCAGCAATCCGGCCCCGATGGCGGCGTCACCGATGATGAGCGCTGCCACAAGGCTCACCGAGTGGCCCAGCGTCTGGGGCATCCGAAGCCCGGCCTCCCGGATGATCTCCAACAAGATGATGACCAGCAGCATCTCGGCAAAGAGCGGCAGAGGCGTCGCCTTTTCTGCCGCCGCGATTTTGAATAATAACTGCGGTGGGATGAGCTCGGGCAGATAGACCGCCAGACAGACAAAAACGCCTGGCAGGAAGATGCTGAGATAAAATGAGCCATATTTCAGGACACGCAGGAACGACGAAAAAACTGCCGTGGTGGCGTAGTCGTCGAGGCAGTCGAAATTCTCGCAGAAAAGGGACGGCAGCACCAGCGCCGAGGGGCTGCCGTTGACAAGGATGACGATTCTCCCCTCACAGAGCTTTGCAGCGGCGGAAGCCGGACGCTCGGTATAGCTCACCGGGGCGAACAGCCGCCACCTGGCCGGGAAAAGCCACGGTACAAAGTAGCTGGAATCCAGCAGGACCTCCGGCTTTGCCTCCTGGAGCGTCCGGCGCACCCGCGCCACCGCCGTCTTGCTGGCCTTGTCTTTGCAGTAGCAGATGGCATATTCGGTCTTCATGGCACAGTCGGCCTGTGCGGTCTCCATCACGAGAGTATCGGTACGGATGAGGCGGCGCAGTAAACTCAGGTTGACCCGCAGCAGGTCGGCAAAGCCCTCCCGGGAACCACGGAGATTTCCTTCCCCGGAGGGCTCTTCCACCGAGCGCGATTTCAGCCCCTGCGCCGAGAAGGCGATGCCCTTTTTACACCCGTCCAGCAGAAGCACGGCCATGCCGGCGGTCATGCGGCGGATGAGGTCGTCCATGTCCTTGACCGGGCCGTCCTCGGCGGGCAGACCGGAGTGATGCATCAGAAGCTCATACACCTGCGTACCGCTGTGAGGCATCCGCTCCGGCTCGAGGCTGGGCGTATGCCGGGTAGCGGCGTCCAGTAAAAGCGTCCAGAGTGACTCGAGGCTGGCCATATTGTCGAAAAGGACGATGGCCCCGGGGCAGTGATAAAGCTCGATGCGCTTGGCATAAAAATCCGCCGAAGCGCCAAACCTAGCGTTGAGCGCCGCCAGATTTTTTTCCAGCGACGAGGAAAGCTGCAGCATACGGTATCCCCCTTTGCCTGCCAGTATTCCCTCGCCGGCGGCGCTTATTCAACCCACAAGGAGGGCCTTCTCGTGAAGCTTCTGATTTTCCGTACTTTGCTCATCTATCTCTGCGTTCTGTTCGCCATGCGGCTGATGGGCAAGCGTCAGCTGGGCGAACTGCAGCCCGAAGAGCTGGTATCTACTATCCTCATCTCAAATCTGGCGTCCATCTCCATCGAGTCGGAAGAAGTGCCGGTGACGGCCAGCCTCATTCCCCTCTTCCTCATCGCGGCTTTGGAGCTGCTGGGGTCGGCGCTGAGCTTCCGCAGCCAGAAATTTTTCAACCTGATGTCGGGCCGCCCCAAGACGGTCATCTTAGACGGACAAATCGACCAGAACGCTCTGCGCACTCTCCGGCTGACGACTGCTGATTTGATGGAAGCGCTGCGTGGCAAAAATATCTTCGATCCCCGGGACGTCTCCTACGCTGTAGTGGAGACGAATGGCAGTCTTTCGGCGGCACTGCGCCCCGAAAAAGAGACCGCTACCCTCGCCGACTTACAGCTGAAAGTGGAGCACAGCCATGCGACCATCCCTTTCGTGCTGGATGGGCAGGTGCTCGAGGAAAATCTGCACTGGTGCGGCAAAGACCGGGATTGGCTCGAACGGACGGCGCAGGCCAACACCCTGCTGCCGGAAGAAATCCTGCTTTTAGTGGGCAACGAGACGGAAGACTATTTTCTGCTGAAAAAAGAGAGCCGCCGCAAGGGCAGCTCCCGGTGAGAGGTGTGGGATGAAGCGAATTTATGCGTGTCTGTGCATCGTGGCAGTGCTGCTGGGTGTGGCCTTTTACAGCAGTTGGCGGGTGCAGAAGTTTGCAGAGGATATTTCGGATGACATCGACGACGCGATGGAGGCTATCCGGGACGAGGACCTCCCTTCCGCGCGGCAGGCACTGGCCGAGGGCGCTGAACTCTGCGACAAAATGCGGGAAGGGATGAATCACCTGCTCCGCACACAGGACTTCACGGAACTGGAAGCCGCCCTCCGCGCCGCGGACGGACATCTCGAACTGAGCGCCCCCGAGGAAGCATTTGGGGAACTGCGCCGGGCGCAGGTTCAGGTGGAGACGCTGGAATGGCTGTCGCGGAGGCTTGTATAATTAAATCGTTCAGACGTGATTATATTTCGTGTAATCTATATTATTTGAAATTATGCCGTCTCGTCCCGGCGCAAGATAAGTCTTATAAAAGGGATTTTATCTATAAGGTCATCTGGTGTTTTCATTGCATTATCATTGTTTTGCTCTTCAGCAATTCTATTTGTGCGAAACTGCTATTAAGTGTCCCTGGCTATATGAAATCTTATATGCCCCATATTTCAGCGTATCTTCCGAAAGATGCAGACCTTATAGAAAGGGCTATTTTCCCGTGTCCAAGAGGCACAAAAAATCACCCCATCCCCTGCCCTGCGGCAGAGAATGGGGTGCTCGTGCTTTTTACACTTTACTTCTTACGGTCGCCCATCAGCTTTTTCAGCTCATTGAAGAAGCTCTCGACGTCCGCGAACTGCTGATAGACCGAGGCAAAGCGGACATAGGCCACCTCGTCGATTTTCTTCAGTTCCTGCATGGTCAGCTCACCGATGCGCACACTCGTCACCTCGCGGTCATAGGTGCTCATCAGGGTCTGCTCGATGCTGCTGACGGCGCGTTCCAGAGACTCGTAGCTCACCGGACGCTTGGCGCAGGCCCGAAGCATCGCGTTAAGCAGCTTCTGCCGGTCGAACGGCTCACGGGAG
>CEAI01014764.1_pt1 | contig 11570 bp, 14 predicted proteins | sample 557641 | NCBI WGS metagenome assembly CEAI01 (sample SAMEA3182100, study PRJEB8094) | gut metagenome | biome: human; feature: gut; material: Stool; isolation source: human stools | place: Canada | collected 2012-06-20
CTGCTCTGCCATGTCCTGCTGTACCGACGGAAACAGATGTGCATACCGGTAAGTAATCTTTTCTGCTGAATGTCCAACCCTTTTTCCGATTGCTAGTGCGGTATACCCCATATTGATCAACAGGGATACATGACTATGCCTGAGATCATGAACTCTGATTTTCTTTACCCCACTCGCTTTACAGCCTCTTTCCATCTCATGATTCAGATAATATTTTGTTACCGGAAAAATGCGGTCGTCAGGCTTTAAACTGTAATATAATTTCAGGCAGTCCTGCATTTCATCACACAGAAACTGTGGCATTATGACTGTCCGTACACTGTTCTTTGTCTTTGGCGTACTGATTACATCTTCTCCTTTCAAACGCTGATAGGACTTATTGATCCGAAGCGTTTTCTTTTTGAAATTAAAATCTGCTGGTGTTAAAGCAAGCAGCTCGCCCGAACGAATTCCACACCAGTAAAGCAATTGAAAAGCATAGTAGGAAAGAGGTTTGTCCATCATTTCTTCTGCAAATCGCTTATACTCCTCTTTTGTCCAGAACAACATTTCCTTGCCTTCTTCTTCTCCCAGTGCCCCAGCTTTTCTTGCCGGATTAGTGCTAAGATCGTAATATTTCACTGCATGATTAAAAATAGTGCTTAATTGTCCATGTATCGTTTTCAGATACGTTGGCGAAAGCGGTTTTCCTGTTTTCGTTTTCAGTTTTCTCATCTGGTTATGCCAGTCCATCACATCTTTAGCTGTAATTTCCGATACTTTACGTTTTCCAAGATACGGAAGAATCTTTTTCTGAATAATATTTTCTTTTGTAAACCAGGTACTCTGCTTCAAAGAAGGTCTGACATCTTCTTCATACATAGTGCAAAAGCTTTCCATTGTCATATCCACACTTGCCTTCTTCTGTAATTTGAATTGTAATTCCCAGTCCGCAGCTTCTTTTCTTGTGGAAAATCCTCGTTTGCATTTCTGTTTTCTTGCACCTGTCCAGTCCTGATACCGGATCATCACATACCAGGTACCATTGTCATTCTTGTAAATTGCCATTCCTAATTCCTCCCATCATTCGATCTTGTTCCATAGAACTGCTCATAAAAATACTTCCGGTCAACTTTTCCTGCGATTGTCTGACATCCCATTGCCTGCAATTCCCTGTTTAGCCTTTTCATCAGCTTGTATGCATAGGACTCCGATACTTCCAGGACTTCCATGACCTCTTTCACATTCATAAACATTTTACTCATAGAAAATTTCTCCCTTCTTTTACTATACTATTTTGTATGGGTTGAATTATACTATACTATTCTGTATGGGTCAAGTACTTTCAATACATTTACCCATACTTTTTTGTATGGATTTTCTTGTCTCTACCATTTGGATATGCTATACTCAACCTATCAAGAAAAAGACAGGAGATATAAACATATGGCAATAGGCGAAAGAATCCACCATTTCAGACTTCTGCGTGGTTTCACGCAGAAATATTTGGGTCAACAGCTGGGATTCAGTGATTCACAGGCTGATGTCCGCATTGCACAGTATGAAAAAGGGGCACGCAGTCCAAAAGAAAAATATCTGAACGCATTGGCTGATATTTTTGAAGTATCCCCTCATGCTCTTGCTGTCCCGGATATTGACAGTTACGTTGGACTGATGCATACCTTATTTACCTTAGAAGACCTTTACGGGCTTCACATTGATGAGATTGACGGAGAACTTTGTCTCCGGCTGGACAAGGCCAAGGGAACCACCTACCTTTCCATGTTCGATATGTTCCATGCGTGGCAGGAACAGGCAGAAAAACTCAAATCCGGCGAGATCACTCAGGAAGAATATGATCAGTGGCGTTACAACTATCCAAAAAACGCAAAATAAAAGCCGACGAAAAAAGGCCTTACCAAATTGATTTCACTCAATTCAGTAAGACCTTTTTTGTCGGTTTCACACATATTACCTGACAACCACAAGATTCCGGATAAATAATGCCAAAATCTCTTGCGTTATCATTTTGTTATCAAATAGAACTTTCTTTGCTCTGAAATGCCCTGTTTATAAGGGATTCCAGAAAATTTTTATTATTCAAACTCGGCAAATCCAAAGATATTCTTAAATATATTTGTTTAAGTTTTATATCTTTTTTGCCGTTATTTCATTTCTGTTGCATATATTATTTTGGCTCGCTGATTTTCTGTTGCCAATTTGTTGCCACGACTGTATTATAACAAATCAGCTTTAAAAAGCAAACCTCTTTTTATAGAACATCAATTGTTTAATTTCTCCATCCTCCTGAATGATCTATATATTGATCGCTCGGTCTTCTCCACGCTCCGCTTTCATCAATATAATCGTCATTGGGTGCTCTCCATGCACCAGATGCATCTACATAAAAATCATCTACCGTTCTCCAACAGCCTGAATAATCAATGTAATCATCATCAGGCATTCTCCATGCACCAGATGCATCCATATACTCTTCTCTTTTCCACCTTGGCATTTTCTATTCCTCTCTCGAAACGAAATACATATTGATTGATTTTTTCCCCTTATCATCTACACATATTGCAAATCCATATAATTTCAATTCTGAATGCCGTTTTATAAATTCATCTATTGAATCAGATAACGAAAAACCATATTGACTTCCAAAATACTTTCTAACAAGACGTAAAATAGATAAATTATACTCATCCATTTTCAGATAAATTTTGTATTTACTTTTATAATCCGGGAAATAATCTATTGCCATAAGCCATAAATGCATCTTTCCCAAATTAATTGCATCGCCATAATCTTCTTGAATAAAATTAATCAATTCACTAAATTGAGGGGATTCCAAATTTAAAATATAATCCTTATAATATCTATCATTATATACATATATTTTTCTTTCATCATCTAAATAATCTCTCAACAGCCATTCCATATTTATCGCCGTTCCATATTTATTATTATTCTTAACTCCCAAAATATGAATTGGCAAATACTTTTTTTCTTTTTTTGGTATTAATGCTGGTATCTTACCTATATCTTCTTGTAAATCAGGAAATATTTTTTTAATTTTTTCAGAAAATCCCTTCATATTCAAATATGTTTGATTGTCAAGCACAACATAATTTCTTTGTAACTCAGTCCCCTTTACAACACACCTGTATTTTACCATTTTTTTGTCAAACACAAATTGAATAAGTTCGGGATCATTCTCCTTTTTTTCTATATCCTCTTCCGGCTGATAATATACTTTCAATTCGAATGGAAAATCATTTTGATACTCAGATACATTTATTCCCAAAGAATCGATATTCGAAATATCTTTCTCTATACCATTATCGTTTAATAATTTATTATATATCTGTTCTAACTTAATTACCATATCTGAAGCAATCAAATAATTCAACCTCCATTCCAGACAATAATTCCTCAATATAATACATTTAGTTCCTCTTGTAATTCACTTTGAATGTCTATATCCGAATCTAAACAATAATAGTTAGCAGTAATATGTGGAATCATTTTTTTTACACTCTTTTTAAATCCTTTACTCACTAATAACGCTACAAAACGGTTAAAATAAACTCCATTTATAATACATGCCATATCATATAAATATTCCTGTTCTTTAGTATTTAAATTTCGGTTATTAAGATACGAGCTAAAAAATATTTTTCTATTTTCAATTCGTTCCTTCAAAGATAATATTAATGCAATGTCAAATGAATATACCGAACTATACCATGTTATCAGCATATCATTTAACAATACTTCATCTCCTGAAAGATTAAAATCTATAATACCATATTGATTATTATAAATAGTTACATTGCTTAGTAATCCCAAATCTCCATGAACTGCATAAATAGGCAAGTCTGTCCACATATTTTTAATTTTATTAATTGACATTTCATGAATAACTTTGACTTTTTTGTATAAATTGGCTTCAAGTAGAATACTTTTGTTTTCTCCCCATATTCTATCTATACCTACTCTTCCAGAAAATAATGCACAATATGTTGAGCCCTTTTTCAAATGATATTCATGGTTTATTGATATTTTATGCATATCTGCCAGTAATCTTCCAAGAGTTTTTATGTTTCCAAATGATACTGTTTTAAGATTCTCTCCAAAATAATCTTCTATTGTAACCTTAAACTCTACCTCCCCAAAACAAAAACATCCTATATATCTATTTTTCACCTTATATTTTTGAGGTACAGGCAGTCCATTAACCCGTAAAAGTTCCGAAAATTCCGAGCGTTTTTCTTCTTCTTCAACACAAATCCATTTATCAGACAATAATTTCATAACGTATCTTACATGAAGAATAGTTTCTATCAAAATAACTATACATATTTTTTCATCTACCTGATAATATTGTAATATTTCAATAGCTACAGCCTTTCCGCTGTTTCCTAATTCATACTTCTCGAGTATATTATTTACATCTTTTATACTGATCACATACATGTCCTACAACACCATTCAAACGGCTTTGATTATCAGAGATTTCTTCCTGTATAACGCTTATTGCCTTAAGAATTAATTTATCATCCTCTGTCAGTTCCGTCTTTTTATTCTTTATCCTTCTAAATTGAATTTTAGCACTCGCAAGAATGCATAATCTATATGAATAACAAAGATTAACATCCACAAGGTGACAGCACCCTGTAGTAACCAAATTAGCACTATAACAATTTGCACATAAAAAAAAGAATTTACAATCATAACAAGGATTTTCTTTTATAAGATCAAATTTAGATGCATCATAATTTTTAAAATTTTCTGCTTGTTCGCCTATAGATACCGGGGCAAATCCTTGACATGGATACACATTTCCATCTATGTCATAGCACGCTGTCATTTCTCCAGCTCCGCAGAATCGCAATTTTTTATTTAGCTTTGAAAATACTAATCTTAAATCATAATCCAACATTGTACAAAGCTTAATATCAGGATTATCTGTATAATAATCAACTAATTTTTCAAGCTCTCTTACAAAAAGTTCTTCATTCTTTGAATAATTCCAATCAACACCTGTTGAAAGAGTTGCATCTGCAAAAAAGCCCAATTTATATAGATTAATTATTCCCTCTGCAAGCGAAGGAAGGGTATATTCTGACATCGTTAATTTTGCTTGACATTCAGGCCATGTAGTAACAAAAAAATCTATATCAATATTTTCATAACTACCTTTTCCAGATAAAAAAGGACGATTCTTATTTTGCATAGTCTCTGTACCATCAAGGCTTAATGATACCATATATCGTTCTTTTCTCTCTTTTAACCACTCCTGAACTTCTCCATGTACAAGAGTCCCATTCGTTGTGGTTTCAAAAAAAGTATTCCGATCTCCATACATTGTCATGACATAATCATCGATTTGCTTTATAAGTTCAAAATTAGTAAATGGTTCTCCACCAAATACCTCTATCAAAACAGTATCTCCTGGTTTAGAAGAACTGTAAAAATTGTCTAAAATACTTCTCGCTGTGTCAAAACTCATTTTTCTTTTACTCTTAAAATGTTCATAACAATATACACAATTTAAATTACATTCTTCCGTTAACAGAAGCATGATTTTTTTTTGATCTTTATCCACGCTTAACCTCCTCTATAAGATACAGCGGGAATTTAACCATAATCTATAGCTAAACTCCCGCTGTTTCACATGTACTTGTATGCGTTAGAAATCAATCCCAACCACAAGACTTTTTATGAGCTGTACAGCTACAGGAATATGTGGCAAAACCAGGATCAAAACTATATCCTTCAGTGCCATATTTCTTTTCTGCCTTTTCAATCATCTCAGTGAGTTCGTTTTTTTCTGCACTGTTAAGAAATAACTCAGCCATATATCTCGCCCTCCCTTCAATTATTAATACATTTCCAATAACAATAATCGACCTACTCCATATTAATCATTGGAACATGTATCGCAGCATGTAGTGCAAGAACCAGATGCTACATGCTCAAATACAACTTTGAGCATTTCTTCTGAATATCCTTCTCTGATAACTGTCATATTTTCACCTCCCTTCTTTACATTTTTTTACTCATTTCTTTATAATAAAGATTAACAAGTTCTTTTTGTATTTGGCGAATTCGATGGCATTTTTGCTTATTTCCATACAATATTCTCTGCGATTTACATCCTCCCTGACAAATTGGTAGCAGATTGCATTTTTTACATTCTTCGTCCTCTATAGTAGTATTTCTAAAAATTCGATATATACTATTATCTTCTGATATACCATCAAATACCGTTCCACATGCGAATTCTTTTTTTCCGGATAAACGATGACATTTATATAATGTACCATCCGCATCAATTGATATTCTATTTTTAGTAGTCATTCCACAAGAAAATGCATTAGGCATTAATCCAAATGCACCTATCAATCCCATATCTCCATCATAACGTGGTTTATATAGTGGAAATCCTTCACTAAATTGCGTTTTTACAGCTTGAAGAAATGGATGTTCCATATCCCCATGAAAATCGCTTATTATCTCATTATCACTATCCAAGGTAAGCGGTGCAAAATAAATATATAAAGAAGAATTATCATGTCCTTCAAATTCTTTTTTCAATTGTATATAAATTTCCTTCGCTCTCTCTATTTTACTTGCCGCAAAGTTCAATCTAACATTTGTTGTAACATGATGATCCAATAACATACATACATTATTGATTACACGCTTATAAGCATCTTTCGCATCAATGTCGACATATCTTTTTATTTTTCCATATTTTTCTCCAATTTCATCAATTGTTATCTGAAATGAAAGATCTGAATATTCTTTTTGAAAATACTCAAGCATTTCTTCCGTTAAAAGAGAGCCATTTGTTGTTATGTGTGCTATTAAGTCATAACCAGCTTTTTTCAACTCTTCTGTTATATACTTCATTATTTCAAAGTTCATCAGTGGCTCTCCACCAAACCAATTGATAGCAAATTGTGGTTCTGGATAATTTTTTATGATATATTGAATCGTTGCGTCTGCAACTTTTTTTGTCATTGGATATTGTTTAATTCCATTTTCAAAACAGTAATAACACCTTGCATTACACTCTGTTGTAGTAAGCAGCGTTACATTTTGAACCGGATCACTCATTCCTTTTATACGCAATTCTTCTAATGCCGCCAACTCATCGAAATCATCATCGATGAGAAATCCCATTTTATGAAGTTGTTGTACACAATCCTCTTTAAAGTCTTTTTCTATAAAGATTTTATTATATTTTTCTTTCTCCATTGCAACAAATGCCGTTGTATGAGTATTATATAGCAAATATGTATTTGGATTATCATCCTGCTCTGTGGCAATAATAAATTGTGATATTTTCATGTTATTTTTCAAGGAATTACCCCTGATATTCCCCCTTTGTAATATTATTTTTGTTTCACCGACAACAACACCTTTAATCAAAAATATACTATGCTAAAATGGTTTTTTGAGGTATACTTGATAATTCCGTTTAACATTATCCAAAACTTTTTCTACATATGCTTTTCCACCTGGCATTCCATTGCTAATTAAATGATTAATTCTCTGCAAAGCCGCATTGCTCTCTTCTTCAGCTTGATTACCATGCAGATATGCACAAACCAGCCAAAAAACCATGTCATCCAATGTATATTTAGATTTCTTTGCCAACATTATCATATCTGCCAATTCCACCTGAGATTTTGCATCTCCCTGTTTGGCCGCCATTTCAAAATATTTCATAGCCTTCTGTTCTCTTCCAAAAAGACCAATCTCTCCTATTTTATACATAGAAGCTAATAAATATTGTCCAAATGCAGCCCCTCCATCAGCTGCTATTTGCAAATACTTCGTTCCAGCTTTTTTATCTTTAGATGTACCAATTCCATTTAATAAATCTATTGCTACCATTAAATTAGCCTGTACATGTCCTTTGTCTGCAGCCATTTTATAGTATCGGTGTGCCTCTTGATCATCTTTTTCTGTGTGCAATCCTCTGTTATAGCAATCACCAACCATAACCATTGCATCTACATCTCCTTGTTCAGCTTTTGTCACTAAATTTTTCAATCCCTCGTCCATACTCTGTCTCCTCCTTTAGTATTAATTTTTAAAAAGTGTACTTTTTTGAATGGATAATTCAATGTGGATTGCTTGTAATTTTTGTAGACAATTCATATTCAAACATTGAAAATCTGTATGTTTCGTTATATAATATGCTTAATATTTTACTTGTAAAAAAAGAAGAGAAATTGCAAAAAAGTACACCTTTTTGTAATCTCTCTTCTTTCTTATTTTTCAATATTCTCGTAAGACTTCGCCTTATACAAAAACGTAGAAATCGGCATATTACAAGCATTTGCAGCAACTACACCTGATATTTTTCCATCTTTCCATTTCTTATATATCTTATGAAAATCTTTTGGTAATGGCTTCGGTGGACGCCCAAAACGTACACCTTTGGCTTTGGCAACAGCAATTCCTTCTGCCTGACGCTGTTTTATGTTACTTCTTTCATTTTCAGCTACAAAAGACAATACCTGTAAAACAATATCACTCAGAAATGTCCCCATAAGATCTTTGCCTCTTCTTGTATCCAATAACGGCATATCCAAAACAATAATATCAACTTTCTTTTCTTTTGTAAGGATTCTCCATTGTTCTAAAATCTCTTCGTAGTTTCTTCCCAACCTATCAATACTTTTTATATAAAGCAAATCATCTGCTCTCAATTTTTTTACCAGTTTTTGATATACTGGTCTATTAAAATCCTTTCCTGATATTTTTTCCACATAAATATTTTTCTCCAAAATTTCTAATTGCTTCATCGCCTCCAATTGTCGATCTTCATTCTGATCCTTTGTGCTTACTCGAACATATCCATATTTGTTTATCATTTCGTACCTCACTTTCTTTTGACGCATTCAATAAAATATCATAGAATGCTCAATCGAATCTATCTATACAAAATGGTCTTATATATAATCTCCTCCACACAAGCCCGGATGTTATTCATTCTCCTAACCCATGCCATCTGATCCTGCATCTTCAATTCTTCTGTCACTCCCTGCTTTTCTTTCATCTGATCCATCAGTCTGTCCATCATCTGATTACACTCCTCGTCAACCTGATGTAGATGCTCATTTAACTTTCCAGAAAGTACCAACTCCAGATATAATCCTTTCCGATGCTCTTTCAAGTATGATTTTCTCAACATTCCATACTTTCCAATCGGATACTCTGTCTCTTCCGGGAGGTACAGGTCTGGATAATACAGACCGTCCTCTCCTAAAGTATAACTGATTCCATTTTCTCCCATAATGTGTTTCTCCATGATTGTCCTCCTATCTTACTCCCCGATCTTTGTTCTGACTACGGGTATGCTGTTTATTTTTCTGTTCGTTCTGTATTTCCTGTTTCTTTTCTGCCAGCTTCGCCCTAATACCATGTGCTACTGGATCTTTGCCCGTTTCTTTCTTCCATTTTTCTATTGCAGTTCGATACTGGCTATACTCAATTTGAGAAGCCTTAAAATCTTTTAAAAATTCCTGTACACTCCTATATCCGATTTTCTGCACAATCCTTGGAAGATAATCTTTCATATCTCTAATCTGACTTTTCAATTCATCAATTTCATTCTGCAATTCTTTTTTCTTTCTTCCTTTAAACCATCCTTTTACCTCTGACAGTTCTTTCTTTTTTGCAGAAAGCTGTTTTTGTTTCTTCTGAATTGCACTATTTTGTTCTTCTAGTTCTTTATTCACCTTAAAAAGTTTTGAATATTTTGATGCAAGCCTTGTCATTTTGGGTTGTTCCGGTTCTGACTTTTCATCTTTTGTTACTTTAACTGCTGCCATACTATTTTCAGCAATATGCTCTTGGTGTTCGGCTTCCGTTCGCTCTGTCTGTGCCACACTTGTCTGCTCCGGCACTTCCCTGGGCTTCTTAAACAGCACACTTGCTATCAAAAACTCCAATGCCTCGACCGCCACTGTTACAACTCTGGAAAATAATCGTGGTCTGTTTCCACGCCGAGCAATGGATTCCCTGATTGGCTCCGTGATTTCTTTCCGCTTCACTTCCATTATCTTCGGTTCCGGCACTCCACTAATCAATGCCATATCAACAGCTCTGTTCCATTCCCGGCGTTTTTGGTTATCCGCTTCTATTTCCTGTGCTTTCGGATTATTTTTTCCAATTTTCTTTGTTGCAAGATAAACACTGCCACGCTCAAATACCTGCAACTTCTGACTTTCGTCCTGCACATAAATATTGATTAAATCTGTATAGGAATGCTTTACCTCATCCAGAAACGAATTGCTCTTGAAGCGTTCTTCTTTCGCTGTAAACAGCTTCTTCTCATAGACTTCTCCTTTCTTCACAATACTGCAGCCTTCTCGGATCTCGCCATCTTCTCCTAATATCTCTTTCTTGGTTCGGACATGTTTTCCATTTTCATCATAAAACATATTTCTGCTGGCAATCTTAATGATTGGTTCATCCAGTAGTTTCCGTTCTGCAAATATCAAATGAATGTGATAATTGGTCTTTCTTTTATTGTGGTGCAAAGCAGCAATACACTCTGTTCCATAATTCTGTTTAAAATGATTTGTAAAAAGTTGTAGCAATCTATCCGGCTGATATTCCGTAAAACTCTCTGGTAAAGCAATAATCAATTCTCTTGCCTCAATACATTTTCCTTCTGTCCCACTTTTTACAAATTCTTCCTGATTACATTTTGCAAGTTCCTTCCAAAATTTCCGTTCTGTGGTTTCATAAACTGCATAAAGATTTTCCTGTTTTGCGTGACTGGATATATAAGTGATCCTGCCTTTTACATTGCTTAATTTTGTCATTTGAATAAATGAATTTCTTCCGATAGGCACTCCCTCCTTGTCTTCGGCAAAATAAATTCTGCCATATCATTTGTGAGTGGATGCATCGGCATCCGTTTACGAACTAACTGCCGTTTCCGGCTACAATAGCTCCCGGCAGGGCGAAATATCCTGAGTACAAATCTTTGATTTGTGCGATGGGTGTATTTCGCTCTCAAACGCCGAGGGCTTTGTGAGATGCTTCTTACATCTACCACAACTTGGCTTTTTCCTTTCATTTTGGGCGTATCCGCCCTCTTTTTTCTGCCCGTATCCGGGCTTATTTTTTATCACTAACAACCAAGCGGCTATTTCTCTTTCTGTCTGCTTTATTCCTGTATCCTTGCCCGTACATACTCCAGATCTCCACAATATGGTGTTCCAACCAAATACCATTCTCTCGCCAGATTCATTTCCATTCGTGTCTTTACCCACTGATTATCAACTAGAACTTCCAGACATTCTCCGCAGTGAAATCCTGGATCAATCCATAAGTCTGAGGACAATAATCCATATCTTTTGTTATAACTGTTGTAACCTAATCTTCCTTCTCTCATGGTGTCATTCTCCCTTCATTTATCATTTCCGCAGGGACGCCCTGAATCAGGGCCCCCTTTTGAAAAGTTTTTTCTTCGCCAATCAACTACCGGCTACCCCTTACAAACCTTCTCTTTGTCTGCTATTTACAGGTGCGTGGCACGCTCCTGTCATAAG
>CEAI01005315.1_pt1 | contig 11568 bp, 28 predicted proteins | sample 557641 | NCBI WGS metagenome assembly CEAI01 (sample SAMEA3182100, study PRJEB8094) | gut metagenome | biome: human; feature: gut; material: Stool; isolation source: human stools | place: Canada | collected 2012-06-20
GGGCCGACCTGTCCGGGGCCGACCTGTCCGGGGCCTACCTGTCCGGGGCCAACTACATTGAAAAGGCAAAAAATTTATTTTATCCCATTGCCTGCCCGGAAATCGGCGCTTTTGTCGGCTGGAAAAAGGCAAAGGTCAAAACCAGCGGCCATGAGTGCATTGTAAAGCTGGAAATTACCGAAGATGCTGTGCGCAGTTCCGCAGCAGGCCGGAAGTGCCGCTGCTCAAAGGCAACCGTTTTGGAGATTCAGGATTTAGAGGGGAATGTATTGGAGCAGGCCGCCGTCAGTGATAGAGATAAGAACTTCCATTACATTCCCGGAACTGTGGTCTCCGTTTCGGATTTCGACGAAAACCGCTGGAACGAGTGCAGCACGGGCATCCATTTCTATATCACCCGTGAAGAAGCGGTGAGGCACATCTTATGAAAAAAACGACCCGTGAAGAGCGGCGGCGCCGGAGCCAGAGGCGGCAGCTGATTACATATCTTCTGTTCCTGCTTCTGCTGCTGGCGTGGCTGGGAAGCTACCTGATTATGACGGTGGAAGCGGAACTGCCCGCTATGCACAAGCCGGAGCCCGCCACGCAGGACGGCAGCCTACCCGGCGACGATACCCCGGCCACCACTCGCTGCTATTTGACAAGGGAAGAGGTGGAGGCCGCGGAAAACGAGCTGATCGAGGCCGCTTTGCTGGCTCGGTCTTACAAGCTGGAAGATGTGACCATCACCTTCTACTGCTGCGAGGAACGGCCCCACATCTGTGGGACAGGCTCCGGCATCACAGCCAGCGGCAGGCGGGTAACGCCCTATGTGAGCTGCGCCGTGGATACGGACATTATACCGCTGGGCAGCACCATCATGATCGAGTACAACGGCGAGATGGCCTATCTGCGGGCGGATGATACCGGGACGGCAGTCAAGGGAGACCACATTGACATTGCCGTCAAGGAGCACTCAGAAGCTTTATCCTTGGGCGTTCAGACGGCAGATATTTGGTGGTGTGAAGAATGAACGCACATGCGAAACGCCCAAGAGGCGAGTTAGGTCCCTGCCCAAGATGCGGCCTGTATTCCGGCCAGCGATTGGCAATCGAGGGCAACCCGGATATGTTCCTGGTGGCCTGCGACGCCTGCGGATGGCGGACTCGGAAATTTACTGATATAAATCACGCGGTGAGAGCTTGGAATGAAGGGAGAACATGACATGACACTTTACGAGATCGATAAGGCCATTACTGATCTGGCAGACCCGGAGACTGGAGAGATCACCGACTTTGAGGCGCTGGACAATCTCCAAATGGCGCGGGACCAGAAGATCGAGAACATCGCCTGTTACTACAAGAACTTGGTTTCCGATGCGGAAGCCATCAAGGCGGAGAAGGAGGCCCTGGCGGAGCGGCAGAAAGTGGCAGAGAACAAGGCGGCGCGGCTCAAGGAGTATCTCTCTTACGCGCTACACGGGGAGAAGTTCTCTACGCCGAAATGCGCGGTGACGTTCCGAAAGACCACTTCCGTAAATGTGGACAACCCTTCCGCCGCCATCGAGTGGGCGGAGCTGAACGGGCATAAGGAGTGCATCCGGTACAAAGCCCCGGAAATCAGCAAGAGCGAGCTGGGCAAGGTCCTAAAGGCTGGGCAGGAAGTGCCTGGGGCTGTCTTGGTTGAAGGGATTTCTGTGGGGGTGAAGTGATGAACCTTGACATTTACAACAATGTCCGGGCCGTCCCCGCAGAGGCCAAGAAGGAGATCAGAGGTGGGCGGCTGAACGGAAAGACCGATATCAACCCTATGTGGCGCATCAAGAAGCTGACGGAGCAATTCGGCCCATGCGGCATTGGCTGGAAATACACCATTGACCGGGAGTGGCTGGAGACCGGGGCCAACGGGGAAATCTCCGCATTCATGGACATCTCACTGTACTACAAATACAACGGCGAGTGGTCCGAGGCAGTTCCCGGTACCGGCGGCAGCGCCTTTATCACAAAAGAGAAGAGCGGTCTGTACACCTCTGACGAGTGCTACAAGATGGCCTTGACGGATGCCCTCTCCGTGGCTTGCAAGGCCCTTGGGATCGCCGCTGACGTGTACTGGGACAAGGACAAGACGAAGTATGACAAGACCGATATTGCGGCGAAAGTCGATGTCACCACATGCGAGAAATGCGGGAAGGTCTTGGAAGCGTACAAGGACTCCAAAGGCGTCACGGTGTCGATCATGAAGCACGTGAACGCCAGCATGGAGAAGTTCGGGCACGTCTACTGCCTGGACTGTATTAAGGAGATGAACCATGATTGATTTGATCTCCGAGATCGGTCAGAAAAGCAAGCTGTTGGACGCCGCCGTGCAGGAGCTTGGGAAGCGCGGACGCTCCTATGCCCAGTCTGAACAGGAATACCGGATCGCCCTGGCAAAGAGAATTTTGGATGAACGGTCCAAAGGTACGCCGGTAACGATCATCTCCGACATCTGCCGTGGAGATCGGGAGATCGCAAAGCTGCGGTTTGAACGGGACTGCGCAGAGGTCGTTTATAAATCCGCCCTTGAAGCAATCAATGCCATGAAGCTGCAGCTCCGAATGCTGGATGCACAGGTGGAAAGGGAGTGGGGACATGCGGGCAGAGACTAAGGCAACATCTATTCCTCCGGAAGTCAAGAAAGCCGTGTACATCCGGGACAATGGCTTCTGTGTGCTGTGCGGCTCTCCATATGGTGATCCGGTGGCCCATGTGGTCCGCCGGAGCCAGGGAGGAAAGGGGATCGAGAGAAATATCGTGACCCTCTGCCCGGCCTGTCACAGAGCCTATGACGAGGGCACGAACATCCAGAGGCTAGGACGAGGCACCACCAGAGAAAGCCTGTACTGCTATCTGGTGGCGTATCTGAAAGGGTTTTACCCGGACTGGAACCGGGAGGATATGATCTATCACAAAGGAGTCGAAAATGCTGAATAAATGTTTTTTGCTGGGCCGGATGACGAAAGACCCGGAAATCAGACGGACAAACGGTGGGACGGCTGTCACATCCTTTACACTGGCCGTAGACCGGGACTTCAAGACCAACGGGGAGAAGGAGACGGACTTCATTGAAGTGGTTGCGTGGCGCAACACGGCAGAGTTTGTCTCGAAATACTTCTCCAAGGGCCGTATGGCGATTGTAGAGGGGCGGTTACAGATCAGAGAGTGGACGGACAAGAGTGGGAACAAGCGCCGTACAGCGGAGGTTGTGGCCGACAACGTGTACTTCGGAGACTCCAAGAAGGAGAATAAGGAAGCGCCGGAATACAAGCAGGCTGATTTTGCGGTAATCTCGGAGGAAGACGGCGATCTTCCGTTTTGAGGTGACACGATGGCCAGAAACTATGCTGCGCTCCCATGGGGATACAAAAGGGAGATGTCTGCACTCAACGATGCAGAGTTCGGTCGGCTGTGCAGGGCTTTGCTGGAATACAGCGAGTCAGGGACGCCGATAGCACTTTGTGGCAATGAGCGGTTTTTTGCCGAACGTGTCATGATGCAGGAGGACCGTTTTAAGGAGTCCTATACCACAAAGGCGGAGAAAAACAGGGAAAATGGGGTTAAGGGCGGGAGGCCTAAGAAAACCGAAAAAAACCCAAAGAAACCCAACTTAACCCAAAAAACCGAAACCGAAACCGAAACCGATACTATCTCTCCTAACAGAGAGAATAAATCCCCCCTATCGTCCCCCCAGGGGGAACGGTTTGACAGGTTTTGGGCTTTGTACCCAAACAAAACCGGGAAAAAGAAAGCCAGGGAGTCTTGGGAGAAACTGAAACCGTCAGAAGAGCTGACAGAAACCATTTTGGATGCCGTTTCCAAACAGAAGCTATGGCCAAAGTGGCAGAAAGACGGAGGACAATATATCCCAAATCCCGCCACTTGGCTAAACCAGGGGAGATGGGAAGATGAACCACCCGAAGGAGGAGAAGATCCATTTGCCAAGTTTACCTGATGCTTCCCGTTGGCTGCTTTACGACGAGATCGCCATGGACACCCGGAAAACGCTGTGGTTTGTGGCGGACGCCCAGGATGTGACAGCCCTAGACAACCAGAACGCCGTTTGCCTTGCCTACGGAGCGGGCTTTGAGAACTTCCGGGATGCGGAGCCGTTTCTGAGTGCCTTCCCATCTGTGTTCCTGGCTTTATCTGACCGGGAGACGGCGGAAGCTGTGGCGGACGCCCTCAAAGAATACGCGCCATCTGTGGCCGTGCTGCTGCCGAAGGAAGGGGCCTTCGGGAGATGTTCCCGTATCCGGGACGTGCTGGCTTCCGGCGGGAGAAAGGCCGTGGATCATCTGTTGCTGGGCGCCGTGGAACAGCCCATGGACGGACTGCTGGACCTGGCGGACGTGGAGCGGAGGGACCCCGGCGCATCCGTCGCCGTCATGTCCGGTCTAAAAGCACTGGACCAGTCCATCGGAGGCTTTGCCCCATCGGAGCTGTCCGTGTGGACTGGAAAGCGCGGCAGCGGCAAGTCCACGCTGCTGTCCCAGCTGCTTCTAAACGCCATCGACCAGGGATTCCCGGTCTGCGCATACTCCGGGGAGCTGTCGGCCTGGCGCTTCAAGCAGTGGGCTATGCTGCAGGCCGCCGGGGCCGGGCATATCGAGCCGAAGCGGGACCCGGTGTCCGGGAAGCTGTATTACTACACGCCGAAGGAGATCGCGGACCGGATCGACGGTTGGTGGAAGGGAAAGTTTTTCCTGTACGACAACCGGGTGGCTGGTGCTGGGGACGAGGACAGTATCATTTCCGTGTTCGAGTATGCCGTCCGCCGGTTCGGCTGCTGTGTATTCCTTGTGGACAATCTGATGACCGCCCGATTCAGCGACCAGAGCGACAAAGATTTTTACCGGGCACAGAGCCGGTTTACGGGGCGGTTGGTGGAGTTCGCCAAAAAAAACGAGGTGCACGTGCATCTGGTAGCACACCCCCGGAAGGGCGACAACGACAAAAAGAAGCTGCTGACCGCGGACGACATCGGCGGGTCGGCGGACATCACAAACCGGGCGGACAACGCCTTTTCGCTGGAACGGATGGAAGAAAAGGACATCGCGGCCTATGGGTATGACGCCGGGCTGAGCATCCTGAAGAACCGGTCCTACGGCTCCACAGCCAACATACAGCTGGTCTATGATGCCCGGTGCCGCCGGTACACAAAGAAGGGAGAAAGCGATGGAGTCTATGGCTGGGAACGCTGACTGGGCCGCCTATGAGCGGGAGAAGAAAAAGCTCCAAGGACTGCCGCCCGAGGAATATGAGGCGGCCTTGAAGGAGCTGGCAAGGAGGATGGGGATTTGATTTTTGAAATTCCGTATCCGCACATCAAGGGGGGAAAAGCGGACTGGAACAAGCGGTTTGGCCTGAATGCGTATTATGCCGGGAAACATTGGTCACAGCGGAAAAAGGACGCGGAGGAACTCCACTCTCTGGCGCTGTGGTCTATGAAAAAGGCGCATATCCGGAAACAGTTCGTCAAAGGCCCTGTCGAAGTCATTTTCCGCTGGAACGATGGGCTTGATGTGGACAACCACGCCGTCATGGGCAAGGCATTTTTAGACGCCATGAAAGGCTACATACTGCCAGACGATAACCGGGAATGGGTGCGGAAAGTTTCTCATGAATTTTGGGAAAACGAGAGTATACAGGTGGAGGTAAGGCCCTATGGGCGAACTTGAACAATACCTAGTCCCCATCCGCCGTTACTCTGCTAACCCCTGTATGGATTGTTGTTGCCCGATCAATCAGTGCCCATGGCTGCGGGAAGAGAAACCTGTACCGGGATGGACGGCCAAGAAACGGACGTTTGTTGTTGGCAGATGCCGGGGCGGCGTAAAGCATTGGGTGACTACATACGCCATCGAGAGCTGCCCCAATTTTAAATAAAACCATAGAAGGAACGACTATGGAATATATTTTATCCCTATCTTACGGAAAAGATAGTCTCGCGTGTTTTGGGGCGTGTGAAATCCTTGGTTGGCCCATTGACAGGGTTGTAACAGCAGAGGTTTGGGCCACAGACACTATCCACGCCGACCTGCCGCCGATGGTGGAGTTTAAGGCTTACGCAGACCGCATCATCAAGGAGCGGTGGGGTATTGAGGTGGAACATATCAGATGCAGGAACACCTACCAGGATGTGTTTTACCGTCGAAAGAGCACGATGGCAAAGAAAAACCCAGGGCAAATCAGAGGCTGGCCGATGAGAGGCGGACCTGGAGGTGCATGGTGTCAAGGGGATGTAAAGCTGCCCGCACTTCAGGAAATAAATAAGCGCAGGGATAGGAATGTTATGTACCTGGGCATCGCCGCCGACGAGCCAGACCGCACTCACATCCTATCTGACAAAAAGAAAAGTCCTCTTGTAGAGGCTGGGTGGACAGAGGCTGATTGTCGCCGATGGTGTGAAGAGAACGATTTGCTGTCCCCAATCTATACCACCGCCACACGTGGTGGTTGCTGGTTCTGCCACAATCAAAGTGTGGGACAGCTCCGACTCCTGCGCAGAGATTACCCGGAATTGTGGGCGCTCCTGCTGAAGTGGGACGCCGACAGCCCGGTGACGTTTCACTCAGACGGTCACACAGTCCACGACTTTGACCGGCGATTTCAGATGGAGGATGAGGGCCTGATCTATCCGGACGATAAGATTTTTCGATGGGACATGCTGGACAAGGAGTTGAATTACAGATGGTTTTGACAAATGAAAAACGCGCCCTGATGGGTGACCGGGAGGCGGCGAAGCGGCTGACGGATGCGGGGGTGCTGCTGCTATGTCCTATGTGCAGAGGAAAGGCAAGGGTACGGAGCGAACGTTACTATCAGCCAAATGTCCGCAGAAATGTGATCTGCATGAAATGTTTTACGAGCAGCGGATGGTATAAGACGGAACACGAAGCCCGCCTCGCCTGGAACACCCGCGCACCGATTCTGAGTGCGGAGGAAATTCAAAAATTGGAGGAGAACACATGAAATCTGCAAGGATTTACACCAATGACCTGAACCGGCTAATTGCGGCTACCAAGTCTTTTGTGAGTGATAGTGATCATCGACCCTGCAACCAGTACATCAAATTGGAGTTTCATGCGGCAGACAATCAGGTCGTGGCAATGGCCGTTGACGGATATCGGATGTCTGTAGAACATTCCGTTATCAGTGATTGCGACGAGGACTTTGTGGCGTTCATTAAGAGCAATACCAAACTCCGCAATAAGCAGTATGCAACCATCTCTCTGACCGAGGATGGGAAAGAGGCTGTAATCCGGTGCGGTGGGTTCTCGTTCGGATATATCCAGCCGCAGGACAGCGGATTTGAATGGGAAAAGGCAATCCCAACCAGCGAGGTAAAGTATCGAATTGGCTTCAATGGGAATTACCTTCTGTCTGCATTGCAAGCGGCGAAAGTCTCTGCTGACGGCAGTTTTAGGCAACCGGTCATTTTAGAATTTCGCAGCAATATTGAGCCGATTCTTCTCCGTACCAATAAGGAGGACATTAAGATGGTTCTTCCTGTTCGTATCAAGGAAGATTGAGCGGAGGAGATGAAGATGCTGGAGGGGATGGAATGAAGATCGGAGAGCATTTTGACATCGGAGAACCAGCTTTGCAAATCAGAACAGACGAGGATGGAAACACTGTAGCCTCTGCAATGAGAAAGGCATTTGTCCTCTGGAAAGAAGATGTTGACAACTACATCATGGACGAGATCATCAAGATGTGCAAGGAGCACGGAATTACGGACCTGTATGTGCTGAACCGGGATTTCATCCTGTCAGCCGTCAAAGAGAAGATGGAAAGGGAGGCCCAGCCATGACGCGAGAAGAAGCGGTTAGGCTGTTGAAACAGTATCAGGGATATGAGCCGATGGAATACGGGCAAGTGCTAAGGCACTCTTTTGACCTGACGGATGAAACGGTTGATACCCTACTCTCCGCCCTCACCCCACCCACGCAGGAGCAGCTGGAGCGGGTGTGGCCGGGGTGTAGTTTCTGCAAAAATGACGGTGTTCAAGATTATCGTACTGCTGTATGCGTTACGAGATGGGGAATGAGCTACTTAAAAGGACCAGAAATTGAAAGTGACGACATTTTCTATGCCCAGAATCATTTTTGCAGATTTTGCGGCCGCCCCCTCACCCTGGAGGCGTGGAAAGAAATGAGAAAGAGATGGGAGGCGGCGAACGATGCGGATTGAGCGCAAGCGCTATGTGGTCATGCGGAAAAACAGAACAGAGGTCTGGTGCGGTCTAGCAAAGGCTTTTAGTTTTCGTCCCATATCGGAAATAAGAGACGTTTCCGTAAAGACATATCGTTCTGAGGCGCAGGCTAGAAGCGGCTGTTCTTCGTGGGACAAAGACTTTGAAGTCGTTCCGGTAATCGAGATGATTGCGACTGAGGAGGCGCTGAAAGATGGAAGAGTTTGATTGCAAGAAGTGCCTGCACGAAAAGGTATGTGCGCTGTGGGCGAGCCGAGAATCGCAGAACGCAAGCTGTTTCTGTACGGATGGGTGTGATTACTTCACGCCCACCCTCACCCCGCCGAACAAGCCGCTGACGCTGGAGGAGCTGCGGGAGATGGATGGGGAACCGGCATGGTGGGACGATGGTGATGGAAGCTGCTGGGGTATTATTTCCGTTGATAGCGCTGGAATGTGGGGTGGCATCCCATTTTTCCGCGGAAGATGGAAAGAGGTAAATTTTGAATATAACATTGAAGACCGAAAAATGAAAATTTACCGCCGCCCGCCGGAGGGAGAGGAGGACGCATGAAACCGATTTGTATTACTTGCAAAGCTGATTGCCATAACGCCGGGACAACCTCCAGAATTGTGGATTGCTCACAGTACAAACCGGGGCGAATTTTGACCAATGCCGACCGTATCCGGGCCATGAGCGATCAAGAACTGGCAGAACATATCTGGAAGAAATTCGGATGCCCCGCAGGGAGAAACTATGTGACCTGTGGATATGCGGGCGGTTGCAAGGATTGCTGGTTAGACTGGCTCCAGCAGCCAGCGGAGGAGGACACCTGATGGACATTGAGAAGCTGATTGAGCAGCTAAACGGATATTTTGAAGGGAAGGACCTGAAAAGAGGCGTTGCACTTGATGGCGCCACCACCCTCTCCACGCTCCGGGCCGAAAACGAGCAGCTGCGGGCCGAGCTGGAACAGGTGAAGCGGTGTATTGAAATTGTAGAAAATCAGAGAGATCAGATGAAGCGGGAGAGGGATGCGGCAGTAGAGGACCTGCACAAACTTTGCCCCGCATGGAAGTGGGACGGCGAGGAGGGCTGACATGAAAAAGCGTAAATACTACCGAAAGTGCGGTATCTGTGGGGAACGGTATGAGCAGAGCGAGATGGTGAGAGATGAATGTTCTCCCACTGGCTGGATTTGCTTTGACTGTTGCATGGGCGTACACCCGGAGTATGAGGAGGACTGACATGAAGCGGCTGACATACTTTGACGGCGGGAAATGGCGGCTCAAAATTGGCAACACCGAATATAGCGGTAAAACCGTTTTCCTGACCCGCGAGGAGGCCGCACTACGGAGGGAGCAGGATGGTTGATTGGGCAGTCATTAGGAGACTTGGGCTTTCCTTCCCTGGGTGGTTCATCAACGACCAGGGGGAGTTTATCGCCCACCAAAAGGCAAATGTGTATTTCAATATCAGCACTTGCAAGAGCGAACTGGATGTAAAGTGCAAGGTATTGGAGTGGTTTTCCCGCGCGGCTTGTAAGTCCACGCCGTTCCGCCGTGCAGTGGACAATACGGCCCTTCATATTTTCTTCCTGAATGGTATAAATCAATATCTTGACACTAGGTTCAGTGTGGAGGATATGCGAGAGATTTACACTTATCTCGGGAACGCTTGCAACCATAAAAAGACCATCCAATTTATAGTGAGCGGCTATGATATAGCCATATTGGAGGGACAGGAATGAAGGAGTACATCGAGAGAGCGGTTGCTGTCAAGAAATTTGAGAACTATCGCCGTGATTGCGAAGAAGAAAACGACGAAAGAGCGGCACAGATTTTTGAGGATTGTATATCCGAGCTTATGGCTATCCCCGCTGCTGACGTTGCGCCGGTGGTGCATGGAAAACCCAATACAAAAATCCGCACAGTTATGCTGACCGGATATCACGAAGAAATCGGAGTATTTGCAAAAGACGGTTCTAATCTTTACCGCAAAAAGATGGTGCAGGCGGACATTCCGTATGACCATTGCTTGGTGTGCGGTGCTGTTCTCTGTTCCCGTTGGCACAATTTCTGCGGGAAATGTGGCGCGAAGATGGACGTTGAGGACGGAGGTGACAGCGATGCAACTGACGGAAATGTTTAACATTTGCGAAACCTGCGTGTATGCTCCTTGTTTTTGCGGTAACGATCCGGAAAACTGTATCGCGTATGTGCAGAAAAATGGAGGTGGCGATGATGAGGCTGATTGATGTTGATGACTTGTTTTGCAGCTACGGCGAATTGAAGGAGGGGGGAAATGGCTGAGTACTTTGATCGAGAGGTGTGTCTGTCAATTTTGCATGCAAAAGCAAACATGGCGGTTTTAATGGGTGCTGCCCCGTATTTTGAAAAAGCAGCGAAGATGCTAGAGAAACTTCCCACCGTCGATGCTGTGGTCGTTACTCGGTGCAAAGACTGCAAGTACAGTTGCAATGATGAAAACGGACGTACCTGCGAAGGCTATTGGTATGAGCTAAGTGATTACGCTGTCTCAGTAAAGGACGATGCCTTTTGCAGCTACGGAAAGCCGAAGGAGGGCGACCATGCTTGAGATATGCCCGATGACGCTAAAAGAGGCAAACGCCTATGTCGAGCAGTATCACCGCCATCATAAGCCGGTCGTAGGACACAAGTTTTCAATTGGTTGTTCCGACGGAGAGAAAATCGTGGGTGTGGCCATTGTCGGCCGGCCTGTCGCTCGTCACCTTGACGACGGGTGGACGCTGGAGGTAAACCGCCTCTGCACAGACGGAACCCGCAACGCCTGTTCCGTGCTTTACGCCGCCGCGTGGAGAGCCGCCCGCGCCATGGGGTATAAACGCCTGGTGACCTACATTCTGGAGAGTGAAAACGGGGCCAGCCTCCGGGCAGCTGGCTGGAAGTGCGTGGGACAAGCTGGCGGCCTCCGGTGGACCGGTAAGCGCAGGCCGGAGGTTGACCTGTACCCGGCGCAAATGAAAATCCGGTTTGAAAAAGGAGAAACTACATGCTGACGATCACGATTAAAGCCAACGTCCCCGCCGCTGACGCGCAGGGCATCAAGGAGCGCATCGCCATGGACATTGAACGATACGGCGACTGCAAGGTCGTGAGCATCGTGAGCGACCGAGGACGAGAAGAGCAGCTACGAATGAAAGGAGCCAAATTATGAGCATCAACATCAAGAAGTACACCAAAGACCAGATGGCGAAGATGGTGGAGGAAGCCGCCGAAAAGCAGGAAGCGGCGGAAGCCGAGGCGGCGGCACATTTTAAGGCCGGCGTAAAACTGGCCGAGGAAAATGAAAAACTGCGCGGAGAGATCGGCACG
>CEAI01015820.1_pt1 | contig 10990 bp, 9 predicted proteins | sample 557641 | NCBI WGS metagenome assembly CEAI01 (sample SAMEA3182100, study PRJEB8094) | gut metagenome | biome: human; feature: gut; material: Stool; isolation source: human stools | place: Canada | collected 2012-06-20
GAGTCGCTGTTGGGGCCGCGGCCAGCAGGATGCAAGCGACAGCACACAGCACAATAAACAAACAAAAGCGCCGCTGACGGTTCAGAAGCCGTCAGCGGCGTTTTGCTTATTCAGTCAGCAGCGGTCAATGGATCAGGCCTTGGCCTCGCTGTTGTGCTCTGCCTTCTTGTAGGCGGAGAAGGAGTGGAACACGATGTTCAGGCCCAGAACGATCAGCAGCACAGCCAGGATGAGCTGCAGGCCGTTGGCGATGAACACAGCGCCCCAGGTGGTCTCACCGGCAGGGATGGTGACAGAGGCGGCATTGCTGATGGCCTTGACCATCGCCATGAGACGCTGCACCAGAGCGGTGAAGGTGACGCAGAGCATGATGATCAGCGGGGGGAAGAGCATCTTGTTGCTGCGGCCGGTGACCTTCAGGAAGACGCACAGGGTAGCGAGGACCAGAGCGCTCAGCAGCTGGTTTGCAGAACCGAACAGGGGCCAGATGTTGGCGTAGCCGATCTTGGTCAGGATGAAGCCGAACACCAGAGTGATGAAGGTGGAGAAGTAGACGTTGCAGAGCAGCTTGCGCCAGCCCTCAGCGTGCTCCATGTCGTCCACGCTGAACAGCTCCTGGAAGCTCATGCGGCCGATACGGGCCACGGCATCAAGGCTGGTCAGAGCCAGTGCGGAAACGCACATGGTCATAAAGACGGTAGCGGCATAAGCGGGGACACCGAACATCTCAAAGAAACCGGCGACGCCGCGGCTGAAGATCTGGAAGGGAGTACCGGCGGCGGGGGTGCCGTCAGCAGCGGCAGCAGCACCGGCGACGCAGAGGGCCAGAACAGCCAGCAGGCTCTCGAGGATCATGGCGCCATAGCCGACCTTCAGCATATCCTTCTCGTTCTCGACGGTCTTGGAGGAAGTGCCGGAAGAGACGAGGCTGTGGAAGCCGGAGACAGCACCGCAGGCCACGGTGACGAACAGGATGGGGAACATGGTACCCAGCTTCTCGTTGGTGAAACCGGTGAAGACGGGCAGGTTCATGGTGGGATGAGCGACCAGCAGGCCCACAACGGCACCGGCGATCATGGCCACGAACATGAAGGTGGTCATGTGGTCACGGGGCTGCTTCAGCAGCCACATGGGCAGAACTGCGGCAAAGAAGATATAGACGAAGGTGATGTAGCTCCATGCAGCCTTGCCCAGAATGATGGGCAGGTTCGCACCGATGACGAAGGACAGCACGATGAAAACGATGCTGATGACGCTCTCTTTCCAGCCGGAGAAGTTGAACTTCTTCTGGATGAGGCCGAAGACGACAGCAAAGACCATGAACATGATGGAGACCATACCGGCAGCGCCGTTGGTCTGCGCAGCCTCCACCAGAGCACCGTCGGCGCCGAAGGCGTTGAAGGTTCCGGCCACCATGTCAGCAAACGCTGCAATGACGATGCCGCAGAACAGCCAGCAGAACAGCAGGAACAGCTTGCGGCCGGTCTTGCCGATGTACTTCTCGATCAGCATGCCCATGCTCTTGCCGTCGTTCTTGACGGAAGCGTACAGAGCGCCGAAGTCGGTGACAGCGCCGAAGAAGATGCCGCCCAGCAGCACCCACAGCAGGACAGGCAGCCAGCCGAAAGCAGCAGCCTGGATGGCACCGGTGACAGGGCCTGCACCGGCGATGGAGCTGAACTGGTGTGCAAACACGGTCCAGCCGTTGGTGGGGACATAGTCACGGCCATCCTCGTGGACGACTGCGGGGGTCTTGGCGGTGGGGTCGATGCCCCACTTGTTGGCCAGCCAGCGGCCATACAGCGTATAAGCGCCGAACAGACACACGGCTGCGATCAAAACGATGACCAGCGTATTCATTTCTTTTACCTCTTTCCTTTCTTTCACACCGGCAATGGCCGAAGCAGGACGGCTGTGCCCAAAAGCAGGGCAGGCGAAACGGCCCGGAGGGGTGAAAAAAGCCTCCGTCCTCATGAAAGACAGAGACACAAAAATGTATCCCATCTTCCTCGAAGACGAAGGCCAAACGGTGCATCTGCACCGGTCGTTCTCCGCGGTACCACTTCGTTTGCTGCTTTCGGGAGCAGCCGCTTGCGCGTACAGGCGTTCTGCCGCCGATACGCCGCCCTGTAACGTGGGCTGAACGGCCATGCACTACTGCCGCAAGCGGGTTCGCACAGGCTGCTCGCAGGTGAGGGCTGATCGCACTGTGCTGCCGTCTTGCACCGGAATGGCGGCTCTCTGAGCGCAGGGAATGCGAAAAGTCATGTCCTGTTCATTGCATTTGCCGAATGATTGTGTATACTTTAGTCCCGATTTCATAATTTGTCAATATATTTTGGGCAAGTTAGGAGACTGTGCCATTTTTGCGGGGGAGAAACTAAGAAAATTTAGGCGATTTTTGTTCAGATGTGAGATGAATAAAACTGAATGCCTCCACAGATGAAATCTGCTAAACTTCCGGAAAGAAAGACCGAATACTTGACTTTTATACTTTCAAGTGCTAAAGTAACAGAGTAATAGAAAGACCCCTGCCGCACCCTGCGGCACTTTGCCCTAAAGGAGGCAGCTATGGCGGACAAGAACCCCAGAAGAAACCCCACAACTGACGCACTGTTCGACGCGATCCTGAGTCTTGAGACGAGGGAGGAGTGCTACAACTTCTTCGAAGACCTCTGCACGGTCAAGGAGATCTCCGATATGGCCCAGCGTCTGGAAGCGGCCAAGCTCCTGCTCGGCGGCAGCACCTACGACCAGATCGTAAAGGCGGTGGAGATCAGCACCGCCACCATCAGCCGCATCAACCGCTGCATCCAGTACGGCTCCGGCGGCTACCGCGACACCATCGAGAAGGTACAGAAGAGCGCAAAGCCGGAGTGACATCCGGGCGGCGAGGCACATAGGATGGACTGCGCCCTATTCCTATTATAGAAAGGAAGGTCCTTCTTATGGCTGATACCACCAACTGCACCACCTGCGTTTCCTGCGGCTGCCCCGCGCTGCCGAGAGTTTCCTTCGACCAGGCCGTCGTAGACCTGATGGAGAGCATCGCTTTGCAGGAGTCGGCCCTGAGCCACATCCTCTGCGCCGAGACCCAGAAGATGAAAGCCGCCCTCAGCATGGAGGAGCTGGATCTGTGCAAGCTGCTGGAAGTCAACGACTCCGCCACCAACATGGTCCACGCCGTGGCGAACCTTGAGCTGGTTCTGAAAGAGAAGCTGGAATTCATCGCCAACAACCTCTACTACCCCTCGACGGGGAACAGCACCACCACCGAGAGCTGATGTCAAAATGCGACTGCCCGCCCGCAATGGGTGGGCGGTTTTTGCTTTCCGGGGCGGGGCTGCCTAAAAATATGTATAAAAGTCGGAAAAGTGTTTTGTTGGAATTGCTGAATATCGAAATCTGTGCTATACTATATAATGTTTATCCAAAGAGAAAGGGGAACCTGACCTTGCTGCACTACGATGCGATCCTGTTTGACGTGGACGGTACGCTCATCGATTCCGCCCCCGGCATTCTCAATACACTGGAAGAAGTTTTCAGCTCCATGGGCGTTGACGTCGCCCGGAGCGACCTTGGCCGCTACATCGGCCCGCCCCTCCGCAAGAGCTTCGGCGAGCATTTCTCCGACCCTGCAAAAATCGAGGAGGCCACGAAGCGCTACCGCGTGAGCTACGCCGCCAAGGGCTGCCACGAGGGCGGTGTCTACCCCGGCGTGGTGGAGATGCTGGGCCGTCTCAAGGCTGCGGGCCTGACCCTCTGCACGGCCACCTGCAAGCCCACCGACGTTGTGAGGCCCATCCTCGAAGAGCAGGGCCTTGCGCCTTACTTCTCCTTCGTGGGCGGCGCGTCCATGGATGAGAGCCGCGACAACAAGACCGACGTCATCCGCCACGTCCTCGCCCAGCCTGTCATGCAGGGCAAGCGGGTGCTGATGGTGGGCGACCGCCGGGACGATATGCAGGGCGCTGTGAACTGCGGCCTGGACGCCGCCGCTGTGCTCTACGGCTACGGCGGCAGGGAAGAGGTCGCCCCCTTTGCGCCGGTCTTCATAGCCGCTGACTGCAAAGAGCTGACGGACTGGGCTCTCCGCCCGGTGGACGAGCCTTCCCATTCCTGAAACGAGAGGGACTGAATCTATGAGTCGAAAAAAACAACAACAAAACGAAACCATGACTCCCATGCAGCATCGGGCCGTTCTGGTCTGCATCCTCTGCGTGCTGGCGGTGCTGCTGACCTTCGGCATCACCACCACCCTTCTCAAAAAGGGCGGCGAGGAGCCTGCCCCCTCCGTCTCGGAGTCTGTGGCAGACCCCACCTCCGGCGGAGACCTGTCGGGCCACTACCAGATCGACAACGCCTCCACCGCTCTGCTGACGGAGACCGCCGACGCCGGCACGGACTATCTGAACGACACCCTTTTTCTGGGCGACTCCAACACCGTCCGCCTCTATAACAACGGCCTCATCTCCCTGCAGCAGTTCTGCGCCAAAGAGGGCATCGGCACCCAGGTGGCGCTCAACGAGGGCATCGTTACCTTTAAGAAGGACTCCAACCATTATACCATCCCTCAGGCGGTGGCCATGATGAAGCCCCGCCGTGTGGTCATGACCTTCGGCACCAACGACACCGGGATGGAAGTCTCGGACTTCATCGCCCACTACACGGCCCTCATCCAGGCCATCCAGCAGAGCTATCCCTATACCGACATCATCGTCAACACGGTGCCGCCGGTCCCGGCTGACCACTCCAACTACCCCCACATGGACCAGGCCAAGATCGACGACTTCAACATGGCCCTTCTGGATCTGTGCGAGCAGCTGGGCGTCCGCTTCCTCAACTCTGCCGAGGCCCTCAAGGGCAGCGACGGCTACGGCATCGCGGACTACTACACCAGCGGCGACATCCACCTCAAGAGCGCCGGCCTCAAGGCCGTGCTGAACTATCTCCGCACCCACGCCCTGCAGACCGAGGACCGCCGCCCCGACACCAACAACATCCCCACCCGCACCATGGAGTATGTCTCCAACCCCAGCTCCGCCGTGGCCGCTCCCAGCTCGGAGGCTGTCAGCTCCAGCGAGAGTCAGGCCGAGAGTGCCAGCAGCTCGGAGAGCTCTTCCAGCGAGAGCACCAGCGAGGACAAAAAGTACGAGGCCCGCTACCGTGTGGACAAGAACGGCGGCGGCACTCTGAGCGTCGGCAATGACACCGGCAACAGCTCTGTGACTTACACCGTCACCGACCCCGACAAATCCATCACCGTGACCGCTGTCCCGGCGGAGGGCCATGTCTTTGTCAAGTGGAGCGACGGCCTCACCAGCAAGACCCGCACCGACACCGACTTCAAGCAGAATCTGGACGTCACGGCAGTCTTCGGCACGGCCTCCGTCCACATCACCAGCGAGGGCAAGGGCGCTGTGGGCAGCTCCTACACCTTCAAGGCTGCCTTGAGCGGCAAGTACGCCAAGACCGAGAACCTGCGCTGGTATGCCAACGGTCAGGAGGTCACGCAGGCCGCCGGCAAGTCCAGCATCACTGTGGTGGTGGACAGCTCCATGGTCAACGCTTCTTATAAGATCCACGCCGTCGTTACCTACAACGACTGCAAGGTGAGCAGCAACACCCTGACCATCACCATCGGCAGCGGTGTGACCAGCGAGTCCGGCTCCACCAGCAGTTCGTCCTCGTCCCATGCCGGTTCTTCCGGCAGTACATCCTCTTCGTCTTCCTCTGCAAGTTCGGGCAGCTCTTCCCACAGCACCAGCAGTTCGTCGTCGGCATCGTCCAGCACGTCGTCTGGCAGCTCCAAGGCAGAGTCGGAGTCCGAAAGCAAGGCCGAGTCTAAGGCAGAATCCAAGACTGAGAGCAAAGCTGAGTCCAAGGCCGAGAGCGAAGCAGAATCCAAGGCCGAAAGCAAGTCGGAAGCCTCCGCCAGCAAGGAAGCCGAAAGTAAGGCAGAATGACGCCCCGCACCTTCCTCTGCGAAGCCGCATAGGCTGAGCCGAGAGGAGGCGAGCGGATGTTCCGTGAAGAAATGCGAGTCCTCGGCCTGCCCGGCGCAGAAGATGTGACCGACGGCAGCGTGGACTACTACGACATGGATTGGGAAAACGTCGAGAACGGCGTGACGGAGGAGCAGATGGCAAAGTGCATCGCAAAAGAGTGCGCCTGCACGCCGCGCTGTAAGTGCAGCGGGAACCTGCCGGACCAGTCCGACGACGAAGCCTATGAAATGACGTTGGAATGATAAAAATACGAGAAGCCAGCTCTGCCGGGCGGGGCTGGCTTCTCGCTGTTCTCAAACCGCATCGCAGCCGCGCCCGCTCAAGGCGGCAGGCGGCTCGAAAAATGATAGAGAAGGGAAAGAAACATGGCAAAATATTATTGCATCCTCTTCGATGCAGACAATACGCTTCTGGACTTTGATGCCGCCGAGAACAAGGCGCTGGCTGAGACGCTGGTGGAATACGGCATCGAGCCGGACGCCGGGACGGTGCAGACCTACCGGGACATCAACTCGGAGCTCTGGCGTCAGCTGGAAAAGGGCCAGATACGCCGCGACAAGCTGATGGGGGAGCGCTTCACCCGCTTCCTCAAGGCCATCAACGCAGCCGGTGACGGCGTGGAGATGAACCGCTGCTACCTCGACCACCTGTCCTCCCACCCCGACCTGATGACCCCCAATGTGCTGGACGTCCTCGGGGAGCTTTCCGAGGTGGCGACGCTGGCCGTCGTGACCAACGGCTTCGAGAAGGTGCAGAGCCGCCGGGTGGCAGAATCCGGCATCGGGGCCTACCTTGAGGACGTCTTCGTCTCCGAGAAGCTGGACAGCGAGAAGCCCAGCCGCCGCATCTTCGACTCCGCCCTCCGCGCTCTGGGCGTGGAGAACCGGGAGCACGTTCTGGTGGTGGGCGACAGCCTCACCAGCGACATTCAGGGCGGCGTGAACGCGGGCCTCGACACCTGCTGGTTCAACCCCGGCCACGCCGAGAACCCGGGCAAGGTGAGCCCCACCTACGAGATCGCCTCGCTGGAAGAGCTCTACCCGCTGGTGATGGAGCCGGAAGAGCTGGCGAACCTCGGCCTCAAGCACCGCCGTCATCAGCTGTAACGGCGGGAATGTCCCTATCCACCCTACTGGAAAAGAACACGGAAGAACGATATGCTGATTCATTTGGAAAAACTCGGAAAGAGCTTTGGCGAGAAAGTCGTCCTGCACGACGTGAGCGCCAGCGTGGAAAAAGAAGACCGCATCGGCATCGTGGGCCAGAACGGCGCAGGCAAGACGACCCTGCTCAAAATTCTGACCGGCGTCTACACCGACTATGACGGCGAATTCAGCGTGACCCACGGCGTGACGCTGGGCTATCTGGAGCAGAACGCAAAGCTTGATGTCACGCTGGATATTTATGGGGAGATGCGCTCTTCCTTCGCCCCTGTGCTGGACGCCATGGCCCAGATGCAGATCTTGGAAAAGAAGATGGCGGCCTCTCCCGACGACGCCGCCCTTCTCGAAAAGCACGACGAACTGCAGAACATCATCGACGCCGCCGACGGCTACAACATGGACGTCAACATCAAGAAGGTGCTGTCCGGCATGGGCTTTGCGCAGGATACCTGGAGCAAGAATGTGGGCGTCCTCTCCGGCGGTGAGCTGACCCGTCTCCGTCTGGCCAAGCTCCTCCTCGAGAAGCCGGACGTCCTCATTCTGGACGAGCCCACGAACCATCTGGACTTCGCCACCATGGAGTGGCTGGAAAACTACCTCAAGGGCTACTCCGGTGCCGTTCTGGTGGTCAGCCACGACCGCTATTTCCTCGACAACGTCTGTACCAAGATCTGGGAAGTCTCGTTCCAGACCATGACCACCTATAAGGGCAACTTCTCGGCCTATCTGCCCCAGAAGGAAGCCGCCGACGCCCTGCGCCAGAAGCAGCACGACGCCGACGTGGCGCTGGCCGAAAAATTACAGGACTACATCGACCGCAACCTCGTCCGCGCCTCCACCACCAAGATGGCCCAGAGCCGCCGCAAGCAGCTGGAAAAGCTGGAGATCACCGAGGCCCCTCAGGACGAGACCAACCAGCTCAAGTTCCGCTTCGAATACGACGTGGAGCCGTGGAATGAGCTGGTGCTGCTCAAGAACCTGACCATTAAGATCGGCGACCGCACCCTGCTGGAGCCCTTCACCTATACGGTCTGCCGCGGCCAGCGGCTCATCATCGCCGGCCCCAACGGCGCAGGCAAATCCACCCTGATGCAGGTGCTGGACGGCAAGCGCCGCCCCTCCGGCGGCATGGTGCGCCTTGGCACCGGCGCACGGCCCAGCATCTTCGCCCAGCAGCAGAACCGCATCGGCGCGGGCCGCGTCATCGACGTCATCTGGAACAAGTACCCCCGGATGACCGAGCTGGAAGTCCGCAGCCATCTGGCAAAGCTGGGCTTCCGGGGCGAGACGGTCTTCAAGCCCTGCGAGGCCCTGTCCGGCGGCGAGCTGGCCCGACTGCGCTTTGCAGAGATCGTGCTGGAACGCCCGAACCTGCTGTTCCTGGACGAGCCTACCAACCATCTGGACATCTACACCCGCGAGAACCTGACCGAGGCGCTGATGGCCTACACTGGCACGCTGCTCCTCGTCACCCATGACCGCCACCTGATGAACAGTCTGGCCTGCCCCATCCTCTACCTCGAGGACGGCAAGGCGGTCATCTACCCCAGCTATGACGCCCTGATGGGCCGCGCCGCTCCCGCCCCCGTGGCCGAGAAGAGCAGCGAACCCGCCAAGGCGGGCTACGGCAAAGAGCAGCGCCGCCGCCGGGCCGAGCTGCGCGCTAAGATCAAAGTCTGCGAGGACGAGATGGAAGCCTGCGGCGCCCGCGAAGTGGAGCTGGAAAACGAGATAAACTCGCCGGAAGTCTACAACGACCCCCAGCTTTTGCGGGAAAAGAGCGACGAGCTCAGCGATCTGCGCTTCCATCAGGACGAGCTTTTCGCCGCATGGGAAGCCGCTGTGGAAGAGCAGGAGCAGTACGAGCAGACCGCCGGCGGCGAAGAATGACCGATGCAGCAAAGGGGGAGAGCCGATGGCAAACCGAAACCATGACCCAAAGAAAACACACGAGATCGCACTTTCCGGCCTGCTGTTCGCGCTGGCGATGGCTCTTTCCTTTATCGAAGGCACACTGGTCATCCCGGGCCTTGCGCCGGGCATGAAGCTGGGCCTTGCGAATATCGTAGTGATGTATGCACTGTTCTTCATGGGGGCGCGGCAGGCGCTCTATCTCGACCTGCTCAAGGCGCTGTTCGTCTTTCTCGTCTCCGGCTGGACGGCAGGCTTCCTCTCGCTCTGCGGCGGACTGCTGTCCCTGCTGGTGATGTGGGTGCTCTACTACAAGCTCCCGTTCCGGCCCACATGGTTCATCCTGTCGGTCTGCGGCGCACTGTCCCACAACATCGGCCAGCTGCTTGGCGCGGGGCTCATCCTGTCCTCGGCCATGTCGCTGTACTATGCGCCGGTGATGCTGGTGCTGGGCCTTGTCATGGGCGCCCTCACGTCGCTGACCCTCCGGGCCATCCTGCCCGCACTGGGCAGACTGGGCTACAACACCCGGGAAAAGCGCTGAACGGTTGCATCTGCAAACATTTTTCGCTATAATAAAATGATAGATTTGATATGACCCTACAAAAAAGCCGCCCTTATGGATGACTCGCATCCGAGGGACGGCTGGGAGGTTTTGTACTATGTCTGAAAAAGTTACGGTCAAGGTGGAGCGGAGCGTCCTCCACCTTCCGGCCATCGCCCTGCGCGGGCTGGTGGTCTTCCCCAACAATCTGCTCCACTTCGAGGTGGGCCGCGAGAAGAGCATCGCCGCCGTGGAGTGGGCCGTCAGCAACAACTCTGACGTCTTCCTCGTGGCACAGAAAGAGATGAAGGTCGAAGACCCCAAGGCCGCCGACCTCTATACTTACGGCGTCGTGGCCGAGGTCAAGCAGGTGATGCGGGTGTCGGACGACCTCGTCCGCATCCTGGTCGAAGGCAAATACCGCGCCAAACTCTCCGAGATGGAGGACGACGGCAGCTTCCTGCTGGCCACCGTCCGCCCGGCCCCGGTCAAGATGGCGAAGCCCGAGGAACTGCCGGAGGCGGACGTCCTCGTCCGCAACGTCAAAAAGAGCTTTGACGACCTGCTGGCTCTGAACCCCCACATCGGCAAGGACGTGGTGTTTGCCATCACCACCAGCACCGACGCCGCTTTCCTGTCCGAGTACATCCCGGCCAACCTCCTGTTCCGCTTCGAGGATAAGCAGGCCATTCTGGACGAAGGCACCCTGATGGGCCGTCTGCATCTGCTCATCGAGAAGATGCACCGGGAGCGCCGGATGCTCGAGATCGATAAGGAGATCGCCCAGAAGGTAGACGAGGCGATGGACAAGAACCAGCGCGACTACTACCTCCACGAGCAGCTCCACATGATCAGCGAGGAGCTGGGCGAGGACGACGATACCACCGCCGAGGCCGAGGAGTACCGCCGGAAGATCACGGCCCTCCATCTGGACGAGGACCGGGAAAAGAAGCTTCTCAAAGAGGTGGACCGCCTCTCCAAGATGCAGAGCAGCAATCAGGAAGGCACGGTCATCCGCACCTATCTGGACACCTGCCTCGACCTGCCCTGGAACACCTTCACCGAGGACGATCTGGACATCGCCAAGGCCCAGCGCGTGCTGGACCGGGACCACTACGGCCTGAAGAAGGTCAAGGACCGCATCCTCGAGGTGCTGGCCGTCCGCAAGCTGGCCCCCGACGTGAAGGGCCAGATCATCTGCCTCGTCGGCCCTCCGGGTGTCGGCAAGACCAGCATCGCCCGCTCCATCGCCGAAAGCCTGAACCGCAAGTATGTCCGCATCAGCCTCGGCGGCGTGCGGGATGAGGCCGAGATCCGCGGCCACCGCCGCACCTACATCGGCGCGATGCCCGGCAAGATCATCA
>CEAI01007974.1_pt1 | contig 10870 bp, 5 predicted proteins | sample 557641 | NCBI WGS metagenome assembly CEAI01 (sample SAMEA3182100, study PRJEB8094) | gut metagenome | biome: human; feature: gut; material: Stool; isolation source: human stools | place: Canada | collected 2012-06-20
GTGTGATTAAGTACCACATTATCTACTTTTTTGTCTTGTCGCAAACATGTCGCAAATAAGAGATAAAAAAGCCCATAGAAAACACATAGCAACCATGAACTCCATAAACGCAAAAAGCGTGCAACTCATTGAGCTGCACGCTTTTGCTTATTGTTTATTATCTGTATCCTTATCGGAATCATTTGACTTCCTCAAAGTCAGCATCCTGAACATTATCGTCTTGTTTGCCATTATTTTGTCCGGCATTTGACTGACCTGCGTTCATATCCGGACCGGCCTGTGCACCACCTTGTGCACCGCTCTGAGCGTACATTTCGGCACTTGCAGCCTGGAATGCAGTATTCAGTTCAGCCATAGCGCTATCGATAGTTGTCATATCCTGAGCCTTGTGAGCATCTTTCAGTTTCTGGAGAGCAGCCTCGATCGGAGCTTTCTTATCTGCCGGTAACTTATCACCCAATTCCTTCAACTGAGTCTCAGTCTGGAAGATCAAACTGTCAGCCTGATTCAGTTTATCAATCTTCTCACGTTCTTTCTTATCAGCCTCTGCATTAGCCTCAGCTTCAGCCTTCATTTTTTCGATTTCCTCTTTGCTCAAACCGCTGGAAGCCTCGATACGGATAGCCTGTTCTTTACCAGTAGCCTTATCCTTTGCAGATACTTTCAGAATACCGTTGGCATCAATATCGAAAGTTACCTCAATTTGAGGAACGCCACGACGTGCCGGAGCAATTCCAGTCAGATTGAACTGACCGATTGATTTATTTTGTGCAGCCATCGGACGTTCACCTTGCAGAACGTGAATGGTAACTTCTGTCTGATTGTCGGCAGCAGTAGAGAATGTTTCGCTCTTACGTGCAGGGATTGTAGTATTAGCGTCAATCAATTTAGTCATCACACCACCCAACGTTTCGATACCCATTGACAACGGAGTAACATCCAACAATACCACACCTTTGATTTCATCAGTCAGCACAGCACCCTGAACAGCAGCACCTACAGCTACAACTTCATCCGGATTAACCCCCTTTGAAGGAGTTTTACCAAAGAAATCTTCAACCAGCTTCTGTACAGCCGGAATACGAGAAGAACCACCTACGAGGATTACTTCATCAATATCCGAGTTACTCAAACCTGCATCCTGCATTGCTTTCTTACAGGGTTCAAGACAAGCCTGAATCAAGTTGTGAGCCAAAGATTCAAATTTAGCGCGAGTCAGCGTCTTAACCAAGTGCTTAGGTACACCACCTACCGGCATAATATACGGCAAGTTGATTTCAGTGCTTGTAGAAGAAGACAATTCAATCTTCGCTTTTTCAGCAGCTTCTTTCAAACGCTGCATAGCCATCGGATCCTGAGTCAGGTCGGCACCTTCATCGTTCTTAAATTCCTGAACCAGCCAATCGATAATAACCTGGTCAAAGTCATCACCACCCAAATGGGTGTCACCATTTGTAGAAAGCACCTCGAATACGCCGCCACCGAACTCCAAGATAGAAATATCGAATGTACCTCCACCTAAGTCGAATACGGCAATCTTCATATCTTTATGAGCCTTATCAAGACCATAAGCCAACGCAGCCGCTGTCGGTTCGTTTACAATACGTTTAACCTCCAAACCGGCAATCTGTCCGGCTTCTTTAGTTGCCTGACGCTGCGAATCAGAGAAATATGCAGGAACGGTAATCACAGCTTCTGTTACTTCTTGTCCCAGATAATCCTCAGCTGTTTTCTTCATCTTCTGCAGAATCATTGCTGAAATTTCCTGTGGAGTATACAGGCGTCCGTCAATATCCACACGTGGAGTGTTGTTATCACCTTTCACTACTTTATAAGGAACGCGTGCTATTTCTTTTTGTACCTGATCCCAATTCTCACCCATGAAACGTTTGATAGAGAAAATTGTACGGGTAGGGTTCGTGATAGCCTGACGTTTTGCAGGATCACCGACTTTACGTTCTCCGCCATCTACAAATGCCACAATAGAAGGAGTTGTACGTTTACCTTCACTATTTGCAATTACTACAGGTTCGTTTCCTTCAAATACAGAAACACAAGAGTTTGTAGTTCCTAAGTCAATACCAATAATTTTTCCCATGATCGTTATTCTTTTATTTATTATTATTTCAGTTTCTTTTGTCCGGTTGTTCCCGCACCCCCTTCAGGCGTTTGTCTTAAGCGGACGACTATAAAAAAACAAACCTTGTGCCAAAAGGTTGAGTAAGATCGAAAATGACAGGACTCTGACAGAAAGTCAGATTTTGACATTCTATTGTCACTTGAAAAATGAAAAAGAGTCAAAGTTACAGGGAAAATGAAATAATAATTCCCCGCCCTGTAACAGACGAGGAATTATCGTTGAGATGAAAAAAAGAAAAAGTAATAGTTAGATCCTGTTTTCGAACATCTCTTATTTCTCTACAGCCATCGATATGTCTCTGACAGCAACAAACCTAAGGATGGACTTAGAAAAGCGTTCAATCTTTGTTCATACAAACTTGTAGATTCAAACAGGTTCTTAAAATTTTTCAATCCATTCTTCAGGTACAGCAACACGAAAACATCCAGTTTTTGAAGACAGATCCAAGGGCGCGATACCAAGGTTATACGTTCTACTTTAGGGAGGGATTGTGTTGGAGTGATATAAACACAATGTTTCTGAAGTGCCGTAAGAAAGAAAAAAGCATACATGACGTCAAAAGTATGAGCATTTTTGGAGTTTCTAATTTGCTTTCAGAAGACTACATCATCACAATGATAAACTCAACCTTGATTAGTCATTATGTTGACAACTTCGTCAATAATACTCAGACATTTCAGATTAATGATGCACGTCAGTTACCCATCATCATTCCTACATCGACAGATGATGAGCAGGCAAAATCATTTGTCTCAAATGCAATTAAAATAAAGAAAGGACACACAACGAACAATGCTCTTGATGTCATCCAGAAAGAAGTGGATTCTTATGTTGAGAAAATTTATAATCTCTAAACACAGAGGGATTTTGTTGGAATAATGTTTTGACAACATATATGAAATGCAAAAAGAAAGAAAAGACTGTACAAAGCACAGAAAGCATGAGTTTCTTTTCTTGTGTCAACCAGGTTCCAGAGTTCTATCTGATTTCTTTAATGAACTCTAGATTTGCAGCTATATACGTTGATAACTTTATTAATTCGACTTCTCATTGTACAACAGGAGATGCTAAATTAATTCCTGTATTAATTCCAGATAATGAGATATTAAAATCGTGTAACAGATTATTTACCAGTGCTTTTGAGTTAAAAAAGTCTGTTGCTAAAGGTATAACAACAGACATATCAATTCAATCAGAGTTGGAAATAATAGAAGAGGAAAATGACAATTTAATAGCATGCTTATATTCCATATAGTTCTGCTTGTACATAATAATCCAAATCTCGTTGCAATGCTAATAGTTTTTCTTCCGCAGTTGTTCTATCAACCAAGGAAGAAAAACTATCTTTCTTTAAACAAATCGCCTCTTTACATAACTGTTCTATTTTATTCAAAATTTTTAAATTTGGTATTACGATTGGTAACTGCCTCGCATCATTTATTTGGAAATGAGATGTATTGTTCACAAAATTATCTACATAGAGACTAATAAGCTCCGAATTAATAAGGCTAACGTAATACCAATCAGGTATTTGGTTCATAGAGAATAAACTCATACTTAAAACATCAAATACGCCATTACCTTTCAGTCTTGCTTTAAGATAAGTAGAATTTACATCTATCCAACAAAATCCCTCCCTAAAGTAGAATTGAGGATTGCGGACAACTGGCATTCCTTCACCTTTCTTTCCTGAATTTGTCTTCAAAAACTGGACGTTCTCCTTAGACCAAGCAATGGCAAATGGGGTTTCAAGATACCAGCGATTACCGTCTTTGTCTCCCTTGTCGTAAGGCACATAGAAGTTTTTTGAGGTATCAATGCCGTTCTCCTTCTCATCTTTGGTCAGCTCATCAACGTTTGCCAGTTCACTATCATCAATGATTTTATAGATATAGCCCTGTCCGAAAATGTCACGGCCATACTTCTCTTTGAGATTGTCGAAGAGGTTTGCTATTTCTTTTTCCGAGAGGGATGCCAAGAATTCCTTTTCGTTGGCATAGGCGTCCAATCCTTCCACCTTAATTTTCTTTTTCTTAATGGCTTCTACCAGTTTCTTGGGTCGTGACTCTATGATATTCTTCGCCCATTTTGTGGAACGGCGCACAGCAATGTACTTACCGTTGTTGGCCGTTGCAAGTCCTTGTCCTCCCTCTGTAAGACAGCCCAATAAAGCAATATCGCCTGGTTTTAGGCTGGCACGATAGGCTTCCAACTCCTTATGGTTTTGAGAAATCTTCTTTGATGTCTCAATCTTGCTCCACCATTTGTCATATAGTTCTTTCACTTTCTTCCCATAGAGTTCATAGATGCGCAAATTCAGTGGCGTAGGTTTGAATATTACGGAGTTCTGCGCATTTATGAACATGCTTTGTTGAATAGGAGTGAACACAATGGGATGAGACAAATCTGCAGTACCATCATAGAAATCAACAATGTGCTCATCTACCATCGGCTGCTTAACAGTCTGTGTGATGCAGGTGTCAACCATTGCTGCTTCAAAAGGATTGGCTGTATCAAAAATATAGCGAATGGTATTTGACAACAATAAATCTCTCATATTGCGCTTGGTCTGTGTCGTCCAAAACGTCTTTGGTGTGATATAAGTTAGTGTTCCACCATCTTTACAGAGAGCCAATCCTTTGAATGTAAAAAGATTGTATGTGTCATCAGAAAAGCCAAACTCCTTTTCATACTTCACTTTGTCTTCTTCCTTTACTCCTTTAGTAGAAATATATGGCGGATTACCAATCACTATGTCAAACTTCTCTTTAAGACAGAACATCCATTCGGGGTCAAAGAAGGAAGACACTGAATTTTGGTCATATGGATTCCATTCCGTTATCTGCTTGACTGCGGCTTCAAATCCTGTGATTTCGCCTTTGTTCTGCTCTTTGGCAATTTCTGCTTTTGTCGCTTTTATGCGTACTGTCAGTTCCTTGCGCTTCTTCTTGTTGATGTCCTCACGAAACAAAGAGTCAGGATGCTCTACTACACCGAACAGTGTTTGCTCTACGGGATGAGTTTTGTCTACCCACACTTCATCCTTGTACAATTCCCATTCATCAGAGAGTTGCTGCAAGAGTCGTTCATGTGCTGCAATTTTTTCAAGGTCAGGCTTTTGGGCATGGCTGACTATATAGTCGAGCAGCTGTTGGCGGGTGGCATTGTCTTGACGCTCACTTCGTTTCTTGGCTACACGACCTTTCGCAAGGAAGTGGTCGTTGCGGATACAGAGCAGTTTTTCTTTCATGCTATCCAGTTTCTCGTCGTTCGTCCAATCGTCCTCGTAGTTGCGTATATTGGCACTGATGAGCGTGTTGGCTGCAACGAACTTTGTTTCCAGGTTAGGAAGAGTGTTGATGCCAAAGTTCGTTTCGGGAGAACTAAAGTCGATGTCATTCTGCTCGCAGATAAGCGAGATGAAGAAACGCAGTTTACATATAAGCATGGCGATTGGCTGGATATCAACGCCATAGACACAATTCTCAATGATAGTGAGTTTGAGTTGGTAGCGGTCGACCGTATCTCCCTTGAGCAACTCTATGATGTCAACAATACGCAAGAGACACCCCATGGGGAACGCTCCCGAGCCGCAGGCTGGGTCGAGTATCTTGACTTGTTTGAGCGCGTTGGCGATAGCATCCTTGTTGCTATCTGTCCAATCTGTAGAAACGGTTCTCTCTTTAAATAGTGCATTCAATTTTTCTTCGCTTATTCGGTCGAGTCGTTTGCCAAGGAGATAACTCTTTATGGCCTCGTCCACCATATAGTCGACGATGGGACGCGGCGTATAGAATGAGCCAGTGGATTTGCGTGCCGATTCCTGTGTTTCGGGATTGTATGCCGCTAAAAGGTTCTCGAACACACGACCGAGCAATTCGGGGTCAAGCGATATGACGGCATCCGTAGGCGAGTTCTCTTCGATGGTGAAGTTGTATTGCTTCAACAAATTAATGAGTCCAGGTTGGTCTTCATCATCATTAAAGAAAAGAATGTTGGGAACAAACGCCCGATACTTGAAGTTACCATTAGATGATTTGGTAGCATTGCGGCTAAAGCCGTCATAAAAAATGTCATATTCTTGGTTGAGATACAAATCTTTGGGTTTGTCGAGACACTCAAAGAGTCCACCGTTCAGAAACGGAACGTGGGCAAAGAGAGTCAGTATCTCCTCTTCTTTCTGTTGGAACATTTCCTTGTAGCGGTAAAGGTTCCGTGTATCACGTCCAGACTTGGAGGCAGCAAAACAGCGAGGATTGCCCTCCTCATCGATAATGGCACAGTTGAGCGTGGCAAAAAAGAGGTTTTGCAGGATGGCATTATAGTAGTTGCCATCAATGTGCGATGTTTCATCAAAGTCAACAAGAATGGACTTTAACTGTTTCGGGTTAAAGATACTGTCAGGCACCAGTCCTTTCTGTTTAATGAACCACACGAAGAGCAGACGTGTTATCATGCGTATCAACTTGACATTGATGTTCTCTCGGTCATCCTTCTCGGTGTTGGGATTGTTGGGGAAGGTGACGTTTATATCCTCAGACAAAGCCCACAAATACCAATTGTAGAGCTTGTTATAAAAATCTTTCGATAGTGCTTCCACGGAGAACGCTTCCTTGATGTTGGTAAAAGAAAGACCTTTCTGTTGCAAGTCGATGAAACGGGCTACTGGTGTGTTATAATGACTTCCTTTGTCACCCAGTACAAAAGTGTAACGTTTAGGCGATGTTGCCTCACCATTAATATCACAAATGAATGACAAACGCCAATGGTCGCCACTATCAAATACCACCAATGCCGCATCAAATTCGCCCCAAGTAGGGTTGATAAATGATTTTACGAGATTGCGAAGTCCTACACGTTTATTTGCGACAGAGCCTTGACGGATATTATAATGAAACAAACCTATACGGTAACTATCAGTAGTATTTATGTTACCTAAATAGTAGCCTTCATCCGAAGTGTTCTCAATAATTCTTTCAGGCTTCTCTTTCAATTCACTTGCATTGAAAAAGTGTTGCGAAAAGCTATACCATTGTGTCAAGTTGAATGACGATTGGAATATGTTTCTTAAACTATCTGAGGTATATATAGTTGCCATAGTAATATTGGTTTATAGTGAGTGATTTATTTGAAACTCTCTGAAATAATGATTTGTGGATTGGAAATATCTTGGGCATCGTGGCGTTGCTCCTTGTTCATCGTCTGATACTCGCTAAGTAGTTCCGAAATTTTGTTTTGTAAACTATACTCGTTTTGTTTCATCTTTGCACGGTCGTTCTTGTATTCACGAGACAAAGTTTTCAAGTAACGAGGTAGTTGGGCATAGATACCTTCATTGATATATCCCATCAACACATCGCATTGTGATTTCAATTCATTATCGGTTGTTATCTGCTTGATAGTACGCAAGAACTTGTTGGCTTCAAGCGAAGTCTTGTCAAGGTCAGTGCGGTTGATGGATGATGTATCGGCAGCCTCCACATATTCGGTCGTATATTGAGCTAATGCACTATTTACATGTTTGTAGTGTTGCTCTTCTTTAGAAAATGGCACAGGCTGTTCTTCTGGCTTCGCTTTGAGATATTTTACTGCTTCAAGGAAGTCAATAACCTCCACACTAGTTGCTGATGCCAAATAGAACTCTGTTTTAACATTGGAAGAAACAAATATTATAGACTTACCGCTATGCTTTCCTGTATCACGCATTACACGGCTCTTCATTGGCAGTGCCTTGATTTTGTGATACAGTTTGCGGTCGCTATTATAGAGTTCACGTACCTCACGCAATAGGGCAATTTTCTTGTCAATGCTATCCTTTACATTGCTATCGAACATCTGGAACTCCTTTACAATCTCCTCTTTGGAGTAGATTTGTGCATCTTCGCCAAATGCCGAATGGAAACCTTGCAACTTGACAAGGGCATTCTTATATAACTGAATTTCTTTATCTCCCTGTTGAGATGGGTAGAACATATAGTTGTAGATGTTGGTAGCAACTGATCCGATACGGTTTACACGACCGATGCGCTGCATCAATCGGGTAGCGTTCCAAGGTGAATCATAATTGACAATCACATTAGAACGATGCAAGTTCACACCTTCCGCTAACACATCAGAGGTAATGATAATGTTGTACCTCATAGAATCGCTGTCAAAGTTTGCATCAAAATTTTCCTTGATGGTCTGCCCCAAACGATTGCGGTTGGCTGCTGTAACCATTAAGACATCGGAACGACCAATTTCCTTTGTAAGTCTATCGTACAAATAGTTCAGTGTATCTACACTTTCGGAGAACAATACCAATTTGCCCGATGGATTTCTCTCTTTATCGAAGAAGTTATGAGTAAGGTTTTCTTGGAACTTATCGAATTTTGGGTCGTCATTTTCTTTCTCCCAATCTGCATTGAGTTGTTCCAATATCTCACGGTCGTGATGGAGCATTTCAACAAAGTCGGAACTGAAAGCATCTGCGGTAAAGAGTATATCTTCTGTGGCATATCCTTTTGTAATAGCATACTCTATAATCTCGTCAAGTTCCATATTCTTTGCTTGAAGATCTTTTACTTTCAAGTCAGGAGCAATGATAACCTTGTCCTCTTCAAACATCTTAATCATATCGGTTGTGATACGAAGAAGTGTGCGGAGCGACTTCTTGAAAGCATAGAAACTACTCTCCAATCGCTTTACCATATGGACACGATAGATAGCTGCCAATGTCTGACCGATATGTACAGCATTCTTGTACTTGTTACGATATTCAGGCTTCAAAAACTCTACTGCACGATAACGAGCATAAGTTAGTCCCTTGCCCTCTGGATTCTCATCTGTTTTCCCATCGGTTAATTGTTTCAATGTTTCGTAGAAACGATTACTTGTGTCGGAGTCCATCACGTACTCCAATTCGTTAGGTGGCAGAATATTGGGGAATATGATGCCCTGAGACTTGATGTCTGCTCTATAATCAGGGTCATTTAGAATGTTGTTGCGTGTACGACGAACTGTTACTTTGTCGATAACCTTACTACGGATTTGCTCATATATTTTATCCACTTCGGATGTAACATCACGCTGGTCACGTTCACGCATCAATCGCTTGTAGTCCAATATGTATTCTGAGAAGAAACCTTTGAGGTTTGGAACTCCATCAATGGTACAACTCTGACTGTTTTGGAACAGCAATAATTGATTCTGCAAATCATCGGGACGGTTGTTGAGCGGAGTTGCTGAAAGAAGCATCACTTTCTTCTGTGAACTCTTCAATAAGCCCATATTTATGCAAGGAGACTTGCATATCTTCTGCAACTCGTCATACTTGCCCGAACTATCGCTACGGAAACCGTGTGCTTCATCGACAATGATTAGATCAAACTCCTCTTTATCCTTGTAGTTGTCTTTACCGTCAAGAACTTTGGATAGGCTACCATTAGTGATAAACTGAGCTTTTTTGTAGATGCCGAACAACTTGAATGTATTTCTCCAGTTGTCTTCCAGAGCAGGAGGATAAACAACAAGGATATTGGTGTTTTTACCGTTAGCCTCTACAAATCGCTTGGCTATCATTGTAGCAATCATAGTCTTTCCCAAACCTACAACATCAGCAAGAAACAAGCCGTTATGCTGCATCAGCATCTGATAGCCTTGAATAACGGCATCTTTCTGATATTTCAAATCCTTGACACCATCGGGCAACTGAATAGAAAAATCATCTTCCACTTGGTCGCCAAAAGTATCGATAAGCACTTTTATGTATAGTTCGTATGGCGTTGGCTGATAACCCAAATATGTTTTCTTCTTGTACTCTTCAATATCTTCTACAGTCAATGGCACAGCTTCATTCCACAAAGCCCAAAACTCATCAGAGCAATACTTCACATCGTCAAAGTCTTTCATCGCTACATTAAGTTCGTATTGTGGTGGTTGCTTAATGCCTAAACCCGAATCAGAGATATTTGACGATCCCATAATAACCCAACCATCGCTATGTTCGCTATGATTTTGTGGCAAACAGAGATAGAATTTAGCGTGCAAGTTTTTAGTAGCGTGGATACGCATTTGTAAGCGTCCTGAAACAAGGTCTTCACACATCTGTAAAATACCCTCTTCTACTTCAGGAGAATATTGGGCATTAATAATGTCCTCTTTGAAGCCGTTGTGATAGATTTCTTTCGCTTTATCTTCGTCTGCTAACATCAATAGAGCTTTATTGTGTTTGCGAAAAATATCATCAATATTAATACCTACCAATATTTTAATTTCTGATACATTACCCAACTCTTTTCGTAATTTAAAATAACCAGATGAGCGAAAAAATCCAACAACTGCTAAAAAACTATCGAAATTTATCATATCAGCAGCAATACCTTTGAATTTATCAAACAAGGTGTTTCCTGTGCTGTTTGTGAAAAATTTTGTACTCATTATTATTCGTATTAAAATTTAATTAGAAATAAGTGACGCTAATAATACTAATTGTTATTGAGCATTTTCTTTTTCTCTCCTTTCCTTAACTTTCTCCAATCCCGGCATCTTTTTAGCCAATGCACTTTCTCCAGCAGGAAAATAGAGAGGAAAAACTTTATATAAGAAACCCACAACTTCACTACGGCTTTTATCCATATTGTAAAAAGCAGAGCAGACAAAGTACATTAGTTCTTGCTGACTACATGTTTCTTTGGGCTGTATGCTTATTGAGGGAGCAACTATCAAGTCATGTTCAGCAAATGATAGAGC
>CEAI01018496.1_pt1 | contig 10761 bp, 10 predicted proteins | sample 557641 | NCBI WGS metagenome assembly CEAI01 (sample SAMEA3182100, study PRJEB8094) | gut metagenome | biome: human; feature: gut; material: Stool; isolation source: human stools | place: Canada | collected 2012-06-20
GTGTTAGAAGATGTGACTATTCCGTTGTATCCGGTTATAGATAAGATAAAGAAGGATATGATAAGTCAGGGTGCATACAATGCTATGATGAGTGGAAGTGGTCCTACAGTATTTGGAATATTTCCTGATGAGCAGACAGCACTTAATTGTAAAGAATATTTAAAGCGTCAGGGAGATGCAAGACAGGTATATATAACAGAGACATTTAATTAAATTACTACACGGAGGATTAGACAATGAAAGGCGAATTAAAAATGGATGTGAACGAATACCTTCCATTAAGAGATGTTGTATTCAATACATTAAGACAGGCTATTCTTACAGGAGAGATGGAACCTGGCGAAAGACTTATGGAGATACAGCTTGCTAACAAGCTTGGAGTAAGCCGTACACCTATACGAGAAGCAATCAGAAAGTTAGAGCTTGAAGGCCTTGTTATTATGATTCCAAGAAAAGGTGCTGAGGTTGCACATATAACTGTAAAGGATATGAGAGATGTCCTTGAGGTGCGTTCGGCGTTAGAAGAACTTGCTGCAACACTTGCCTGCAAGAATGTAACACCTGAACATATAGAGGAGTTAAAGACGGCTAACAGGGTATTTGAAGCCGCTATTGTATCTAAAGATGTAGTTGCTATAGTTAATGCAGATGTGGCATTCCACAATATTATATATTCAATGACAGACAACCAGAGACTTATCCAGCTTGTCAACAGTCTTAGTGAGCAGATGTACAGATATCGTCTTGAATATGTTAAAGATGCAAGAACACATTCTATACTTATAAGTGAGCATAACGATATAATCAGGCAGCTTGCCGATAAGGATGTCGAAAAAGCCAAGGTTATAGTAAGACAGCATATTACTAATCAGGAAAGGGGAATTATAAGACTTCTTAACATATAATTAAATAAAATTGTGATTTATTGAAAACTGAAAGCTGTATTCACCATACTATGAAAATGATAGGGGTGGGTATAGCTTTTTATTTTTTGGGGATAATTTCCATATAAATTATCTGGTACATCTTAAAGGTTGTGGCGGGGATGTTAAAAAGCAGCAAAAGCAACGGCGACCCGCTTTCGTTTAAGTGTCGCACGCAGCGGTGAAAGCCTTTAGGTGAGTGGATAATTTAATGGAAAGTTATTTCTGGTGGTGGCAGGTTGTCGGAAGTGTGGCTTGAAGGATAGCCGTTAGGTGGAGGTGAGAGGCGGCGGTTGAAGGACAGTTGCCACACGACTGAGGAAAGTTGGCAATTCAGTCGCTACCCAGCTGTGAGAACTTACTATATTGCAAGCTGGGTACTGTTGAAACCGTCGGCACTTAGCGGCTGTTCCTTAGCCGCTTACGTGTCCGCTACGGTTTCAAGTAGCGGGGGCGTGCCCAGCGGTAATATAGTAAGTCCTCACAACGTCCGTATGTAACAACGTCCGTCCGTCACACTAACACTATCCGTCCGTCACACTATCCGAGCATAAGCATTTCCGCTTCCCACCACCATTCAGAAACTACCAGCAAACAAGGGGGTATATATGTTAAAATTAAATGAAAAAAGTGCAAAATCAACTTATATTATACTGGCATTAAGCATTATTATGCTTGTAATTGTAGGAATACGATTGTATAGTGATACTTATGCAGCATTTATGCAAAAAGATATAGCTTCGCAGATTATAAGATTTCATATAAGGGCGAATGACGACTCTGAGGAGGCACAGAATAATAAAATGCTTGTTAAGGCAGCGGTGCTTGATTATATAAGTCCGAAGCTTTCACAATCCGTATCATTAGAGGAGTCAAGACAGATTTTAAGTGATGAGAGTGATAATATAAAGAATGTTGCTGTTGATAAGCTTAGGAGCCTTGGAAGTAAGGAAGATGTAAGCGTTTATTTTGAAAATTGCTATTTTCCGATGAAAAGCTACGGGGATATGACATTTCCGCCAGGGGAATATGAGGCATTTAGAATAGATATAGGAGAGGCTTCAGGCAGGAACTGGTGGTGCGTATTATATCCACCATTATGTTTTGTGGATGCAGTATATGGTGTTGTGCCGGATGAGTCAAAGGATGAGCTTAAAAATGTACTGACAGAAGATGAGTACAGGGTAGTGTCTGGAGAAAAGGTACAGTACAGATTCAAGTATCTTAAATTTTTAAATAAGAAATAAGCTGTAAATGTAAAATAACCTGTAAAATAATGTAAAATTAATTATAAACATAAAATAATTGTAAGTATCAGAAGATTATGGATATAAGGCGATTGTTGACATTCAGTAATTATAAGCATAAAAAGATTGTAAGTATCAGGAAATTACTGATATAGGGTGATTATATTTATCAATAATCAGAGAATAAGAAAGGGAGTACACACGAGAATATGAATGATAAGGTATATGTTAAGATAAGAGGACTGTCGGCACAAGAGGCGGGCGATGCTTATAAAGAGGCAGAAGATATTGAGATAATAAGCGTTGGAAGATACACTAGGAGGGCAGGCAAGGAATATATACGCTATGAAGAAGTGTATGATGGAGAAAGTGCAAAATCTGACACGCTTATTAAAATATCAGAGGACAGAGTTGAGATAAGTAAAAAAGGTGCAATAACAACAATTATGGAGTTCATACAGGATAAAAAGACTGTAAGCTGTTATAACACACCTTATGGAGGCCTTGCGATGTCTATATATACAAGCATGCTGGATATAGAAAGGGATGAAGATAAGATTAATATAGCACTAGAATACACCATGGATGTTAATGGGCAGCAGATGAGTGAATGTAAGGTAAGAATTGAAATATGTAATCAGGGAAAGCTTGAATTGTAGAGATACATTTATAAAATTATATTTAAAGAGCTGTATTTTATAAATTATATTTTGTAAATTGTATTTTAATTCAGGTATTGCCTTAAATAAAGTGTCGTGGTACAATGACAGACAGATTGAATAAATAAAAGCAATGACGGAAAAAGTAGTATATGCGGAGCATACAGAGAGAGCTGTAGTGGTGAAATCAGCTTATGTGACTATTATATGAAGACCATTCCTGAGCTGTGCGTAGAAGAGATTATAATATATAATCTTGAAGCGTTACCGTGTGGCATACGTTACAGGCTGTAAGAGTGAAATAATAAGGTGGAACCGTGCAAATGCACCCTTAGGTATATGGCAGAGTGTACCTTGTGGGTGCTTTTTATATGTCAGGTAAAAAGCACATTTAACAGGTAACTAAGTCCGGACTAATACGCAAAGGAGATTAATAATAATGGTTAATTTTAAAGAAGATGAACAGTTAAGCACATTAAACCATTCTTGTGCACATTTAATGGCACAGGCAATTAAGCATCTTTATCCACAGGCTAAATTCTGGGTAGGACCAGTTGTAGCAGAAGGTTTTTACTATGATGTGGATCTTGGAGATGATGTTATCAGAGATGAAGATATTCCTAAGATTGAAAAGGAAATGAAGAAGGTAGCTAAGTCAGGAAAGAAGATTATCCGCAAGGAAATCTCTAAAGAAGAAGCTATGGAAATGTTCAAGGATGATGAATATAAGTTAGACCTTATCTCTAACCTTGAAGATGGAACAATAACTTGCTACGAGCAGGGAGATTTTACAGATCTCTGTCGTGGACCACACGTTGATAATGTTAAGTTATGCCGTAATTTTAAGTTGCTCAGACATTCAGGCGCTTACTGGAAGGGCGACAGCAACAATAAGGTTCTCCAGAGAATATATGGTGTATGTTTCCCAACACCAGAAGAACTTGAAGCACACCTTCAGGAACTTGAAGAAGCTAAGGAAAGAGATCACAGAAAGATAGGTAAGGATATGGAACTCTTTATGGTTGATGACCTTATCGGACGTGGTCTTCCAATGTTCTTACCAAAGGGCTATATAATATGGCAGGAGCTTGAGAACTATATTAAGGACAAGGAAAGAAAGCTTGGATATCAGCACGTTATGACACCTTGTGTTGGTACAGTTAATCTTTATAAGACATCAGGCCATTGGGATCATTATAAGGAAAATATGTTCCCGGCAATGGAAGTTGATGATGAAGCATTTGTATTAAGACCAATGAACTGCCCTCATCATATGATGATATATGCTAACAGACTTCACTCATATAAGGATCTTCCTATAAGAATTGGTGAGATAGCACACGATTTCAGATATGAGTCAAGTGGAACATTAAAGGGTATTGAAAGAGGAAGACATTTCTGCCAGAATGATGCCCACCTTTTTGTAACACCGGAGCAGATTAAAGATGAAATATCTAAGGTAGTTGACCTTATATTCTCAACATACAAGGATTTTGGAATTACAGATTACCGTTGTGTTCTTTCACTTAGGGATCCAGAAAATAAGACTAAGTACCACGATGATGATGAAATGTGGAATAAGGCTGAAAATGCTTTAAGAGATGTTATGAACAGTCTTGGTATTGAATATACAGAAGAAATCGGTGAAGCTGCATTCTACGGTCCTAAGCTTGATGTTAATGTTAAGCCGGCTGTTGGTAATGAAATCACATTATCTACATGCCAGTTAGACTTCTGTCTTCCAGCTAAGTTCAACCTTTCATATGTTGACAAGGATGGCGAGAAGAAGACGCCGGTTGTACTTCACAGAGCTATACTTGGTTCTCTTGACAGATTTATGGCATATATACTTGAAGAAACAAAGGGTAACCTTCCAACATGGTTAGCACCAGTTCAGGTAAGAGTAATGCCAGTTAAGACAGATAATGATGAGATTATGAATTATGCACACGAAATCGTTGATGCTCTTGAAGCTAAAAATGTAAGAGTAGAACTTGATGACAGAGCAGAAAAGCTTGGTTACCGTATGCGTGAGGGACAGATCCAGAAAGTTCCATATCTTCTTGTTATTGGATTTAACGAGCAGGAGAACAAGACAGTATCATACAGACTTCACGGACAGCAGGATACAACAACACTTGGACTTGATGAGTTCGTAGAAAAGATTGATACAGAGATAAAGAATAAGGCAAGATAATGACAGAAATGCATGATGTGCATGCTAAGAGATTTACTAATGTGTAGATAGTGGCTGTATCTATAATACTTGGATCTTAGAAACATATAATAAATAATAGGTGAAAACCAGCAGTGGCTTTCGCTGGCATTGAAGGTTGGCTTATGAAGGGCTTGTTTTGGTGCTGGGGAGGTGCTGCTGGTTTTCTTATTTAATAGATATATAATATGTTGGTTATAGACTTTTGGGATTGTGCTTTATATAATTGTATTAAAATATTGATGTAACTTATATATTTGTACATAGGATGGAGGAGAAAGAAAATGACTAAAACAGAACTTTTTCTTAAGCTTGCCGCTCCAGATAAGAATGGTGTAAGCAGATGGGTGTATGTGTCTGAATTTGTGGGTGAGTATGCAGATTTAACATTTGGAAATGGAGCTTCATGGGCAAGAAAAGAATCAACATTGGCAAAAAAATATAATGTTGAATTTTATAAGAAAGATACACCGGGGAATAGCATCGACAGAATAAGACTTAATGGATTTAATAATGGAGATTATTCACAGCACATTAATGCGTCTATAAAAAGAGAGATAAAATCAAGAAGATGTGTGGTGCTTGGAACGTCAAATCCAGAGGTTGATCATAAAAATGGAATGAAAAATGAAGCAAGGGTTATGAAAAATGAAGCTCAGAGATTATCAGATTTTCAGGCGTTGAGTAAAGCAGCTAATGATGCCAAAAGACAGTTCTGTAAAGAGTGTATGAGAACGGGTATAAGATACGATGCTAAACAACTTGGTTATCCAATGTCATACTATAAGGGAGGAGCGAAGCATAATAATGAGGAGAATGCATGTATAGGCTGTTATTGGTATGATCCTATAGAATTTAGGAGACATCTTCAGGAGAAAAAATAAAATACACAGAGTTATTAATGGGGTGATATTATGAATATTCATGTATTTGTTGTTAATCAGATAACGTTTAAGCAGCATTTAGAGTATATGTTTGCAGGTACAGGGGCAAAAAATAGAATGAGCCTGTTTTTAGAAAAATCAGACATTAAATTTCAGCCAACTACAGAAAGAAATTTAGTTGGAATGATAGCAGATATTTCGCGGATAAGACCAGATGATAAGATTATTTTTTATTTACAGGCAACAGTTAATAATCCGGGGATGTTCTTTGGCGTATTTAAAGCAAAATCAGCAGCTTTTTTTGATGAAAATGATAATAAGAATTATTTATCAGATGAATTGGGGAAGGGTTTATCATATCGAATTGAAATAGAGGCAGATACAGTTTATTCTTATGGTATAACCGAACATGAGTATCTTGATGATCTTACAGGAAAAGAAGCACCATATGAATTATGTTGGAGCTTGATTTATCGTAAGCTTAAAGGTAATAGGGGCTGTACTATGATTACGCCATATGAATTTGAGGATCTATTATGTAAAATTAAGAAAAAGAACCAGGATAATCAACTAAAAGGAGCTGGATTTACTTTTGATGAAGGAGAGGTAAGAATTATTACTGCCAAGGAAACAAAACAGTATACTGGCAGAAAAGGAAGTTTGGATATTAAACCGAGGTTATTATATAAAGCTGGTAAGAAAAATGCATTTGAAACACATTTGCAGGCTTATATTATGCAAAAATATGATGATGGCATACTAAAGAATATTCTCCTGCCATTAGGAAATGGAAGTGCCTGGGTGGGAAATGAAGTGGCTTGTGGTGTCGGGATGCAGAAGATTGATACTTTGATTATTGAGCAGAATGATGAAGAAATACATGTTAAAGTTGTAGAGCTTAAAGATGAAGAACCATATGAATATATATTGAGTCATCAGTTACGATGGTATTTGCAATGGGTATCTCAATATATAGTACCTAATTTGTTAAAATATAAAAAGCCTGTGGTTATTCACCCTTGTATATTAGCAAGAAAAACAGACAATATAGATATTATTGAAAAAATTAGAAGTGTAGATCTTATAAATTCTAGTATTCAAAATGTAAGTATTGCGGCAACTGAATACATAGCATTTGACATTGTAAATAATGATATAACATTTGAAAAAGTTGTATAGAAAAAATATATAATGAAAAGGTGAGGTGGTCAGAGTGATATGTACTTTCTTTACTGAACAAACCAGTAAGAACAGTACATATCAGTGATTATTTTACTTTTTTAAATATAAAAATATATTCGTGTTTAAATATATAGAAATCATTAGTGATAGCACGGTAACGCCATATGCCCTGTTGGTTAGATTTACCTTTTGTTTCACCAAAATTCTTAACAAGAATAGCCTTTAATAAAAATCCTCTTTCAAGGAATTGGTTCATACAATAAAATCCTAGAGGAATAACCTGGCTATTGGCATATTTGTCACCAATAACACATGCACAGTATCTGTTCTTTTCAAGATATTTAGTTGTATTATCTATAACCATTCCAAATGAATCAAGAAATTCATTAAGCGTGTGAGAATTTGAAAGGTCATTGATGTTATCAGAGAATTTGATAATATCCCAATAAGGAGGGTGCATAATAACAAATTGAAATGCGGGAATGTTAAATTGTTCCATTAGGCTGTTGATATTATAGCAACGACTGTCGCCGGTTATCACTTTGGTTATGCAGTTGTCATTATGTTCAATATTAATTAGTGTTTCGCTATTTCTTGCGATATCTGGCTGAAGTTCTATCCCAATCGAATTACGTCCCATGCGTTGGGCTTCTATAAGTGAAGTGCCTCCACCCATAAATGGATCAAGTATCCAGTCCCCCTTTTTGGTATATCTTGTAAACAACTGGTGGGGGATCTGTGGAACAAAGTTGCCATGATAGTCGGGTGAATGAACACCAGAGTTGTCACGTTTGTCTATTATCCATAGAGAATCAGTATTAATATCAGTATATTCTTTCCAATATTTTGGATCTAAATCGTTATATCGAGCCATTAAAATCTCCTATTGTTTAATTAAGCAATGTAAATATTCTGTTGTGGAGGAAGCAGCAATATTTCTGTTGGTTTCCTTGTCTGCTTTAAACCTTTTATATTCCTTGGTGTAAAAGGAATATTTGCCGTATTGAGACATTATATCTTTAATAGTGTCTAAAGACATAAGACCTTCGTTATTGTAACTTAAGAAAATGTATTTAAAATCGGAATGTCTTATTAAGTCATCAAATGCGTTACATACAGTACGTTTAGAACAAAAAAGGCTTTTCTGGTCACTAGAATCACGCAGTCCGGTCTTTCCGCTTAGTACAGGATTGTCATATCGTGCAATAGTTTCTAAAACGTGATAATTAGAACAATATTGTCTTGAATTGTATGGCGGGTCAAGATACAAAACATCGCCTTTAATGTCGCGTATTAATCGGTTGATGTCCTGATTGTATGCTTTACCAGCAGTTCCGTTAATAACAGGAAGCAATTCTAATTTAAAATCCTTTTGAGCTGATTTTTTAATCTTTTTAAGGAAAGCACCGTAAACAGATGCAGTGTTGGCGTATTTGTCTATTGAATTAATAAGACTGGCAAGATAATAATAATATGTATGCGAATCAATTTTATTATTATCCTTAAGGCACTCTAATTCTATTCTTATGGCATCACATTTTTTACCATTATAATTAGTGAAGTAATTGCGGCCAGAGCCAGATCCTTCACAGTAGTTATTATATATAAATCCTTCGACTGGTTCTAGATTATTAAAATATGACAAAAGCTCTGAATTCAATTCGGGAGTGTTCTCAATATAATGCTTGCTTAGAACATAGCTGTAATACTGAATATCATTGGAAATGACTGAGCACCCCTTAGCTTTATATGTCTGTCCTACGATTCCTGTTCCGGAAAATAAATCAGCAAAAATGTAATTATCGCCATTATGATATCCGGTTACATCTGCAATAGTTGTTTCTAAAAAGTCTAAAAGAGAATATTTAGAACCTATATAATTCATGACTTTGCTCCTTTGTTATTGTTGGAGTTATTATCTGGATTATCAGGTAAAAATACTAATATATCGTTAGGTGTGCAATTCAAAGCGTTACATATACTTTCGACTTTATCAAGCGCAATATATTGTCCAGTCTTAATCTTACTAATAATATTCGCAGATATATGAGCTTCACGCATTAACTGAGAGTGAGAAATCTCCCGTTCTATTAACATATGTTGTAGTTTTTTGTAACATACTGACATTAGAAATACTCCTTAAATTAATATTATACAGTATATCATAGAAGTATGAAAAACACAACTAATATATGAAAAAAAGTATGGAAATGTGAATAATGTGAAGCAATTTTAAATGGTGTTGTATGTGGAGATATGATAAAATGTTAAGAGTGATTAGTGAGGAATGATTTATGGAAAATGGTCGGCAGACTAAAAAAGCACGCAAATGCTTGAAAAATAAGGAAAAACCGAGATAAGATAGGAGTTAAAAATATATGATACGAGTACTTTTCATCTGCCACGGCACTCCAGTTTTATGATAATGCATACCTTTGCAGAATGGGGCAACACAGGGCAGAATAATGCAGAAAGCCTTGGAATTACTACGGTTTCGACTACTAAGGCTCATGGCTGGAAGTGGGATAAAGGCAAAGGTGTTGGGAGGATTCTTTAGTAGTAAGGGACTACTTACAGGCAATGTAGTAGAACTTGTGCCGATGAAAATGTTGAAAAAACATAAAAACTATTGCATGTTTATTGAGGGGTGGATATACTAAATGCAACAGAGTTGCCCGGTATTTTTTGACATTGGTGACCAAGCTGAGACTTGTGCTCAGCTTTTTTACGTTAAGGAGCATCCCTAGAGTGGTAAAGGCGGCTAAGGAACAATAAGAAAATGGATGGAGGCATATAGAAATGGGAAAGGAGAAAACAATATATGGTCAGTGTGCCTTATGTAGGCAGAATAAGGAACTTCAACTTAGCCATATAGTTCCTCATTTTGTAGGACGAAAAATGATAAAGACAGCACCTGGTAATATTCGAGTAACAAATGACCCCAATAAAGTAGCACAGGATATAGAAAAACATTATATGTTGTGCCATGACTGTGAGGAATTATTCAGTGCAAAGGAGCGTTGGTTTGCAAGCAATATTTTTAATCCGTGGCAAGATCATAAGCAACAAGAATTCAGTTATGATGAGAATTTAACCTATTTTATAGTTTCGTTAAGTTGGAGAAGTTTATATTTAGATTTGGAAGAGTACTCTTGTGATTCAACTTTTGATAAGGAAATACTACTGACAATGCTGAGGGCGGAGAGCATAATGAGAGATTACCTTTTGGGTAAGAGACAGGACGTTTCAGATATTCAGAATCATATGTTTTTCTTTGATAGAATTGAAAGTGCAAGTAATTATGATTTAGAAAAAAATCCAAGTGTGGCTATGCATAGGAGCATTACTTCGTATTCGGCGTATAATGGGAAAACTTCATTCACAATATCTAATCTACTGGGGATTATGATTGTAACGTTTTATTCAATAGCAGAACAGGAAGAATGGAAAAATACGCAGGTTTTGAATGGTGGCGGAACAATTGCTGCTAAAAATCAAGAAATTAAAAGTGTGGTAGGGCAAGAGATACAACATTGGATGAATGAAGCAGAAAAAGCAAAGAATAATCTTTCGGAGAATCAGAAGAATAAAATACTTGAAAAAATAAAAAAACTCGGTGATGGGATAAAAGATTATGCGATATTTCAAGAC
>CEAI01023276.1_pt1 | contig 10143 bp, 7 predicted proteins | sample 557641 | NCBI WGS metagenome assembly CEAI01 (sample SAMEA3182100, study PRJEB8094) | gut metagenome | biome: human; feature: gut; material: Stool; isolation source: human stools | place: Canada | collected 2012-06-20
CAGTCATCACGAAAGCGCTCCAGATACGAGCCAGGCGATTACTACGATCGGGTAAGTGGTGCATGACACGGCGACTGAATCCGTTATCTGCTATTTCCTGCTTGTTTTCTGCGAAGAAATCGCGCAAGAGCTTATCATTGTCTATTTCTGTCATAACCGTTTTGTTTTAAATACGTTGCTAATTTTTCTTTCCCGCGTGACAGATGGCTTTTCACTGTCCCTGACGGTACTCCTACAATCCCTGCAATTTTGTCGATACTAATGTCCTCCATGTAGAACAACGTGATGCAGGTTCTTTCCACTTCTTTAAGCATTTTGAGCGACTGGTAGACATCCATTTTTTGCCCGATATTCTCCTGTTCGGTGCTGTTGATGGCGTCTATTTCTCTTGTATCCAAGTCGGCTGTCTCTTTCCGGCTGCGAATATAATCATAAAAAACATTATAAGCAATACGATACAGCCACGTAGAGAAACTTGACAAGTTCCGGAAAGAGGCAATGTTCGTATACGCTTTGATAAATGTATCTTGCGCAAGGTCGTCACTCAATTCGCTGTCGCCGCAAGTCAGGTTCAGGAAGAATCGTCGGATGGGCGACTGATACTCCTTCACCAACTGGTCAAAGGCCCTGGTGTTCTTGAACACCACGACCTGTGCGACTAACGATATATCATTGAGTTGGCTCATTTATTCTCGTCGTTCTTTTCTTCGTTTACTCCTTTGTCTTTCTCTTCGGATTCGGAAGGGATGATTTCGAAACTATCGGTTCTAACGTTATTCGGGTTCTTTTTTTCATCCTTATTACCCGTATGCATCCGGGTAGCATTTGTGTCTTGAGTCTGTTGTTTGCTACCGATAATCCATTGTCCGATACCCATGAATGTAACGAGTAAGCCGATAGCTCCAATTCCGAATTCGCCGGTGATTGCCCAGAGGAAGATGAAAAGACCGATACCCGTAAAGGTGTTCTTGATGCCTTGTGAACGCGAATCGACTGTTTTGTTTTCGCGGATAAACTCTGCCGGAAGCGGTTGGCCGGCAGCAAGTGCCTGTTCGGCAAGGCGATAACGTGCTTTCCGGTTTTTATAACGGAAGAAGAAGATTACAAATAGAATGAATACCGGAAATCCGAATACAGCAATGATTGCAATGATTGCTACCAGAATACCTCCGCCGGCACTAACATTGTGGAAGGGGAAATCGCTGTCATCCGAATCGAATGTGAAGCTGGCTTTGCCATGAGTGGTGCTAACATTACTTGAGTTTGCATTTACGTCTGCAGAATCAGCATCTGCTGTGTCTACACCAATCACTGTGACAGCAGTATTGTTCGTATTTGCTTTATTGTCTTTGGTCACAGTTACTTTTACTTTCCCGATGGAATCACGAACAACGGTGGTCTGGGCAACAGCCAGTGTGCAAGTGGTCAGTACAACCATCAATGCTAATAGAAAATTTTTCATATCAATAGTTTTTTAATTTATTTCTTTATCTGTTAGACGTAGTTAATATCATAGAAAGTTGCAAAGAGACGAAATATTTTTGATATTTGCGGAAATTAATAAACGAAAGATGGAATTACCTGCTTCTTTTATAGACTACACCCGCGCTCTATTGGGCGATGAAGAATACGACAAACTGGCTGTTGCCCTCCAACAGGAACCACCGGTTAGCATCCGGTTGAATCAATTGAAAATCAATCATTCTTTATCGGATAAAGTACCTTGGTCTTCCGAAGGATTCTATTTGGAGGAGCGTCCCACTTTCACGTTCGATCCCTTATTCCATGCAGGCTGTTATTATGTTCAGGAAGCTTCTTCCATGTTTGTGGAGCAGGTACTCCGGCAATATATCACGGGACCGGTGAAGATGTTGGATCTTTGTGCGGCTCCCGGTGGAAAATCGACTCATGCCCGTAGTGTACTTCCCGAAGGGAGCCTGTTGGTAGCCAATGAGGTAATCCGGAATCGTTCGCAGATTCTTGCTGAAAACCTGACGAAGTGGGGACATCCGGATGTGGTAGTGACCAATAATGATCCGGCAGATTTTTCGGCTTTACTCTCTTTCTTTGATGTGATTCTTACAGATGTTCCCTGTTCCGGTGAAGGTATGTTCCGTAAAGACCCGGTAGCTGTGGAAGAGTGGAGCCCCGAGAATGTGGAAATCTGTTGGCAGCGCCAGCGACGGATTATTGCAGATATCTGGGATGCGTTGAAGCCCGGAGGTATTCTTATATATAGTACGTGTACATTTAATACAAAAGAGGATGAAGAGAATGCACGTTGGATTCAACAAGAGTATGGGGGCGAACCATTAACTGTGCAGGTGCAGGAGAATTGGAATATAACAGGAGATCTTTTGTCAGATAAAGGGGATCATTCTAAATCTTCTATTCCCGTCTATCATTTTTTCCCTCATAAGACGAAAGGTGAAGGCTTTTTTCTGGTGGCTTTTCGTAAGCCGGAGACGGAAGAAGAGATCCCAGTATCTTCTTCCGCCAAAGAGAAAGCTTTCAAGAAGAAGGATAAGAAAGGAACAGCAGCATCTTCTCCTGTATCGAAAGAATATCTGAATATGGCTAAAAGTTGGTTGAATGATGAAAATTCGGACAAGTATATTTTATTGGCGGAAGGAACAAATATCCGAGCTTTCTCACAGTACTATACTAATGAATTGGCGACGATGAAACAAAGCCTGAAAATCGTGTCGGCAGGGATTGAGATAGGCGAGGTGAAAGGAAAGGATTTGATCCCTAACCATGCGTTGGCAATGTGTACCTCACTTTTATGCCGGGAAGCATTCGCTACGGAAGAAATAAGTTATGAACAGGCCATCACATATTTACGAAAAGAGGCCATTACCTTACCGGTAACAGCCCCTCGTGGATATGTTTTGCTTACTTATCGGCATATTCCTCTCGGATTTGTGAAGAACATCGGCAATCGTGCCAATAATCTTTATCCGCAAGAATGGCGCATTCGTAGTGGATACTTACCGGAAAATATACGCATCTTATCAGAATACGTTACTGATTAAGGCAGTATTCCCGCAGGTATTTCCTGTTGGGAAAGACTAAAGCTAAGCTGTCTGCCTTTTCCGATTTCTGTGCCTTCAGCTATTTCTTCCAGCGTGTAGGAAGGAGGAGGTGCAGGTGATGTCCGCGTTTCTCCAATGGGCGGAGTGTTCCAGTTCAGATTTAGGCTTTTATCCAACCGATGAAATAAGTACGAGTTTCCCCATATTATGAATTTATGATCGGAAACAGGTGTTGCCATATCTTCCGAAAAAGTGAGGGTTAGTGTCATTTTCTTATCGTCTCCTTCTTCTTTTTCCAGTTTGTAACTTCCTTGGGTTATTAATTCAAGTCCGGATGAAAAGGCGGTCTGTTCTCCTTGTTTGAAAAAATAAGCATCCCGTGCGTGGTTGTTAATCAGAAAAATGTCGGAAATACCGGGTAGAAGATTCGCATCTCCGTTGGGTAAGTTAGACAAGTAGCTGCGTAGCAACTCCATATTTTCGTAATTATCGACCACCTTGATTGGTAAAGTGCAGGTTTCTTGTGTGGCGTTGTCTGTTACTGTCAGATAAGTCGTTCCGGTGAGGATACCGGTTACATAAATCATACGTCCGGCAGGTACTCCACTCCAGCCAGTTTCAGTTCCGGCACTTGCGATGCGTGTGTCTTTCACTGCAAGTGAGTAGTCACCATTTCCGCTTTCCAGGCCGAGGTAACGTCTGCCACCCATAGGTACTTCGTATTCACTGTTGTAAAAACGCAGTGGATTGTCGTCATCATCTTTACAGCCACTTAGTAGCGTAAGGATGCAGCATAACATGAATAAATAGAAATGTTTAGGTCTCATAATTCAGATTTTATGTTCGTTGCAAATGTAATGTATTGTTTTGAAATATCCAGTCGGAATTTGAAGAAAAAGAGAGGAGATATATTTAGGCACGAATTACACGGATTAACACTGTTGCTTTATAGTTATGACAATACTAAAGACCGTGAATTCTGTGTAATCCGTGCCTAATTTATTATATAAACATACTTATATAACTTAAAAATAGAAATTAGTATGTTCAGCGTAACCCATACCTAAAGGGTTTTTATGTATTATTTATAGCTTGCTTTTGTAAATCCGTGCCATTGCCTTTTGGTACTGATTTTCCAATTGCAGATAATTTTGATGACTTTGATAGATCACCGATACTTCAACGAAGTACTCGATCATACTAATTTGTCCACCTGTCAAAGCTTGTTTCAGCAATGCCAAATCTTGTTGAGACTGGAAAGTCTTGCTATATTCTTCCATTGAAGCATGCAGCGTTTTCGCTTCCCGGTAAAGTTGTGCCAATTCAGATTCCACTTGCAGTGTAGCATTATCCTTTTGCAAGTCGATGTTGAGTGCCTGCGCTTTAGCAATTTTCACCTTATTCCGATTTTCGAAAAGCGGGAAGGAAAAGCCCACCACTACACCGTTGAAAGGCACACCAGTCTCTGTATTCCGACGGTAGCCGAGTTCTAGCTTTGGCAGCCATTGGGATTTATTGACAGCAATCTGTTTACGGGCAACGAGGCTCTCGTTGCCTAGTGCCATTAAGGTACGGTCTGTAGCCATGACTTCTGATTTCAACATTTGGTAATCGCTTGGGAACGGTATAGTCGGATATTGATTTTCTTCGAAAACCACTGGAATATTACCATTCAGCGTATTCAGTTCCTGCTGCTTATTGCGAAGTGCCGTTTCGTTCAGAGACGCTTCCGTTTTGACATTCAACAGTTCCAAGTTGATTTTATTGGTTTCGAGAGCATTTGCATCCCCTGTTTGGAGACGCTTGGCGTACATTTTAGCAAGTTCTTCCGCATTGCGGAGACGTTCCTCCAAAATATGCTTTTGCTGACGAAGCATGATAATGTCCAGGCAAAGTTCTTTTGCCTGTAACAGTTTCTCCTGACGAAAAACATCCGACTGACTGTCAAGAGTTCCGGCTTTCAGACGGTTTAACTTGTTACGTGTGGCGTATAAACTAGGGAAATCAAAGCTTTGTGAAACAACCAGCTCACCGATTGTTTCGCTTTTATCTTTTGCTCCCCATAGATGCGCGTAAGAGAGAGTAGGGTCAGGCAAGTTATTATCCGTTTTGGCTTCCAGCTTCTGCGAGGTAATCAGTTGCTCGTTTGCCTGCAACTCCTTATTGTTCGTTTCGATATTCTTCAATACCTGTTCAATTCCGTTTTGGGCTTGCACTTCACCTATGGTTAAGAAAAGAAGTGCAGCGCTTATGGTCATGATTTGTTTCATTTCTAATTTCTTTATTTATTACAAGCTATTGTTGATAGATACTTTATGATAAGGCATCTATTTGTTTGACACCGGGGAACGACCCGTTCCTCACCGAGAAACACTTGTTTCCTCACCGAGAAACACTTGTTTCCTCACCGGGGAACGATGGTTTTCTCACCGAGGAAAAATATCCCTCTCTACAGGCTTTTCTGGGCCTTTTTCCGATGCATCATCAGATAAACAATCGGAACGATAAAACCGTTCAAAAAAGTAGACGTTAATAATCCTCCTAGAATCACTTTTGCCATCGGACTTTGAATTTCGTTACCGGGCAAGTCGCCGGCAAGTGCCAATGGAATCAGTGCCAGTGCAGAAGACAATGCCGTCATTAAAATCGGATTCAGGCGGTCGAGAGAACCTTGAATCACACTATCATATACATTCAAACCTTCTTCCTTTTGCAAATGATTGTAGTGACTGATGAGCAACATACCGTTACGCGTTGCAATACCGAACAAGGAAATGAAACCGATGATAGCCGGAATACTGACTTCTCCTGTTGTAATCACCAAAGCAAATACACCACCGATCAGTGCCAGCGGAAGATTCAGCAAGATAACCCCGGATTCTTTCACACTGCGGAACTCATTGTACAGCAACAGGAAGATAACCACGATACTGATAAATGAAGTCAACGCTAATGTCCGGCTGGCAGCCTGCTCGCTTTCAAACTGTCCACCATACTCGATATGATAACCTTCGGGTAATTGTACCGATGTGTCGATACGTTTCTGAATATCATTCACAACACTGCGCAAGTCACGATCGGCCACATTGGCGGAAATGACAATTTTACGTTTCACATTCTCGCGGTTGATCGTATTCGGACCCATGGCCGATACCACTTCCGCTACATAGCTCAAAGGAACTTTGCGGCCGTCGTTCGTGTCTACCATCAGGTTACGGATTTTCTCTATTTCATCCCGGGCATCATCCTTCACTTTTACGATCAGGTCAAAACTCTTGCCCTGTTCATACACTTGTGAGATCACTTTTCCAGCCAAAGCTACATTCACATATTCCGAAAATTCCGGCAGGGTAATACCGAACTTAGCCAGCATTTCCCGTTTAGGCTGTATTTTCAGCTGCGGACGTTCAATCTGTTGTTCCACGTTCAGGTCGGCAACACCGGGAATGTCACTGATCGCTCCTTTGATTTGATTACCGAGTGAAAACATTTTATTCAGGTCATCACCGAATAATTTGATAGCAATATTCGCTTTCGTACCCGATAGCATTGCGTCGATACGGTGGCTGATCGGTTGTCCGATTTCTATGTTTGCTCCGGTGATCGTACCTAATTTTTCACGTACATCAGCTACCAGTTCACTGCGCGAGCGGTCTTTCAATTCGAACGGAGCTTCTATTTCAGAAACATTGACTCCTAACGCATGTTCATCCAATTCGGCACGTCCCGTTTTCCGGGCTACCGTTTGTATTTCGGGAATTGTCATCAATAACTCTTCGGCACGATGTCCCATTTTGTTGCTTTCTTCCAGCGAAATACCTGGCAGAGAACTGATATTGATAGTAAACGATCCTTCATTGAACGAAGGAAGGAAGCTGCGTCCAAGTGTGAAAAACACTCCGAGGGCAACTACAAAAAGTCCGATTGTACTTCCGAGAGTCACACGTTTATGTGCCAGTACCCAAGTCAGTGCTTTTTCATAAATCCCTTTCATCCAGCGGGCAACAGGAGCTTCTTTCAGTTCCTTGTTCGTCTTATTACTTCCTAATAGATAAGAACAGAGCACCGGAGTCAGCGTCAGAGCAACTACTGTCGACGCGAACAATGCCACGATAAAGGCAACGCCCAGCGGAACCAACATTCTGCCTTCCATTCCGCTAAGGAAGAACAACGGAACAAAGCTGACAACGATAATCAGCGTAGAATTAAGTATAGGCATCCGCACCTCTTTCGAAGCATTGAATACCACCTCGAGTGTACTTAACCTTTCCGCTTCTGCTTTCTGACGGTTCTCCCGCAGTCGTTTATATACGTTTTCCACATCGACGATGGCGTCGTCTACCAATGAGCCGATGGCTATCGCCATACCTCCTAGACTCATGGTGTTGATTGTCAGTCCCATGTAATGCAGCGTCAGAATCGAAACAAGCAGGGAAAGAGGCAGCGTTACCAATGAAATCAATGTAGTGCGCACATTTGCCAGGAACAGGAAGAGTACGATTACTACAAAAATACCTCCTTCAAAGAGTGATTTCTTCACATTGCCGATGGAACTTTCGATAAAGCGGCTTTGACGGAATATGTCCGTTGAAACTTTTACGTCTGGTGGCAGGTTCTTTTGCAGGTCTTTCAAAGATGCTTCCAGTTTATCCGTCAGTTCCAGCGTATTGGTAGCCGGCTGTTTGGTAATAGTCATCAGTACGGCAGATTTTCCACGCTCTGAAGCAGTTCCCAGTTTCGGGGCTTTCGGTCCGATGGTTACGTCCGCAATATCTTCCAGCGTGACAGGGAAATTGTTCACTGTCTTTACTACCGCTTTGCCAAGTTGTTCTGTTTTGGAAGTTGAAAGTACACCGCGTACAATATATTCATTTCCAAATTCGTAGAGCACACCTCCATTTGCGTTCAGGTTCATATCCTGTGTCACAGCCATCACTTCTCCCATCGAAATGCCGTAATGACGCATCCGTTCGGGATCCAGCTGAATCTGATATTCTTTGATATCTCCTCCAAGCACGGCAACCTGCGCCACTCCTCCGGTAGACAATAGACGGGGACGGATAGTCCAGTCCGCAATTGTACGAAGATCGAGCATCGAAGTGGAGTCAGCAGTCAGACCGACGATGAGCATTTCGCCCAAGATGGAAGATTGTGGGCCGAGTGTCGGTTTACCAACGTTGACCGGCAGTGATTCACTCACCACTGCTAACTTCTCGCTAACAATCTGGCGGGCGAGATAAATATCGGTTCCCCAATCAAATTCTACCCAGACAACAGAAAATCCGTTGGTAGAAGAAGAGCGGACACGGCGTACACCCGTAGCTCCGTTTACGGCAGTTTCAACAGGAAAAGTGACGAGCTGTTCAACCTCTTCCGCAGCCATACCGTTGGCCTCTGTCATGATGACTACCGTAGGTGCGTTCAGGTCGGGGAATACGTCTACTTCCGTATGCATGGCGGTATACGTTCCCGCAATTAGCAGGAGGATGGCCGCGCAGACTACAACCAACCGGTTGTGTAGGGAGTAATGTATAATTTTATTAAGCATGATATTTCATTAATTGAGAGTTATAAATAACTTGATAGATGCGCCGCAAGAAAATCCGGCTGCGGCACCTCGCCGCTTTAATGTTCGTGACTATGTGCCGGGATGGCATTGCTAGCACTTGCCAGTCTAACCTGATAAGCACCTTCGGTCACTACACGGTCGCCAGCCTTCACTCCGGTCAGGATCTGAACACTTTTACCGTTGTCGGCTCCTATCGTTACTTCCTGTTTTTTATAACCCTCTTCGTCCAGTTGCAGGTAGATAAAGAAGATACCTTGTTCCTCTGTCAGTGCCGTGCGTGGGAGAGAAAGAACGTTTTCCATCGTTGAAGAAAGCAAGAACACCTCTACGAATGATCCGGGGATCACTTCCCCTTTATTGTCGAACTCAAAAGTGACAGGCACATAGAAAGAGTTGTCTCCGGCAGCTTTTCCAAAAGAGAGAAGTTTGCCGTTCAATGCTTTCAGCTCGTACACCTGATTATTATAAGGAGTCTGGAAATTGGCGGAACTGATTGTACGGAGGTATGGATAATACTTTTCCGACACTTCGGCACGGAGGAAAAGACGACGATTCTGCGTCACGCTCACCAGCGGTTGCCCGATGGTCACGTAGTCACCTTCTTTCACAAGAATGCTTTTCACATATCCTGCAATAGGAGCTGTAATACTTTGGCCGATAGCCGAATGATTCTTGGAAAGGGCTTCGTAACTAAGGCGGGCATTTTCATAACTTTGCTCTGCCTGTGCAAAATCCTTGTCAGATACAATCTTGTTTTTAACAAGCTCTTTCATACGTTCGTACTCCTTCTTAGATACCTCGTAGGCAATGCGGGCACGTTGTACCGGATCACCGTCGGCGATATTCTTTGAAGAAATCGTGACTAGCGGCGTGCCGCTGCCGACGCTCATTCCTTCCGTTACTTTTCCACGGAAAGATACAACGCCGGCCACTGTAGCTACGGCAACCGATTCATCACCTTGGGCAGCCAGCACCTGTCCGCTGGTTTTAATCACTTGCTGGAAAGGTGCAGGTTCGATAACGCTCACCTTGACACCGGCTGCTTCAGCTTTTGCCTTCGGAAGGATGATTTCATCACTGTGCGCTTCGGCAGACTCGTTATGTCCATCGGCCGCTTCATGGTTGTGTTCTCCGCTACATTCGCCTTCATGAGAATGATCGGAACCCTCTGCCTCGTGATTATGTCCTTCCGTGGCATGATCGTGTTCATTGTGTGTGTGTGTGACGGTACTATTATTACAGGAACCCAGCACGAATAAGCCTAGGATTCCTACGAAAATAAGTTTTTTCATAATGATATTTTCCTACTAAATTTTACTGTTTTTTTACGCTACAAAGATAAGGTAACGCAAATGCAACTGATTTGCATTTACGCTTTTACGCAAAAACAGAGTAGGGAGGGGCACGAAGAGGAGTGGCACGGTGTATATCCGTGCCATGCAGAGAGTCTCGGTAGACGTAATAGTTCTTAATCCGTCTCTCTTGTGGCCGTAATAGATGTTCGATGATTACATCCGTGAACAGGGTAGCGATGAATAC
>CEAI01017654.1_pt1 | contig 10134 bp, 10 predicted proteins | sample 557641 | NCBI WGS metagenome assembly CEAI01 (sample SAMEA3182100, study PRJEB8094) | gut metagenome | biome: human; feature: gut; material: Stool; isolation source: human stools | place: Canada | collected 2012-06-20
GGTGCAGCCCGGTGTCCGAAAACTGGATGCTGCGGCCCAGACGCGCACCCTCGGTGCTGCAAAGGCTGTCCACACAGATGAGGGCTGCAGGCCGCACCGCTTCCACCATTGCTCCGGCCAGTTGGCACAGGGTGAGCCCGGTGCTGCCCGACACCCCCGGCGCAATGGCGGCCACGGGCCGGATGCCGCGCACCGGCAGCGCATGCTGCGGCCCCATCGTGACCAGCACCTTCTGCACCGTGCGGGGGCCCAGCGCATCTGCCGTGATGCGGCGGCTGCCCACCCCCAGCACCAGCACCGGCCCCTCCGGCGGCAGCAGGGCCCGCAGCTCTGCCGCGCAGGTCTCGATGACGTCGGTGTCCCGCTCGTCCAGCACGCTGACGCTGGGCATCTCCAGCGTCACATACCGTCCCCGGGGCCGGCTGAGCCCCTCCCGCGCGATCTCTACCCGTGTAACGGTGACGCCGCCGCGTTTTGCCGTTGCCAGCCGCACCCCCGCGGGCAGGGCCCCCTCTGCCGTGCCAAACAGCTCATCGGCCATATCCGTAAAGCGCATTTTCTCGCCCCTCCTGCCTGTTTTGGGGCCAAATGCCCCCTCTGTACGCAGAAAGTATGGCAAAAATAAAACTTTTCTAAACAAAAATCAAAAAAACGCTTGCGTTAATACGACAAATATGGTATCATAAGGTGCGCTGTTATAGGTAGCCAAGGAGGTGGAACGAATGCCTAACATCAAATCTCAGAAGGACCGTGTCGTGCAGGCTGTTGCAGAGCAGGCTCACAACAAGGCCATTAAGACCAACCTGAAAACAGTCGTCAAGAAGGCAGACGCTGCCATCGATGCGAATGCCGCTGACAAGGACGCAACCGTCCTGGCTGCTGTTTCCGCGATCGACAAGGCTCGCGCTAAGGGTGTCATCAAGAAGAACACCGCTAGCCGCAAGATCAGCCGTATGGCAAAGCGTGCTAACAAGAACGCTTGATCGCAGTTTGATTGACGAACAAAACCCCTGTACCGGGACCCCGGTGCGGGGGTTTTTGTTTTTCTAAAATCTAGAGAACTTAACTTTTGTCATAGAAAAACTTCATCCGTAACAATATGTACTTTCCCTTGCTGCCCCATCAGCTCCTCCTCCGGCAGCGGCGGGGCCTTCTCCGCCCAGAGCCACCACCCGGCCCAGAGGACGGGGACCGCCGCCGCAAGGGCCAGCCCCGGCCAGAGCACAGCCGGATAGCCCAGCGCCGCACTGCCGGGCCAGAACACCGCCGCTGCGCAGAGCGCCAGCGCCGTCCAGCCCTCCCAGAAGATCGTCGTCCATTGTGTTTCCTGTCGCATGGCTTTTCGCCTCCTTCTGGCCCCAATATAACGCTCTCCGGGCGAAAAATGAGGCGAAACGGCCCGCCTTGCACACAAAAACATCCCGGTTTGAGCCGGGATGTTTTTCTAATTCTGGTCATGACTCTTCCCCACCCACGAGCAGACGACTCCGCACACAAGGCTGGTGGTAATACCTGCCGCAGCGGCAGTCAGCCCGCCGGTGAGGATGCCGATGGCCCCTTCCTCTTCGATGGCCGTCCGCACGCCTTTCGCCAGCAGATGGCCGAAGCCCAGCAGCGGCACGGTGGCCCCGCAGCCCGCGAACTCCGCCAGCGGCGCATACCACCCCACCGCCGAGAGAATGACGCCTGCCACCACATAGCCCGTCAGGATGCGGGCCGGGGTCAAACCGGTGAGGTCGATGAGCAGCTGGCCGATGACGCAGATGCAGCCGCCCACCACGAAGGCCCAGAAGTAATTCATCCGTTTTCCTCCTTCTGCTGCGGGCTGCGCAGCTCCACGAGATGGGCGATGGCCGGGATGCTCTCCTTCTGCAAAAAGGTCGTCTGGCTCATCAGCGCACCGGTGGCGATAAAGAGCACCCGCTTCTGCGTTCCCTTCTCGAGGCGGGGCAGGATATGCCCGCAGAGGACGGAGGCGCAGCAGCCCGGGCCGGAGCCGCCGCTCTTCACAGTCTGCTCGGCGGCATCGTAGAGGATGCAGCCGCAGTCCACATGGTTCTTGAGCAGAAGTCCTTCTGCCGTCAGCAGGTCGCGCAGGAGCTGGCTGCCCACATGGCCGAGGTCGCCGGTGTAGATGCGGTCGAAGTCCGCCGGGGCGCTGCCGGTGTCCTTCAGATAGCGCAAAAGGGTCGCGGCGGCAGCGGGGGCCATAGCCGCACCCATGTTGTTGATGTCTTTTATTTTATAGTCCTGCACCCGTCCGAAGGTGGCGGCGCAGAGCTGCACACCCTCACCGGCGGGCCGCAGCAGGCAGGCACCCGCCGCCGTAGCCGTCCACTGGGCGGTGGGCGTGCGGACAGCGCCGTAGCTCAGCGGCGTGCGGAACTGACGTTCTGCCGCACAGAAATGGCTGGACGTCATAGCCAGCAGGCCGTCGGCCATGCCTGCACTGCACAGTGCCGCGCCGAGGCCCAGCGCTTCGGCCATCGTGCTGCAGGCCCCGAAGAGGCCGACAAAGGGGATGCCCAGTTCCCGCAGGGCGTAGCTGGACGCGGTACACTGGGCCTGTAAGTCGCCCGCCAGCGCGAGACTGACTTTATCCGGCGTCGTCTCAGCCTTTTTGAGGCAGAGCCGCGCCGCCCGCAGGGCCATTTCTTTCTCGGCGGCCTCCCAGTTGGACTGGCCGAAAAAGTTGTCGGCGCTCAGCTCGTCGAAACAGGCGGCAAGGGGGCCTTCGCCCTCCTTTTTGCCGCCGATGGCCGCATGAGCCGCCACGACGGGCGGCGTCGGGAACAAAAGAGTGTCTCCGCGTCGTGCAGCCATCACAGTTTCCTCCTTTATGGGGCTGATTTTATCTGTTTTTTGTGGTATACTGAATTTTAGTGTGAAAGTGCAATTTCCGCACTTCCTTATGCGTATCCTTGGCAGGGGGACTTTTACTGCAGCAGCCAGTAGACGCTGCCGTAGAGAACCGCCGCCAGCGTACCGTATACGATGACCGGCCCGGCGATGATGAACATCTTCGCGCCGGTCCCCAGCACACGGCCCTCGGTCTTGAACTCGATGGCCGCACTGACCACTGCATTGGCAAAGCCCGTGATGGGTACGAGGGTGCCTGCGCCCGCTTTCGCGGCCAGCTTCTGGTAGAGGCCCAGCGTCGTCAGCAATGCCGACAGCGCCACCAGCGTGCAGCTGGTGAGCGTCCCGGCCAGCTCTTTGTCGAGCCCCATGGTCAGATACCACCCGCGCAGCACCTCGCCCAGCAGGCAGATGCTGCCGCCCACGCCAAACGCCCAGAGGCAGTCCCCGCCCAGCGGCGAGGGCGGGCCGACCCGGCGCACCCTGCGCCCGTATTCCTCAGCCGACATTTTCATCCTGTTCGCCTCCCGGGAATAGGATGTCCGCCCGTGTGCAAAAATATACACACCCTCAACAAGAAAGAAGGTCCATTATGAATCCCTCCGCTCCTCATCCTCACCGCCGACGCCTCACCCGCGCCGAGGTGCGCCGCCGCAGACGTAACCGCGCCATCCGCCGGGTGGCCGGCCTTACCGTGATGCTCTGCGTCGCCGCAGGCGGCGTCTCCTTCCTGCTCACCCGCCATGCCGTCGTCCCCAGCGCTTCGGCGGCGTCCGCCATCTCCATGCCGGCCCAGAGCATCGCCGATTCCACTGTGAGCTCTGCCGAGAACACCGCTGCGCCCGCCAACGCCCTCGGCCTCACCGCCGCCAACGCCCTCGGCCTCACCGCCGACGAGGCCCGCGCCATGCTGGCCGACCCGCTGATGGTGCTGGTGAATCACACCAGCAAGATGCCGGACGACTATACTTTCGATACCAAGGAGTGCGGCTCTGCCACCGCCGTCAACAAGACGCTGCAGACCGTGGCCTGCGATGCCTTCCTTGAGATGCAGAAAGCCGCTGCCGCCGACGGCGTGACCGTCTGGATGCAGAGCGGCTACCGCAGCGTCAAGTACCAGACCAGCCTCTACGAGCGGAAGACCAAATACTACCTCGACAAGGGCTACGACAACGCCACTGCCAAGGAAAAGGCCGCTGCCGTCGTCAACCCTCCGGGATACTCCGAGCACAACTGCGGCCTCGCCGCCGACCTGAACAGCCCGGAGCACACCGGTCTGGACGAGGGCTTCGAAAAGACCGCCGCCTTCCGCTGGCTCTGTGAGCACGCGGGCGACTACGGCTTCATCCTCCGCTACCCCAAGGACGCCGAGGACAAGACGGAAATCATCTACGAGCCCTGGCACTGGCGGTATGTGGGCGCGGAGAACGCCGCTAAGATCAACGCCAGCGGCCTGTGCTTTGAGGAGTATATCGAGACTCTGCAGAGCATCGCCGCCGAGGGCTGAATCCACTGTGAAGAAAAGGTTAAAATTTCACGCTTCGTTTGCAATTCTGCCGTCGATATGGTAGACTATCTTGGGGTTTTGGGCCGACAGTTTTCGGGGCGGCCGGGCCTCAGAATTTTAACGACAAAAGAGGGAAATCTTTTATGAATATTCGTCTGAAACTCGTCCTTTCTGCTGCTGCGCTGGCCGCAGGCTGTGTCCTGCTGGCAGGCTGCGGCGGCTCTGCCTCCTCTGCATCCTCTTCGGCCTCCTCCGGGGCTGCCAGCCAGAGCGCCTCTGAGCCTGCTGCTTCCGTCTCCGCTGAGGAGAACGGCGCTTCCGACGCCGTGGCTTCTGCCGTAGACGCTCTGCTCGAGGCTGACCCCATCTCCAACCAGTTTGAGATAACGGCCATGAACATCGAGTACGACTTTGGCCTGAAAGCCGACGATGTGACCAGCTACAAGGGCCTCAAGAGCAACGACAACGGCGACGCCGGTCTGGTGCTGGCCATCCAGCCCGCCGCTGGCAAGGCACAGGACGTCATGGACACCCTCAAGACCTACCAGCAGGACCAGGTGGCTTTCTACGGCAACTATGCTGAGTTTGCACAGGCACAGTCCAATGTGGAGAACGCCATCATCGACGGCGGCGACGACCTCGTGGTGATGGTCATTGCCTCCAACGACTGCTCTTCTGATTTGACCAGCGCCGTGAAGGACGTTCTGGGCAAATAAACAGACTCTCTCGGGCCGGTGCCGTGGCGGCATCGGCCTTTTTCGGCTTTATCACAATGTTAAAAGGAGGCTGACTCCGTGGTCTTCAGCACCATCATCTTTCTGCTGCGCTTTCTGCCCATCACACTGGCGCTGTACTATCTCGCGCCCCCGAAACTCAAAAATACCGTTCTGTTCCTGTGCAGCCTCGTGTTCTACTGCTGGGGCGAGGTGCGTTTTTTCCCGGTCATGCTGGCGCTCATCCTCATCAACTACCTCTGCGGCCTGGGGCTTGAGCGCTTCGAGCAGAACAAGACCGCCCGTCTCATCCTGCTGCTCATCGCGCTGGCGGGCAGTCTCGGGATGCTCTTCTACTTCAAGTATGCAAATTTCGTGCTCAGCAGCATCAATGCCATCTTCGGCACCGGTTTTGCGCCAATTCAGGGCATCAGCGTACTGCCGCTGGGCATCAGCTTCTACACCTTCCAGACACTTTCCTACACCATCGACGTCTACCGCCGGGATGTGGAAACGGAGCATAACATCATTGATTTTGGTGCTTACGTCGTCATGTTCCCCCAGCTCATCGCCGGCCCCATCGTCAAGTACCGGGATGTCTCCGACCGTCTCCACGTCTACAAAGGCCGCTATGAGCTCAAGCAGATCGAGGACGGCATGACCCTGTTCACTTTCGGCCTGGCAAAGAAAGTCCTGCTGGCCGACGCCATCGGTGCGCTCTGGACGGACATCATCGGCGTGGCGGACAGCCCCTCCGTCTCCTTCGTGGGCCTCGCCAACGCCTCGACCCCGCTGGTCTGGCTGGGCGTCATCGCCTACTCGCTCCAGCTCTATTTCGACTTTTCCGGCTACTCCCTGATGGGCATCGGCATGGGCAAGATGCTGGGCTTCGACTTCCCCCAGAACTTCAACTACCCCTATATCTCCGCGTCCATCACCGAGTTCTGGCGGCGCTGGCACATGACGCTGTCCGGCTGGTTCCGGGAGTATGTGTATATTCCCCTCGGCGGCAACCGCAAGGGCCTCAAGCGACAGATCTTCAACCTGTTCGTCGTCGAACTGCTCACCGGCATCTGGCATGGCGCGAACTGGAACTTCATCTGCTGGGGCCTGTACTATTTCGTGCTGCTGGCTCTGGAAAAGCTCTTCCTCCTGCCCTACCTCAAAAAGGGCAGGGTCTGGCCCCATATCTACACCCTCTTCCTCGTGGTCGTGGGCTGGGCCATGTTCGTGGGCAACGACGCAGGCGTGGAGTTCGGCCTGCTGTTCCGCAAGCTTTTCATCCCTTCCGGCGGCGTGATGCCCCTTTACTTCCTGCGCAACTACGGCGTACTGCTGGCGGTCTCCGTCGTCTGCTGCACCCCGCTCATCGAAAAGCTGTGGAAGCTGCTTTCCCGCAATGTCATCACCAAGGCGCTGACCATTCTGGTGCTGTTGACGGTCTCGATGGCTTACGTCGTGGGCAGCACCAACAGCCCGTTCCTGTATTTCAACTTTTAAGAGGAGGCGTGAACGATGGACAAACATTCAAAGCGCTCCGCTTCGATTTTCCGCTATCCGGTCCTTATCGCATTCACCCTGTTTTTTGCCGGGCTGTTCCTGCTGGACCTTGTCACGCCGGACCGGGCCTACAGTGAACTGGAAAACACCACCCTCTCCCAGCGGCCCAGCCTGTCCAGCGTCTCGGCTGATGGGCTGAACAAGTTCTTCACGGCCTACACGAAATACGTCAAAGACCAGGTGGTGGGCCGTGACAACTGGGTCGCCCTGCAGAGCACCGTGGAAACGAAGGTGATGCAGAAGGAGCAGAGCGGCGGCATCCTGCTGGGCAAACAGCAGATGATGTTCCCCCGCACCTACGGCCTCGTTTCCAGCGAGACGCGCACCCTGCCCAAGAACACTGCCGCGCTGGAAGCGCTCTGTCAGCGGTACCCGGGCAAAGTCAACGTGATGCTGGTGCCTGCGGCGTCCGCTATCTACCCGGAAAACGTCCCTGCGGGCGCTCCGCTGCTGGACGAGGACAGTTATCTCGACTCGCTTTCCGATGCCGTACAGGCCGCCGGAGGACGCTTTGTGGACGTGCGGCAGACCCTCACCGCGCACAAGGACGAATATATCTACTACCGCACCGACCACCACTGGACGAGCACCGGCGCTTACTACGCCTACAAGCTGCTCTGCGACGCCCTGGGCCTTACGCCCTTTGATCCCTCGGCCCACACCGTGCTGACGGCAGACGGCTTTTACGGCACCCACTACTCCAAGGCACGGACGCCGGACGCAGAACCGGACACCATCACTTATTATGACCTGCCGAACGAACTGACCATCTACTCGGTCAGCGGCCCCGGCCAGCCCGCCGACGGCGAGACGACCGGCCTTTACGACACGGCCAAGCTGGACGTTTACGACAAGTATGCCATGTTCCTCCACGGCAACAACGGCCTGAGCCGCATCAAGGGCGACGGCACCGGGCGCATTCTCGTCATCAAGGACAGTTACGCCAACTGCTTCGTGCCTTACCTGACGGCCAACTACGCCGACATCGACGTGGTGGATTTCCGCAACTACAACTACGGGCTGGACAAGCTCATCGCGGACAATGCATACGACCAGCTCCTCGTGCTCTACAGTTTCGACAGCTTCAAGAGCGACCCCTACCTCTACCGGGCCGGCGTAGCAGGCTGATACCGGGAATTATTGCAGTATTTTTCCACAAACTTCCGAGGTGTTTTTCATGCATTTTCCCGGGTTTTTGTGGTTTCTGTCCAAAACCCTTGCACAAAATCCAGCGTTGTAGTAGAATGATGCTGTCAGAGAAGTTAGCTCTGCAAGAGGGATCTTTGCAGTGCGGTGCGCCGCCTGCTGATATGAAGGAGTGATTCTTTATGAAGAAATATATGGAGTTGCCTGCTGATTACGCAGTGCTTTCTGACGATGAGATGACCTACACCACCGGCGGCAGCGCTGTTGGCGGCGTCGTCACCATCGTGGGCGTGGCCGTTCTGGCCTCCAGCTATGTCTGGGGCATCTCGCAGGCCAGAGATTGGCTGAGCGTTGACAGCAACCGCAGGGGCAATCCTCTCACCGTTATGGGCCGTGCAATGGACACCATCAGCGACGATATGTCCAAATCGCCTTCCAACTTCCTGCGTGACGTTGTTTCTACCGGTACGGTGGTGGCTCTCGCTCCCCTGAGCGCGCTGCTGCTCATCCTGTAAGTTTCCCCTGCGGCTTTTCGGGAACTTCTATCTTTCGTCAAACCGGCGCACACCGCGCTGTTTTGGGATATTGTTCGTAAAGGAGTACTATTATGGAAAACATCATGATGCTGCCCGCTTCCTACTGCGTGATGAACGAAGAGGAAATGACCTATACCACCGGTGGTGCCAGTGCTATTCAGGCTATCGCTGCATGGGTCTTCCCTCCTTATGCATGGCTTGCAGGCGTCACGGCTATCCGTGATTACCGCAAGAAGAACCCTAATACTTGGACTCAGGATGGTCTGGACTATTTCGCAAATGATATGGGGAAGAGTGTATCTAATTTCCTCTATGACCTTGCGTGTGCCAGTTGGGTTCTGGGCACCTCCGCTACCGGAATTGGCCTTGTGATTAACGCAGCTCTTATCCTGCTTTAATAAATCAGGAGACTCCAAAGAACAACAAAGGCGGCGGCTCTTCCCGCAAGGGAAGGGCCGCCGCCCTCTTTTTATCTGTCTATACAAAAGCAGAGGCACCCAAACCGGATGCCTCTGCCTGTTTATGGACGTGTTGATTTAGTTATTGAACATATCCTTCAGCTTTTTGAAGAAGCCCTTGCGCTTTTCGTAGTTATCCTCTTTCAGGGTACCCTCAAACTTCTTCAGGGCCTCACGCTGGGTGCGGCTGAGCTTCTTGGGGATCTCGACCTCGCACTTGACGTACATATCACCGCGGCCTCTGCCATTCACATACTGGATGCCCTTGCCGCGCAGGCGGAAGGTGGTGCCGCTCTGGGTGCCTTCCGGCACATTGACCTCGACCTTGCCGTCGATGGAAGGCACTGTGATGGTATCGCCCAGGACAGCCTGACTGTAGGTGATGGGGAAGACGACGTAGATGTTGTTCTCGTCGCGCTGGAACACCTCGCTGGGCTGGACAGTCACCGCCACGATGACGTCACCTGCGGGGCCGCCGTTGGTGCCGGCATTGCCCATGCCCGAGAGGCGGAAGCCCTGATCGTCGTCGATGCCCGCAGGGACATTGGCCTCCAGAGTCTTCTTGACCGCGATGGTGCCGCTGCCGTGGCAGCTCTTGCAGGGGTTCTTGATGAGCTTGCCCTTGCCGCCGCAGCGGGAGCAGGGCTGCTGGGTCTGCATGACGCCGAAGGGCGTACGCTGCTGACGAATGACAAAGCCTCTGCCGCCGCAGTCAGGGCAGGTCTCCGGGCTGGAACCGGCGGCGCAGCCGCTGCCGTGGCACTCGGTACACTCCTGCTGACGGGTGATGGTGATGTTCTTCTTGCAGCCATGCACCGCCTCGTCAAACGTCAGGGTGATGCGCACCCGGATGTCCTGGCCCTTGCGGGGGGCGTTGGGATTCGCCGAACGGCTCGAGCCACCAAAACCGCCGAAGCCGCCGCCAAAGATGTCGCCGAAAATATCGCCAAGGTCAACGCCGTCGCCGCCAAAACCGCTGAAACCGCCAAAGCCGCCGGGGCCGCCGCCGTTCTGGGCAGCGTAGTTGGGGTCAACACCGGCAAAGCCGTACTGGTCGTAGAGCTGGCGCTTCTTCGGGTCCGAAAGCACCTCGTTTGCCTCGTTGATCTCCTTGAACTTTTCCTCGGCTTCCTTGTCGCCGGGGTTATAGTCCGGGTGGTACTTCATGGCCAGCTTGCGGTAAGCCTTTTTGATCTCCGCGTCGGTAGCCGTCTTGGATACACCCAGCACTTCGTAGTAATCACGTTTCTCCTGTGCCATAATCCAATCACCTCTCGTATAAGCAGCAACCTCCCCTATATAGCAGCGCACTGCCGCTTCCAGTACAGACAGCCTCAAGCAGATCTGTACAAGCC
>CEAI01009753.1_pt1 | contig 10110 bp, 9 predicted proteins | sample 557641 | NCBI WGS metagenome assembly CEAI01 (sample SAMEA3182100, study PRJEB8094) | gut metagenome | biome: human; feature: gut; material: Stool; isolation source: human stools | place: Canada | collected 2012-06-20
TAGAACCGGACGGCGTGGTTCAGAATGGCACTGAGCTGTCCATGGAGCGTCTTGAGGTAGGTCGGCGAGTAGGCCTTGCCGTTTTTGTCCCGGTAGTTCAGCATCTCGTTCTGCCATGCGATTACATCTCGCGGCTTGATCTCGCTGAGCCGCTTTTCTTTGAAATACGGTAAGATTTTCGTTCGGATGATATGCTCCTTGGTAAACCAGGTGTTTTCCCGGAGTCGCTTTTTCTTGTCCGTGATATAAATTTCCACGAAGGCTTCAAAGGTCATGGTCAGGTCTGCTGCCTGCTGAAGAAGGAACTCCCGCTCCCACGCCAGAGCATCCTTCTTGGTGGCAAATCCCCGTTTCAGCTTCTTCTGCTTCACACCTTGCCAGTTCTCGAAGTAGAAGGAAGCGTACCATGTGCCCTGCCTGTTGTCCTTGTAGGCTGGCATCCTATCACTCCTCCCATGCCCCGTAGATCTTCTCCTGATAGTACCTCCTGCTTACCCGGCCTCCCACGGTCGTGTAGCCCTTGGCTCTCAGTTCCTCGTTCCACTGGGCGATCATTTTGTACGCCAGCCCCTGCGAGATGTCCAGCTCCTTTGCCAGCTCGTCTGCCTTGATAAAAATGCTGTTTGCCATTTTTTGTCCTTTCCTTGTCGGTTTCATTTCGGTGCCGCTTCATCCTCGCTGACTTCCGGCAGGCATATCCCCTTTGCGGTGCTGTGCCGTCCCCTTGTGGAGCGCTCGCTTCCTTTCGGAAGGTCTTGGCGGTTTGGATCAGTTTGGCGGTCATTCAATTTTACTAAGCATTTTTGCTTATCTTTTTGTGCTCTCATTATACTAAACACATTCCGTTAAGTCAAGAGGTTTTCAGGTAAAATCTTAAACTTTTTTGTTTATTTTCTATTGCACCTCCTATTTTTCTGTGCTATACTAGGTTCAACAAATATGTTTAAGTCAGGAGGCAATCGCATGGCAGTCGGTGACCGCATCAAACGTGCCCGCAACCTCCGAGGTATGACCCAGAAAGAACTGGGCATTGCCATCGGGTTTGAGGAGAAAAGCGCAGACATCCGCATCGCACAATACGAAAGCAACACCCGCACTCCTAAAGAAGAGTTGCTCCGCAAGATTGCGGAGGTGCTGGACGTGAACTACCGTTCCCTCTATGAGCCGACCCTGTACGCCGCAGAGGATGTGATGTACACCCTGTTCGAACTGGACGAGCACTACCCCGGCACCCGGCTCTACGAGGTCACAGACACCACCGACCCAGATTTCCCGGAAAAGCACATGGCAGTCAGCTTCCGCTATCGCCTGCTGGATGAGTTCTTAAAGGAGTGGCAACTCCGCAAGAAGCAGCTCCGGGAGGGCGAGATCACCAAGGAAGAGTATCTGGAATGGAAGCTCAACTGGCCTCAGACTGCCGACGGCTGCGGCCGGTACGAGCCGAAGAAAAAGTGGCGTAAAGAATAAAAGACACAAAAATGCCCTCTGAAAAACTTACCGTTTCTCAGAGGGCATTCTCATGTCTCTCTTTATGAATAATCGCCTGATAGTATCAAAGCAGTATCACAGAGTCTTTTGGCTCTCAAAATATTGCATTGCATCAATACTTTTCAGGGTTTGCAGATTACTCGAGCTCGATCGTGGCCGGCGGCTTACCGGTGCAGTCGTAGAACACGCGGTTGACGTGCTTGACCTCATTGACGATGCGGCTGGTGACAGTACCCAGCACGTCCCAGGGCATATTGTAGCTCTCGGCGGTCATGAAGTCAGTGGTGGTGACAGCGCGTAGCGCCACGGCGTAGTCGTAGGTGCGCTCGTCGCCCATAACGCCGACGCTGTGCATATTGGTCAGAGCGGCATAATACTGGCTGATCTCCTTATCAAGGCCGGCCTTGGCGATCTCCTCACGCCAGATGGCGTCGGCATCCTGCACGATAGCGACCTTCTCGGGGGTCACTTCGCCGATGATGCGGATGCCCAGACCGGGGCCGGGGAACGGCTGGCGGCTGACCAGATACTCGGGCAGACCCAGCTCACGGCCAGCCTGACGGACTTCGTCCTTGAACAGGTTGCGCAGCGGCTCGACCAGCTCCTTGAAGTCCACGGTGTCGGGCAGGCCGCCGACGTTGTGGTGGCTCTTGATGACGGTGGACTCACCGCCCAGACCGCTCTCGACGACATCGGGGTAAATGGTACCCTGTGCAAGGAAATCGACCTTGCCGATCTGCTTTGCCTGTTCCTCAAAGACGCGGATGAACTCCTCGCCGATGATCTTGCGCTTGCGCTCCGGCTCGGTGACGCCGGCCAGCTTTGCAAAGTAGCGGTCACGGGCATCCACGCAGATGAAGTTGATGTCAAAGCCGTTGGCGTTGCCGGGGCCGAAGACAGAGCAGACCTCTTCCTTCTCGTTCTTGCGCAGCAGGCCGTGGTCAACAAAGACGCAGGTCAGCTGCTTGCCGATGGCCTTGGCCAGCATAGCAGCCAGCACGGAGGAATCGACGCCGCCGGACAGGGCGCAGAGCACCTTGCCGCTGCCGATGCGCTTCCGCAGGGCCTCGACGTTGTTTTCCACGAAGGAGTCCATCTTCCAGTCGCCGGTGCAGCCGCAGACGTTGTACACGAAGTTGTGCAGCATCTTCTTGCCCTCAGCGGTGTGGAGCACCTCGGGATGGAACTGGACGGCGTACAGCCCCTTTTCCTCGTTCTCAGCTGCGGCCACCGGGCAGTTGACGGTGTGGGCAGTGATTTTGAAGCCGGGCGCAGCCTGCTCGATATAGTCGTTGTGGCTCATCCAGCAGACGGTGGAGGGCTGCACATCGGTGAACATCTTGCTGCTGTTGTCCACGAAGACCTCGGTCTTGCCGTACTCACGCTCGGGGGCGCGGCAGACGTGGCCGCCCAGCAGGTGCATCATGAGCTGGCTGCCGTAGCAGATGCCCAGCACAGGCACGCCCCAGCTGAAGATCTCGGGGTCGACGGTGGGCGAATCCTCCAGATAGACGCTGTTGGGGCCGCCGGTGAAGATGATGCCCTTGGGGTTCTTCGCCTTGATGACGGACAGGTCCGTCTTATAGGAATAGATCTCACAGTAGACATTATTCTCGCGGACGCGGCGCGCGATGAGCTGATTGTACTGGCCGCCAAAGTCCAGCACGATCACGGTTTCATGCTGCATGATGTTCTCCTCTCTATATATCACTGGTGTGCTTCTTATAGCTAAGATTTAGTATAGCACATTTCACAACCAAAAGCGACATCTTTTGTGTATTTTTCTGTTTTGTTTTTCGTTTTAAATTGTAAACCCTTTCGCAAATCCAAAGTTGACGCAGCGTTTGCAGTCTGCCATACTGGGAGCATGGCCGCTTTGGGCCAGAATGTATAGGAGGAACAATTCTTATGAGTCAGAACACCCAGGCCGCTGCGGCCACCAAGTCCAAGTTCTCTGTGCGGGACATCTGCTATGCAGGTCTGTTCGCCGCCGTCATCGCCGTCATGGCCCAGATCTCCATCCCGATGCCTCTGGGCGTCCCCATGACCATGCAGACCTTCGCCATCACGCTGGCTGCCGTGGTGCTGGGTTCCAAGCTTTCCGCCATCGCTTCGCTGGTGTACCTGGCACTGGGCGCTGTGGGCGTGCCGGTGCTGGCAAACTTCTCCGGCGGTTTCGATAAGTTCGTCGGCCCCACCGGCGGCTTCCTCATTTCTTTCCCCCTGATGGCCTACATCATCGGCCTCGGCGTAGAGCACCGTGACGCCTTCAAGGGTGCTTTCGTCACCGCTGTCATCGTCGGCACGGTGGTCAACTATGTGGTGGGCGTTGCAATGTTCGTGGTCGTCGCCCACAGCACTGTCGCCGTGGGTATCACCGCCTGCGTCCTGCCCTTCATCCCCACTGCCATCATCAAGGCAGTTTTGGCCTGCGCCATCGGCCTGAATCTGCGGAAGCGCATTCCGGGGCTGAAAGCATGAGCATCGTACTTCGTCCCCATCATCTGCTCTGCACGCAGGGCTACTCCGGCAAAGGCTATGACAACGATTTCGTGGCCCACATGACCGACGTGGTGCATCAGCTGCGGGATGTTCCCGGCACCACCATCCACCTCACCTTCTCCACTGACACCCTCTGCTCCTGCTGCCCCAACAAGCTGGGGACTGACCTCTGCGACACGCAGGAAAAGGTCAAGCGCTACGATGCAAAGACGGTGGAATACTTCGGTCTCGAGGAAAAGGATTACGTCTACCAGGACCTCATTCGCGAGATCGACGCCAAGGCCACGCCAGAGATCCTCGCCGACATCTGCCGAGACTGCTGCTGGTTCCCCATCAGCGCCTGCTGCAAGAATATTTGCGAAGGCCGGTATGTGAAATAAAGCGATAAAAAATACGGGATGCTGTAAAATGCAGCATCCCGTATTTTTGTTTTATCAGGCGATGAACTTATCGTACAGGCCGAACACGAAGATGAACAGGACGATGAGGGGCAGACCATAGGTCAGGTAGCCGCGCATCCAGTCGTGCATCTTGAGGCCTTCGCCGGTGTTGACTTCCTTCTTGTAGTTGTCCCAGCCCCAGCCGTAGCGGGTGACGCAGAACAGCAGGTAGACGAGGGAGCCCAGCGGCAGGAAGAGGTTGCTGACGAGAAAATCCTCCACATCCAGCACCGCACCGCCGAAGATGGCGAAGCCGTCCCAGGCCCAGACGTTGTAGCCCAGCACACAGGGCAGAGAGAGGGCGATGATGAGGAAGAAGTTGACGAGGCTGGACTTCTGACGGTTCCAGCCGGTCAGCTCCATGCCGCAGCAGATGATGTTCTCGAAGACGGCCAGCACGGTGGAAAGCGCCGCAAAGGCCATGAACAGGAAGAACAGGCTGCCCCACAGACGGCCCATCGCCATATTTGCGAAGATGTTGGGCAGGGTGATGAAGATGAGGCTGGGGCCGCTGGTCTGGTCCACACCGTAAGTGAAGCAGGCCGGGAAGATGATGAGGCCGGCGGTGACGGCGACGAAGGTATCCAGCACCACGACGCGGACGCTCTCGCCCAGCAGGGCGTGCTCTTTGCCGATGTAGCTGCCGAAGATGGCCATTGCACCGATGCCGAGGCTCAGGGTGAAGAACGCCTGATTCATGGCCCCCACCAGGGTGTTGATGATGCCCACTTCCTTCATCCGCTCAAAGTCGGGTACGAGGAAGAAGGTCAGGCCCTCCTTTGCGCCGGGCATGAACATGCTGTTGACTGCCAGCACCACCATGATGACCAGCAGGGCGATCATCATAACTTTCGTGACTTTTTCGAGGCCGTTCTGCAAACCGCGGGCGCAGACGAAGATGCCGATGGCCACAACGACCACCATCCAGAAGCCCATGGTCAGCGGGCTTGCCAGCATCTCGGTGAACTTGCCAGCCACCTGGTCGGCGTCAAGGCCCACCAGTTTACCGGCAGCTGTCATGTAGAAGTAGTGGAGCATCCAGCCGGCCACCGTGGTGTAGAACATCATCAGCAGGTAGCAGCCGATGAGGGTGAAGTAGCCGTGGATGTGCCACTTCTGGCCGGGCTTTTCGAGGGCCTGATAGGCGCGCACCGGGCTCTTGTGGCTGGCACGGCCCACGGCGAACTCCATGGTCATGATGGGCAGACCCAGAATGACGAGGAACAGCAGGTAGAACAGCACGAAAGCGCCGCCGCCGCCCTGACCTGCCATGTAAGGGAACTTCCACACATTTCCGATGCCGATCGCGCAGCCGGCGGAAAGGAGGATGAACCCGAGTCTCGATTTGAGTTTTTCGCGTTCCATTGATTGTCTCCTTTATTGCACCTTGCAAAAATCTGCGCCCGTCGTTTCGTCCACGACGGGCGCACAGTATATTGATTATATCACAGCTTACGGCAAATTTCCCAGAAGTATCGCTTGAATCTTTTTCACGTTTTCTTCAGGAGAGTTTGCTGTATTTTCATGTTTTGAGCAGTTCCGACTGCATTTCGTCCAGCTGCTCGTAACTGTAAAGGCGGTTGAGGGCTTCCACCAGCTCTTTTTTCGAGAGCCGGGGCGGCAGGCCGAGAGCGCAGAGCAGCTTTGTTTTCCGCTCAGCCGAACCCGCCGTACCCGAAAGCCCCCACTCATAGAGGTCGGTATAAGTAATTTGCCTCCCCTCCGGCTTTGCAGGGGCAATGCCAGCTTCTTCGCCCAGAGCGTCCCGGAGCGCCTGCAAAACGAGGGCATCGTCCACGCCTTCGACCCCCAGAAGCCCCTCTTTGCCGGGCTGAGCCTTCCGCTTTTCCTTGCCGTGGATGGCCGGAACGTAGGCTTGCACCACGTTCTTCTCCCCCACCAGATTCGTGATGTAGGTGCGGATGCGGAAGCCCGCCGCGTCGGAGTCCGTCAGGAGGATAAGGCCGTTTTTGTGGGCCAGCTGTTTGAAGAGCTGCTGACGCTTCTTATCCTTATAGATGCCGAAGCCGTCCGTCAGCAGGATCATGGCGTCGGTCAGGTGGGAGAGACGGGCCGCATCGTATTTGCCCTCCACGATGAGCACACGGTCGGTGTGCAGCAGTTCCAGTTTCTCGCTCATCTTCTTCCTCCCGCCATTGCCAGATGGCAGAGCGCCGTTTCCAGCAGGGTCTGCGCGCTCACGGGCTGGCTTTTCAGACTCTTGTCCAGCTCAAGCAAAATCTGCATACAGGCTTCCAGCTGGGGCAGCGTGTAGTGGCTGGCCGTCTCGGCAGAGCGCTTGAGCCGGTAGTCGCTGCCCTTGTAACCGAAATCCTTGAACACGGTGCTGTAGCTCTTCCGCTTGGCTGCCCCCAGTTTGACCCGATAGAGATCCACATAGCTGCCGATCATGGCCGCCGTGATGGGGATGGGCTCCTGCTGCAGGCGGAGAAGCGTTTGCAGCTTTTTGCAGGCACCGGTGGCGTTTTTCGCCGTTATCATCCGTATCATCTCGAAGACGTCGGCCTCGAGGCTCACAGTCCCCATCTCGGCCACCATGGCCGTGGTCACGGTCTGGTAGCCGGAGAGGGCGCAGAGCTTGTCCACCTCGTTCTCGAGAAGGAACGGGTCTTCGCCGCAGCGTTCCAGCAGGGCCGTCGCCGTGCCCTCGGAGAGGGTGGTGTCCTGCGCCTTGGCGCGGTCCATCACCATGACCTTCAGCTCGTAGGGCTTGGGCTTGGCCAGCTCTTCGGCAAAGCCGACCTTAGTACACTGGGCGATGAGCTTCTGCGCCCGCTTGCCCAGCTTGAGCTTATTGCGCTCCATCTCGAACACGCTGCCCAGCACCACCACGGCATTCTCGAGGCTGGCCAGCGTGGCGCACAGCTCGTCGAGGTCTTTGTCGCTGTAGGCGGCGGGGTCCACCTCGGGCAAAAGCACCACGCGCCGCGTCCCGAAGAAGGAGATGGTGCCTGCCGCCATGATGAGCTGCTCGATTTCGGGCGCAGCACCGTCCAGAACGGTCGTCTCTTCGTCCTCACCTTCGGCCAGAAGCTTTGCCGCCCGGGCCACAGCCTGTCGGACAAGATAGCGCTCGCTGGAATAAAAATAGTAGACCGGACAGCCTCCCTGGGCCAGCTGCCGGAGTTTCGTTTCCGTTGCCAAATGATCGGCTCCTTTGTATTTGGATTATTTTATTCTATCATACTCTGCCCGCTTTGAAAAGCGCTCCCCCCTCGAGACGGAGGCGCAGCCGCGAGACGGGCTCTGCGTCCTCTTCCATCCAGCGGTATTTGCTGTTCAGGGTCAGGAAGTCGGTGTACCGGATATTGTCCGGCCTTGCCATCGAGGCCAGCAGCCACTCGGCCCGGATGGGCTTTGCAGGCCGGACGGTGCCGCTGAGGGTGATGAACCTCTGCCCGCCGACACGCATCCGCAGAATGCAGCCCTGCCGGGTACGGAAAAGTTCCAAGTCCACCCCGCCGCAGGAAGCACGGCGGGTGGTATTCTCGGCCAGAGCAGCGGCATTGATGCGCTTTTGAGCCTCGATACGGCAGGGTTCTTCCGGCTGCATCCGCAGGTCAACCAGAAGCTCGACCGTCTTTACGCCCCGCTTTTCCAGCTGGCTTTCCACCGCCCGCCGGGTGGTGCTGCCACCCCGGAAGAGGACGACGGCCTTTTCTCTCTGCGTAATAATGACAGCGGGTGAAGCCCGGGTCCCCACCAGCTCGATGTTCACCACGTTCCAGCTCAGGGCCGTTTCCAGCCCGATAGCCAGCGCTGCCAGCAGAATGACCGTCGGCAGAGCTACCCGGAGTCGGATGTGCCGCCGCATTGCCATTACGCAGAGCAGGATCAGCACAAGACACACCAGTGCGGCATAGGTCCCATCAAACCAGAGGGACGCTCCCGGCAGAACGGACACCCGGAAAGCCCACTCGTTCACCAGCCATGCCAGCCCTTCGGCACAGAAGGCCACCGGGCGGCGGATGATCTCAAACAAAGGCAAGCCCTCTGCGGCCAGACCCAGCAGAGCTGCACCGAGGCCGAAGTTCAGCATCGGCCCCACCAGCCAGAGGACGGCCACGCCCGACGCCACAGCCCAGACTGTTGTGCTCATCCCCCGCAGCACCAGCACCGGGAAGGTCGCCGCCGATGCACAAAGGGAGACGCAGAGCGAGTCCCACACGCCGCCCGCAAAGCGCCGGAAAAGGAGCACCGCGCGGGGCGGTTTCTCGCGGCGGCTTTTCCGTTTCTTCTTTCTATCGTAATAGCGTTCCCGCCCACGCCCTGCGCACTCAGCACCGGCCAGTGTTCCCATCACTGCCGCAAACGACAGCTCGAAGCCCACGTCATAGACCGCGTACCCGTTGCCCAGACACATAAGGACGCCTGCCGCGCCCAGCGAGGTGAGCGTATCCGCCGGGCCTCCCACCCAGACGCCGAGGGAGCTGACCCAGACCGCCACCGCCGCCCGGAGGACAGAGGGCGTCGCGCCGGTGATGCCCACCAGCAGAAGGGCCGTCCCGGCCCGGAGCAGCGACCTCGCCCGCCGGTAAGCCCGGCTCCGCTCCCGCTCCTTGTGGGGCAGAGCATCCAGCAGGCCGCAGAAGATGGTGACGTGGAGGCCGCTCACCACCAGCACATGGGAAAGCCCCGCGCCCCGGTAGGCACTGCGAAGAGTCGAAGTCAGATGGCTCCGGTCGCCCACCACCATCGCGGCCAGAACGCCGCCGGTGTTTTCGGCCATGCCTTTTCGCAGGGCGCGGCTCAGCGCCGCCTGGAGCCGAGCCGTCCAGGCGCGGAAGCTCTCGCTCTGCCCAAGACGAAGCATCCCGGACAGATATTCCGCGCTGAGGACAATGCCGTCGGCGTAGTCGTCCAGACGCTGGGTGGCATCCGGCACATCCAGCGAAAAGCGGCCCCGGATGCGGCCTCCGGCCTCACATTTGGGCAGACTGGCGCACTCCACCCGGAAGTGGACAGCTTCCCCGTCCACTTTTTCCACCATCAGCACGGCGCTCACCCGGCCCGCCGTATAAGCGCGGCCTGTGCTCTCCACTTCGGCGGTGAGGGTCACGTCTCTCCCGGCGTAAGCGTCCTGTATCTTTGCCAGCCGTGCGCCGGTCATCTCCATGATGCCGACGCCCAGCACTGCGCCCAACAACAGACAGACCGCATACCCTCTCGCGGCCCCGCCTTTCCACCAGACCAGCAGGCAGAAGACAACAAAAATTGCCGCAGACGGCAGCAAAAGCCCCATCTGCGGCAAAAATGAGCACAACGCTAACACACCCAGCGCACTCAGGCAGAACGCGCAGAGCGGGCGTCGCATATCGGTTTAGTGGAGGAACAGAGGCAGCGGCTCGAGGAAGATGATGTCCTTGCGCTGGGCAGCATCACCCTCGGCCAGAACGGCGGCCTGACCCACGATGGTACACTGGGTCTGCTCGGCCAGCTCGTCCAGAGCCTTGAGAGAGCCGCCGGTGGAGATGACATCATCCACGACCAGCACCCGCTTGCCGCTCATCTTGTCCAGCTCCTTACGGTCGATGACCAGCTTCTGCTTGCCAGCAGTAGTGATGGACTGGTCCTCGACGACAACAGGGTCGGGCATATACAGCTTGACGCCCTTGCGTGCGCAGACGTAGGGCTTGCCGCTCTGGCGGCTCATCTCGTG
>CEAI01014365.1_pt1 | contig 10063 bp, 6 predicted proteins | sample 557641 | NCBI WGS metagenome assembly CEAI01 (sample SAMEA3182100, study PRJEB8094) | gut metagenome | biome: human; feature: gut; material: Stool; isolation source: human stools | place: Canada | collected 2012-06-20
TTCGCGCTTCCTCATCGAGCCTTCATGGTCGACCCATGACGGGGAGGTCTGCAATCCACCGACGAACTCCAAGCTCCCGTTGAATGATTAGTAGGATCATATAAACCGCAACAAATCGTGCCGGGCAGGAAGTCTTTGCTGAGAAATCACTCGATCTCGAACTGGTCGCTCAGACGCTTCTCGAACAGCTTGCTGACTTCCAGCAGGGTCTCATCGTCCTCGACCACATCGAGATACTCGCCCTCGTCGTCCTCGCCGACGCTCAGGATGACCAGCTGGGCGTCTTCGTCCAGGTCTTCCTCATTCTCGGCGTATTCGACAACGGCCAGGTAATGCACGCCCTTATGGTCCAGAGCGTCGATCACTTCAAACGTGACCTCATTGCCGTCCTCGTCCTCGAGGGTCATCAGGTCAGGCTGATATTCCTCTTCGGTCTCAGCGGCGGACTTGTTCATATCTTCTGCCATAAGTCACGTTCTCCTGTCAAATATCTAAAAAATGGAATAACTGTCACACCCTGCCCGCTCTGCTCCTTCTGAGCTGTGGGTTCCGGGTACGCCTATAGTGTAGCGTTTTTTTGCCCGCTCGTCAAGATGTTTTTCGCATAGAAATCCAATAACAAATTTTCACGCTTTTCCCTCTCGCTTCCCGGGCCGGAATGTGATATACTATAGCGATAGCTTTTGAAAAGCCATCTTTGCTATAATATATGGACAGGGAGGCCTGCTCATGAGAGCCTTGAAAAAAATAATGGCGGCACTGGCCCTGACGGCAGTTCTGGCCGGATGCAGTGCACATAATATCCTCTCCAGCATCCAGGGCGGGAAGGCCGGCACGGTGCAGACGGTCAGCCGCCCGGCTGTGGAGTCGGCAGAGCTGCAGTTCACCCACCCGGCGGCGGGGGATACCATCGCGGTGTTCGATACCTCGGCAGGCGTGTTCAAAGCAGTGCTTTTTTCCACCGAGGCCCCGCAGGCCGTGCAGAACTTCACGACATTGGCCCAGCAGGGCTTTTACAACGGACTGACCGTCACCCGGGTGGAGAAGGACTTCGTGGTGGAGGCCGGGCAGGGTGCGGACGGCAGAGGCACCACCATCTGGAACGGGAACCGTTTCTCCGCCGAGACCACCGATAAGCTCCATCACTATTCCGGCGCACTCTGTGCGGCAGCGGACGCCTCCGGCGACTGCGCCAGCGTCTTCTATGTCATGGAGACCCTGCCGGGCAGCAGTTCGGTGACGCAGGAGCTCATCGACCAGATGAACGCCGCCGGCTGGCGGGCCGACGTGGTGAGCGCCTACCAGACGGCGGGCGGCGCACCCTATCTCGACTACACCGACACTGTCTTCGGGCAGGTGTACGAAGGGATGGAAGTGGTGGACACCATCGCCCAGACCGGCGTGGATGAAGCTCAGCGCCCCACCGAACCCATCACCATCAACAGTGTGACCATCACGAAATACGAATAAGAAGCTGCTTTTCCGCCCTCCGGGCGGTGGGACAGCTGCAAAAAATCACCCGCCAACTGGCGGGTGATCTGCGTTTATGGGGAAAAAGGGACAGGTCAGGTATTCTTTACCTGCAGAGTGATGGCGATGTAGGTTTGCCCTTTATGGGTCTTGGCTGCTACGCCTATCTTAGTCCATTTACTGGAAAGATTAAAGTTCAGGTTAGAAGCCTCGTTGTTCTTGGTGATGTAACCGATGAGTTTTTCCAAGGTGGTGTCTTTGTAGTCGTACTGCGCGATGAGGGTCAGAGTGGATTTTTCCCGATCAATCTTTACGTTGTGGTAGCCCTTGTACCCTCTGAAGCTGCCTTTCAGTTCGGCGTCCAGATTGGCTTTGGCAATGTCCTGCATCCCATCGTCATATGCCAGACTTGCGGTGGCGGGGTTGCTTCGGATGGCCTGCATCACCTTGGCTTCGGCCTGGGCCTCCGGGCCGGAAGAACCGCCGCCACCGCTGCAGGCGGTCAGGAGCAGAAGGGTCAGTGCACCGGCCAGAAGCAGGGCAGTCAGCTTTCTCAGTTTTGTCATGTGGGTCGCCTCCAATCGTTTTTGTTTTGGTGAGTCCAGTTGTTTTTTCTCATGAAGAAGCGTCATCTCCGGCCATCTGGTCAGAGGGTTCTTCTACCCTCATTTTATCGGAGAAGAGCCGGTGCTGTCAAGCTGGAAAACTATACAAATTCGACTCAGGAAAATTGTGAAAACAAACCGGGAAACGACGATTTTCTGTGGACTTTGCAACAAACTGTCCGGACTTCGCAAAGAAACTTTGCCACAGGGGCAGCGGGGGCGTTCAGACCTCCCCCGGGTGCTCTTTCCGCCATGCGAGGTAGTCGGCCAGGATGACCGTCGCGCTCACCGAGTCGAGGATGCTTTTCCGCTTCGCGCCGAAGGTGCCGCTCTCGTCGAGGAGGTCAGCAGCGGCGCAGGTGGTCTGGCGTTCGTCCCACATCCGGACGGGCAGGCCGCTCCAGATCTCAACGGTTTTGGCCAGCTTGCGGCTCTTGCGGGCGCGCTCGCCCTCGGTGCCGTCCATGTTCAGCGGCAGGCCGATGACGATGAGCTCGGCTTCGATTTCTTTTGCCACCTCGCAGACCCTGGCGGCGACTTTGTCCCGGGCCTTGACGGTGATCTGAGGTGTGATGGGGGAAGTCAGGAACTCGGTGCGGTCGCAGGTGGCGAGGCCGGTGCGGCTGTCGCCGTAATCTACTGCTAAAATTTTCATGCAGGTGTCCTCTTTCTGAGATGATTTTTTCTTCATTGTACCACAGAATAGATGTCGCTGCAATTTTGTGGTACAATGATAGAAAAATGAGGGCAAGCCGCCCACGATAGAAAACTGACCCAACGGAGAGATTCACCATGTTAAAACTACTTTTAGGCGGCTCCGGCAGCGGAAAGACCACCCTGCTGTACCAGCGCATCCGGGCGCGGGCCGAGGCGGGGGAGAAGAGCATCCTGCTGGTGCCGGAGCAGTTCACCTCGTCCACCGAGGGCCGCATCCACCGGGAGATGGGCGACGCGCTGAGCGGACTGGTGGAGAGCTTTTCCTTCACCAGCCTCGCCGAGCATATCCTGTCGGCGGAGGGCGGCTCTGCCGTCCAGACCCTCAGCGACGCGGGCCGGGCCGTGCTGGTGCGCCGTGCCCTCGAGGAACTGCAGGACAACGTCCATTACTATTACCGCCACCGCCGCTCGGCCGCCTTCTGCCAGATGGCTGCCGAGACCATCGACGAGCTCAAGAGCGCGGGTCTCTCGGGCCAGCAGCTCTATGAGCTGGCGCAGGACTGCGGCACCGACAGCGCCAAGCTCAGCGAACTGGCCCTCATCTTTCAGGGCTACGAGACCCTGCTGGCCGGGACAGGCATGGACCCCTCCGACCGGCTGGAGCTGGCCGCATCCCGCCTCGAGGCCGCACTGGCCCGGGGCGAACTGCCGGAGTTCCTGCGGGACAGGGCTGTCTTCATCGACGAGTTCGACACCTTCAACGCCCCGAAAAAGCGGCTGATGGGCGCTCTGCTGGCCTCGCTGCCCACCGTGACGGTGGCCCTCTGCGACGACGGCACCCCTCTCGTGCCGGGGGACATGAGCCTTTTCTCCGGCGCGAAGCAGGTGGCGGCGCAGCTGCGCCAGCTGGCCCGCCGGAACGGCACTGCGGTGGCCGTGCCGGAACTGCTGCGCCGGGATGTGCGCCACGCCGACGCCCCCGGCCTCGCCGCAGCGGCTCAGCTGCTGGCCGCGGGCCGGTGTGACCCGCCTCCGGCCTGTCCGGAAATAAAATTATTCGCCGCTCCCAGCCGGGAGGAAGAAGCCCGCGCCGCCGCTGCTGCCATCCGCCGCCTCATGCGGCAGGGCGTCCGCTGCGGGAAGGTGGCGGTGGTCTGCCGCGACATCTCGAAATACCGCGCCGCCGTGAAGTACGAGTTCCGGATGGCGGACATCCCCCTCTACTGCGACGAGCCGACGACGCCCGAGTTCAGCGCCCCGGCCACGGCGGTGCGGTGTCTGCTGGCCATTGCCCGGGGTGTGGAGCTGACGGAACAGCTCACCACCCTGGCCAAGACCGGCCTCTGCGCCCTCACCGAGGAAGAGGTCTGCGCCCTTGAGAACTACGCCTACACCTGGTCGCCCAACGCGGCGGCGTGGCGCGCACCCTTCGAGAAGAACCCCCGGGGCTTCGGTGATGTGGAACCCACCGACGAGGACAGAGAAAACCTCGCCCGGGCCGAAAAGGCCCGCGCCCTTCTCATCACCGCCGCCGACGGCCTGCGCGCGAAGCTCCGCTCTGCCGACGCCGAGCAGATGAGCCGCGCCCTTTACTTCTGCCTGAAGGAGCTGGGCGCGGAGGACGCTCAGGCCGCGCAGGTGGAGGCCATCCGGGCCGAGCGGGGCATCCCCGCCGCCGAGGAAGCCGCCCGGGAGTGGAACGTGGTCATGGGACTGCTGGACGAGATGGCAGGCCTGCTGGGCGGCCAGAGCGTCACCATCCCCGAGTACGAAGAGCTGTTCGGGCTGCTGCTGCGCTCGTCCGACCTCGGCCACATCCCCCAGACGCTGGACGCCGTGGTGCTGGCCAGCGCAGGCAAGATGCGCCTTGACGCACCGGACTATGTCTTTGTGCTGGGCCTCTCCGAGGGCGAATTCCCCGCCGCGCCCGGCGAGACGGGCCTGCTGACCCACGCCGACCGCGACGCCCTGATGGCGCAGGAGATCGAGCTTCCGGACTGCTTCGAGAACCGGGTGGTGCGGGAACAGGTCTGCTTTTATAAGGCCCTCACCGCCCCGGCCAGAGGCCTCTGGCTCAGCTGGCCGAAGGGGCAGGGCCAGACCCTCTGCGCCGCCCTCGAGCCCATCGTGGACGTGCTGAGACCGGGTGCGCCGGAACTCGACCTGACCGACCTTGCCGCTACTGCCGCCGACGGCCTCGACGTGCTGGGCGGCGGCTGGCCCCTGACGGAGACCGAACGCGCCAGCCTCACCGAGGCCCTTCATGCCCCCGGCGGGGCAGAACCCGAGGGCCTCGCCCTCCTGCGCCGGATGGCGGGCCGCAGCCCCCGTCAGGTCAGCGACCTCGAGGCGCTGGAAACGCTGCTGGGCCGGCGGCTCCGCATCTCGCCCAGTCAGCTCGAAAAATACTACACCTGCCGGTACGGCTATTTCCTGCAGTACGTGCTGGGTCTGCGACCCCGGAAGCGGGCGGAGCTTTCCGCCGACCAGAGCGGCACCCTCATGCACTGGGTGCTCCAGATGGCCCTCGACCCCCACCCCGGCCCTGACAACCCCTGCGCTGGCTTACAGCCCTTCCTCGACCTCAACGACGAGGCCATGGCGGCGCTGGCCGGGCTTCTCGTAGATGAGTACGCAAAGCGCTACCTCCCCGAGGACACAGCCCGTTTCGCCTATCTGCTCTCCCGCCTCAAAAAGAGCATGACGGGCCTGCTTTGCTACCTGCGGGACGAGCAGCGCCAGTCCAGCTTCAAACCGGTGGCCTGTGAGCTGAAGATCGGCCCCGGCGAGGACGCCGTGCGGGGCCAGACCTACCGCCTCTCGGATGGCCGGACGGTGCAGCTCATCGGCACCGTGGACCGCGCCGACGAGTGGACAGAGGACGACGGCACCCGCTGGGTGCGGGTGGTGGACTATAAGACCGGCACGAAAAAGCTCGACCTGCGGGAAGTCTACTGCGGCCTCGACTGTCAGATGCTGCTCTACCTGTTCAGCCTGACCCGGGACGCCGACGGACGCTTTACCGGGGCAGAGCCTGCGGGTGTGCTGTACCTGCTGGCCGACCCGGCCCCCGAGACGACCACCCGGGGCAAGGCTGCCCGGAGCATGGAATACAAGCTGGACGGCCTCGTCCGGGACGAGCAGAAAGTCTTTGACGCCATGGACGCCGAGGAGACGGGGCGGTATCTGCCCTTCAGCTTCCGCAACGGTGTACCCAGCCCTTACCAGAAAGAGAAACGTGCCGACAAGGCCAAGCTCTCCCGCATCCAGCTCCATCTGGACGACCTTGTGACCCAGATGGGCGAACAGCTCTACAGCGGCTGCATCGCCGCCGAGCCGCTGGTCACGGGCCGCAGCCCCTGCCGGTGGTGCGACTACGGCTTCATCTGCTGCCATGAGGAGGGCATCGGAGAGCGGGCGCTGGACGCCCCTGCAAAGCCTTTTGAACCGGAAGAGAAAAAGGAGGAAGACCAGTGAGCGAGACAAAATGGACCCCGGCCCAGCGTGCCGCCATCGACGACCGGGGCGGTGCGCTGCTGGTGAGCGCCGCCGCCGGCAGCGGCAAGACCGCCGTGCTGACGGAGCGGGCCGTCCGGCTCATCACCGACCCGGAACATCCCGTGGACGCCGACCGGCTCCTCATCGTCACCTTCACCAACGCCGCCGCCGCAGAGCTCCGCGCCCGCATCGGGCAGGCGCTGCTCCGCCGCAGCCAGGCAGAGCCGGGCAACACGGCTCTCCGCCGCCAGCGGATGCTTTTGCAGAGAGCCCCCATCTGCACCATCGACGCCTTCTGCCTCGACCTGCTCCACAAGCACTTTCAGGCGCTGGACATCCCGCCGGACTTCACCCCTGCCGACCCCGGCAGCGTGGAGATGCTGCGGAACGCGGCCCTCTCCGAGACGCTGGAAGCGGCCTATCAGGATGCGGACTTCTGCGCCTTTGCCGACCTCTACGGCAAGGGCCGCACCGACAGGGCGGCGGGGGAGGCTGTTTTGCAGGTCTATGACTTCCTCCGCGCCCTGCCGGACTACGATAAAAAGCTGGACGAGATGCTGGCCCCGTGGCAGGAAGAGAACGGCTTTGCCCGCACCTGCTGGCATGATATTCTGATGCAGGAGACCGCCCGCTCTGCCCGGGCTGCGAAGGAGCTGCTCTGCGCCGCGCTGAACGACTGCAGGGAGGACTTCGTGACTGCGCAGGCCGACGCCGAGGCCAGCAAGAAGACCCCTGCCGCCAAGGAAAAGGCCGTGGCGGCAGTGAACGAGAAGTTTGCCGAACCCCTCGAGAGGCTGGAAAACTCCGCCGCCCTGCTGGGCGAGGTGGAGCGTCTGGCCGGGGCGGGGGAATGGACGCCCCTCTACGACAGGCTGACGCCCTACGTCCTCGGCATGGAGCAGGCCCCCGGCCTCAAAAATATGAAAAAGCGGCTCACCGGCGAGCACAAAGACGCCGTCAAGACCCGGGCCGACGAGGCCGCAAAGCTCTTTGAGAAAATCGAAGACCTCATCAGTTGCAGCCTCGACGAAGCCGAGCTTGACCGAAAAGCCGCCGAACCCTGCCTCCGCGCCCTCTTTGCCGCCGTGCGGGACTTTGACGCCCGCTTTGCGGCCCGGAAGCGGGAGCGGCGGCTGCTGGAATTCAGCGACTTCGAGCATCTGGCCCTGCGGCTCCTGCGGGACGCCGACGGCCAGCCCACCGAGCTGTGTCAGGGCATCCGGCAGGGCTACGCCGCCGTCATGGTGGATGAGTATCAGGACACGAACGCCCTGCAGGACGCCCTTTACCGCTGTCTGGCCAGCCCGGCAGGGGATGACCTCTTCCTCGTGGGCGACTTAAAGCAGAGCATCTACCGCTTCCGTCAGGCGGACCCCAGCATCTTCCGGGAAAAGCTGGAGAGCTGGCCCCTCCTGCCCGGCGGCGAGGCCCGCCCCCGGCCCGAAGACGGCAGGCCCGGCGAGAACGCCATGCTGGCGCTGGACGCCAACTTCCGCTCTGCCCCGCAGGTGGTGGCAGGCATCAACTTTATCTTCGAACAGCTCATGACGCCTGCTCTGGGCGACACGGCCTACGGCGACGGACAGCGCCTCGTCTGCGGCGCACCCGGCGAGTACGAGGGCAGTGTGGAGGCCCACTTCCTGCCCGACGATGCCGCCGAGACGGACGCACAGTATATCGCCGACCGCATCGAGGCGATGGTGGCCTCCGGCGAGCCGGTGCGGGACGGCGGCACCACCCGCCCGGTGCAGTACGAGGACTGCTGTGTCCTGCTGGCGGCGAGAGGCGACTTCCCGGCCTACGCCGAGGCCCTGACGGCCCGGGGTATCCCGGTCTACGCCGACGCCCGGGAGAACTTGCTGGACGCGCCCCACATCCGCCCCCTCATCGCCCTGCTGCGGGTCATCGACAACCCCGCGCAGGACATCTATCTCGCTGCCGCCATGCTGGGGCCGATGTTCGGCTTTACGGACGACGACCTCGTCCGCCTCCGGGCCGGGGCGCAGACACCCGATAAGCACACCCGCATCAGCCTCTACGGCGCAGTTTTACAGGCCGTCCAGAGCGGGGCGGAGGATGATTTCACCCGCCGGGTGCAGGCGTTCTACCAGCGTCTGACGGCCCTGCGCCGGATGGCCCGGAGCGTGCCGGTGGAGGAACTGCTGGAAGAAATTTTTGTTTCCACCGGCTACCTCGCCGCCCTTGGTGCCATGGAGAACGGCCAGCGCCGCCGGGAGGACGCGCGGCGTTTCGCCTCCTTCTGTGCAGGGGCGGGCGCGGGCGGCATCTCGGCCCTCGTCCGTGCCATCGATGCGGCCACGCTGGCGGGCTCCACCGGGCAGGAGACTGCCCCCGGCGGGGCACGGCCCGGCTGCGTCACCATCATGACCATCCACCGCTCCAAGGGCTTGCAGTTCCCGGTGGTGTTCGTGGCCGACACGGCCCGGCAGTTCAACGCCGCCGACACCCGCCAGCCCGTCCTGCTCCACCGCGTCTGCGGCGCGGGCCTCCGTCTCCGTCCCGAGGGCGGCGAGGGGGCCTATAAGACGGCGGCCTACACCGCCCTCTCCACGGTCCATGCCGCCGAGATGCGGAGCGAGCAGATGCGGCTTTTGTATGTGGCCCTCACCCGGGCGCAGGATAAGCTGATCTTGACGGTCCCGCTGGGCATCGGCCGGACGTCCAACCCCTTCGCCAAAGCCGCCGCCTTCCTCGCCGCCGGGGCGGGGGAGACCCTGAACGCTCAGGCGGGCAGCTTCGCCGACTGGCTGCGGGCGGCGCTCCTCGTCCACCCCAACGGCGGGCCTCTCCGCCGTCTGGCGGGGAACCTCGAGCTGCCCTTTGCGGACACCGGGAGCACCATCGCCCTCACAGTGCAGGCCGATGTCTTCCCGCCCGAAGAAGCCCCCGCCGAGGCGGAAGAGCTGCCCCGGCCCGAGGCCGACCCGGCCCTTGTGGAGACGCTGCGGCAGGGCTTCGGCTGGCGGTATCCGGCGGCAGCGCTGGCGGATATCCCGGCCAAGGTCAGCGTGACCAGCCTCGTCCACGCTGCTGAGCAGACCACCCTTGAGCGCCCGGGCTTCCTCTCGAAGGACGGCCTCACCGCCGCCGAGATGGGTACGGCTCTCCATGCCTTCCTCGAGCACGCCGACTTCGGGGCGCTGGCCGCTGTGCGGGACGCAGAGGACGACGCCATTCTGGATGCCGTCCGCGCCGAGCGGGAGCGTCAGGCGGCGGCGCAGCTCACGCCCCCCGCCATTGCCGGGAAGCTGGATGTCTATAAGATACTCCGCTTTGTGCGCAGCGAGGCGTTCCGCCGCATCTGCGGGGCAGAGGATGTGCTGCGGGAGCTGGCTTTTATCACGTCGCTGCCTGCCGCCGAGGTCATGGCTGCCCAGGGCCGCGCCCTGCCCGACGGCCCTGCCGCCGACGCCGGGGTGCTGGTGCAGGGCATCGCGGACATCGTCCTCGTCTACCCCGACCACCTCGAGCTTCTGGACTACAAGACGGACCGCCGCAAGACTCCTGCCGATTTCGTCCGCGCCTACCGCGCTCAGCTGGAGCTCTATGCCAAGGCCATTGAGAAGCGCTTCGCCCCCCGGCGGGTGACTTATAAAGGGATATATTCGCTGGAGCTGGGGGAACTGATACAGGTATAATAAGAAGACAAAATTTTGCGGAATGCCAAGGCCTCCCCTCGATAGGGGAGGTGGCATCGCGTAAGCGATGACGGAGAGGTTGAATCTGGCGGTGGCCTGCGGGCAGGCTGTCCTTCGTCCAACCTCTCAGTCTGCTTCGCAGACAGCTCCCCTAGTAGGGGAGCCTCTGGCGAA
>CEAI01007779.1_pt1 | contig 9960 bp, 8 predicted proteins | sample 557641 | NCBI WGS metagenome assembly CEAI01 (sample SAMEA3182100, study PRJEB8094) | gut metagenome | biome: human; feature: gut; material: Stool; isolation source: human stools | place: Canada | collected 2012-06-20
AAACAGCCCATCGCCGCCGTGGTGGACGAGGAGGAAGTGGAACGCCGGGCAAACCAGCGGGCCCATGACATCGCCGAGGACTTAGCCGCCGAGATGACCGCCGACCTGCAGGCACGGCTGGAGCAGGCCTCTTCCGGCAGCGAACAGGACGCCCGCGATGCCTACGATGGCATCCTGCTGGCAGGCCGAAACATCTCCAATGCATGGCAGGCCGCCAAGCTGCTGTTTCCCAAAATGCCGCCAGAACAGCGGGAAACCGCTGCCGATCAGCTGATTCACACACTCGGACAGATTCAAGGGGAGGTATCCAGATGTCTGTAAAGATCATGGCCTTAGAGGCCGAAAACGTCAAGCGTATCAAGGCCGTTGCACTCACACCGTCGCCCACCGGGCTCACCATCGTGGGCGGCAACAACAATCAGGGCAAGACCAGCGTGCTGGACGCGCTGGCGTGGGCCCTCGGCGGCGACCGCTTCCGCCCGGACGCCGCCCAGCGGGACGGGGCCGTGGCTCCCGCCCACCTCAAGGTCAGGCTCTCCAATGGCGTGGTGGTGGAGCGCAAGGGCAAGAACAGCACCCTAACTGTCACCGACCCCACCGGACGCCGCAGCGGCCAGCAGCTGCTCAACGCCTTCATCGAGCCGCTGGCGCTGGATCTGCCCCGTTTCATGGAAGCATCCGACAAGGAAAAGGCGGACATCCTGCTCCGGATCATCGGCATCGGCACCGAACTGCACACCCGGGATCTTGAGATCAAATCCCTGTACGACAAGCGCACCTTCACCGGCCAGCTGGCCGCGCAGAAAAAGCACTTTGCCGAAGAGCTGATCTCCTACCCGGACGCCCCGGAGGAACCGGTCAGCGCCTCCGACCTCATCCGCCAGCAGCAGGAAATTCTGGCCCGCAACGGCGAGAATCAGCGCAAGCGCAACCAGTTGGACAAGCTCATTGATGAAAAGAATCAATTGAATTTTACCTTGCGTGATCTCGATGAAAAAATTGAAGATTTGAAAGAGGAATACGAGCAAACGCAAGCGAAATTTACTGACCTTGAAAAGCAGATATTTCAGGCCCGGAAATCTGCTGCCCAGCTTCAGGACGAATCCACCGCCGAACTGGAAGCTTCCATCCGGGACATTGAGGAGATCAACCAGAAGGTGCGGGCCAATCTGGAAAAATCCCGGGCCGAGGACGAAGCCGCCCGGTATGCCAGCGATTACGACAAGCTCACCGAAGCCATCACCCGGAAACGGGCCGACCGCATGGCCCTGCTGAACGGTGCCGACCTGCCCCTGCCGGAGCTGAGCGTGGAGGACGGCGCCCTTACCTATAAAGGCAAGCACTGGCGGGATATGTCCGGCAGCGACCAGCTGCGGGTGGCCGCGGCCATCGTCCGCCGCCTGAACCCGGACTGCGGTTTTGTGCTGCTGGACAAGCTGGAACAGATGGACATGACCACCCTGCAGGAGTTTTCCGCATGGCTGAAAGCAGAGCACCTGCAGGCCATTGCCACCCGGGTCTCCACCGGCAGCGAGTGCCAGATCATCATTGAGGACGGCATGGTGAAGGATGCCGAAACCACCCTGCCGCCCGTCACCGAAAAGCCCCAGCAGAAAAGCTGGACGAAAGGAGCGTTTTAAATGAGTAAGTATGCAGTCACTGCCGGGGTGCAGGATTCCCCGGTCAAGACCGTGCTGTACGGCCCCGAGGGCATCGGCAAAAGCACCTTTGCCTCTCACTTTCCGGACCCCGTATTCATCGACACCGAGGGCGGCACCAAGCGGCTGAACGTCAAGCGCCTGCCCCAGCCCACCAGCTGGGCTATGCTGCTGGACGAGGTGGCCGAGGTGCGCAAGGGCAGCATCCCCTGCGGCACGCTGGTCATCGACACCGCCGACTGGGCCGAACGGCTGGCCATTGATGCCGTCTGTGCAAAGGCCAAGGTGGACGGGCTGGAGGGCTTTGGCTACGGCAAGGGCTACACCTACCTGAAGGAGGAGTTCGGTAAGCTGCTGGACGCGCTGGAAGAGGTGCTGAACACCGGGCACAACGTTCTGATCCTTGCCCACGCGGCCATCACCAAGTTCGAGCAGCCGGACGCGGCGGGCAGCTACGACCGCTGGACCATGAAAACCACCAAGCAGGTGGAGCCGCTGATCCGGGAGTGGTGCGACATGCTGCTCTTCGTCAACTACCAGACCGTGGTGGAAAAGAGCGGCAGCGCCCCCAACGCAAAAAACAAGGTGACCGGCGGCCGCCGGGTCATGTACACCACCCATCACCCCTGCTGGGACGCCAAGAACCGCTTTGGCCTGCCGGACGAAATGCTCTTTGATTATGCCGGCATTGCCGCCTGCATCCCCGGCACCACACCTGCGCCCGCACCACAGCCGGAACCGCAGCCGTGCCCCCAGCCGAAGCCCCAGAGTGCGCCGGAAGAGGACATCCTGCCCGCACCCGCCCCGCAGCCGGAACCGCCCGCCGAGACGGTGCCCAAAGCCCTGCTGGTGCCCGACCTGATCGCGTTGGGTGTGCCGGAAAAGCTGGCCCCGCTCATGAGCGCCAACAACGTCACCCCGGAGGAGCTGCAGGCTGTGGTGGGCAAGCGGGGCTATTTCCCCGAGGATATGCCCATCCGGGACTACCCGGCCGATTTCGTAGAGGGCTGTCTGGTGGCCGCATGGCCCCAGGTGCTCCAGATGGTGCTGGACAGCCGTGACCTGCCGTTTTAAGGAGCCAACCCTCTCACCGGGCCCGTCCGCCTTGCGGCGGCGCAGCCCCGGAGCTCCCCCCGAAGGGGGAGCCAAGAATCAAGGAATTATTATAAAGGAGACTTTACTTATGAACGACATGAATACCACCGACCGCGCCCTGAGCTGGGACGACGAATTTACCAACGAGCAGCAGGAGTTCGTGCTCCTGCCCGAGGGCGATTACGCCTTTGAGGTCACCGGCATGGAACGTGCCCGCTTTGAGGGCAGCGCCAAGCTGCCGCCCTGCTCCATGGCAAAGCTGACCCTGAAGATCTTCGGCGGGGCCAAGGGCGACACCACCGTCACCGACCGCCTGTACCTGCACACCAAAACGCAGGGCCTGCTGGGCGCTTTCTTCGAGAGCATCGGCCAGTGCAAGCGCGGCGAGACCTTCCGCCCCCGCTGGAACGAAGTGGTGGGTGCCCGGGGCTGGTGCCGTCTGGGCATCCGGGAGTACACCAAGCAGAGCGGCCCCAACGCGGGCAAGACCGGCCAGAGCAACGAAGTCACCCGCTTTCTGCCGCCGCCCCAGCCTAAGGCCGCACCCGCGCAGGGCTGGACACAGGGGGCGTTCTGATGGGGCAGGAACTGAGACCCTACCAGCAGCAGGCCCGTGAACGCATCCACGCCGAGTGGGAGAACGGCCACACCCGCACCCTGCTGGTGCTGCCCACCGGCACCGGCAAGACCATCGTGTTTGCGTCCGTGGCCGCCGATCAGGTGCGGGCGGGCCACCGGGTGCTTATTCTGGCCCACCGGGGCGAGCTGCTGGAACAGGCGGCGGACAAGCTGCAGCGCTCCACCGGCCTTGTCAGCGCGGTGGAAAAGGCAGACGCCACCTGCCTGAATACATGGTTCCGGGTGGTGGTGGGCAGCGTGCAGACCCTGCAGCGCACCGCCCGGCTGGAACGCTTTCCTCATGATTACTTTGGCACCATCATCATTGACGAGGCCCACCACGCCATCACCGACGGCTACCGCCGCATCCTCGACTACTTCGACCACGCCAGGGTGCTGGGCGTCACCGCCACCCCAGACCGGGGCGACATGCGCAATCTGGGCGAGGTGTTCGACAGCCTTGCCTTTGAGTATAAGCTGACCGATGCCATCAAAGAGGGCTATCTGTGCCGCATCATGGCCCAGACCATTCCCCTGAAGCTGGACATTTCTTCTGTTACCATGAGCGGCGGAGACTACGCCGTGGGAGACCTCGGCACTGCGCTGGACCCCTATCTGGAACAGATCGCCGCCGAGATGGCCCAGCGCTGCAAGGGCCGCAAAACAGTCGTATTCCTGCCCCTCATCAAAACCAGCCAGAAGTTCCGGGATCTGCTGAACGCCAAGGGCTTTTGCGCCGCCGAGGTCAACGGCCAGAGCACCGACCGCAAGGAAGTGCTGGCGGATTTCGATGCAGGCAAATACAACGTGCTGTGTAACTCCATGCTGCTCACCGAGGGCTGGGACTGCCCGTCTGTGGACTGCGTGGTGGTGCTGCGGCCCACCAAGGTGCGCAGCCTGTACAGTCAGATGGTAGGGCGCGGCACCCGGCTCTCCCCGGGCAAGACCGACCTGCTGCTCCTCGACTTTTTGTGGATGACCGACAAGCACGAGCTCTGCCGTCCGGCGGATCTGGTCTGTGAGGACCGCGCCGTGGCCCGCCAGATGACCGAAAATCTGGCCGAGAGCGGCTGCCCGCAGGATATCGAGGAAGCCGCCGCCGAGGCCGGCGAGGACGTGGTGACCCAGCGGGAGGAAGCCCTTGCAAAACAGCTGGAAGAACAGCGCCGCAAAAAGGCCAAGCTGGTGGACCCGCTGCAGTACGAGATGAGCATTCAGGCCGAGGACCTTGCCGGGTATGTGCCGGCCTTTGGCTGGGAAGCAGGCCCGCCCACCGAACAGCAGGCCGCCGCGCTGGAAAAGCTGGGCATCCTGCCGGACGCCGTGGAGTCCGCAGGCAAGGCCAGCCTTTTGCTGGACCGGCTGCACAAGCGCCGGGACGAAGGCCTCACCACCCCAAAGCAGATCCGCTGTCTGGAAAAATACGGCTTCCAGCACGTGGGCAGGTGGAGCTTTGAGCAGGCCAAACACATGATCGACCGCATTGCGGCGGGCGGCTGGCGGGGTGTGCCCAAGGGCGTTACCCCCAGCACATACACGCCGCCCGCAGAACCGGCCTTTCCGGATAGCAGCTTTGGATGGTGATGCGAATGGAACATGAAAATGAACTCAAAGAAGCGCTGGACTTCATCTCCCCGACCGCCCTGACCTATGAGGAATGGACGATGGTGGGCATGGCCCTGAAAGATTCCGGCCTGCCCGTCACCGTCTGGGAAGCATGGAGCGCCCGGGACGGGGGCCGCTATCACAAGGGCGAGTGCGCCAAAAAGTGGGAGAGTTTCCACGGCAGCACAAAGCCTGTCACCGAGAGCAGCATTTTTCAGCTGGCCTATTCCCACGGTTGGAGCGGCCCGGCGGGCCATGCGCTGGACTGGGGCGACGAGCTCTCTGCCGGGCCCGGTGCCCAGACCGAGGGCCGCGTGGTAGATCCCCGGTGGGTGGAAGCCCACGAGCTGGATCTGCCCGCAGAGTGGCACCCGGCAGAGCAGATCAAGCGGTATCTGCAGGCACTTTTTGAGCCGGAGGAATACGTTGCCTACGTCACCGAGAGCTACCGGAAAGAGGACGGGCGCTTTGCCCCCAACGGCTGCTCCTGTCAGCTGACCGCCGGGCAGCTCATCATGGAGCTGGACCATTACGGCGATGATATCGGTGCTGCCCTTGGCGACTACAACCCCGAAGCCGGTGCGTGGATCTGCTTCAACCCCATGGACGGCGGAGGCCGCCGCAACGAGAACGTGACCGACTTCCGCTACGCCCTCGTGGAGTGCGACAACATGGAGTTGGGCAAGCAGCAGGCCATCATCAAGCAGCTGGAGCTGCCCTGTGCCGCGCTGGTCTACTCCGGCGGCAAGAGCGTCCACGCCATCGTCAAGGTGGATGCCCCGGACTATGCCGAGTACCGCAGGCGGGGGGATTACCTCTACGCCGCCTGTCAGAAAAACGGCCTGACCATCGACCAGCAGAACCGCAACCCTTCCCGCCTTTCCCGGATGCCCGGCATCCTGCGCGGTGACAAACGGCAGACCCTGCTGGAGACCAACATCGGAAAATCCTGCTGGGATGAGTGGCGCGACTGGCTGGAAGCGGAGACCGACGAGCTGCCCGAGGCCGAGAGTCTGGCCGACGACTGGGAGAGCCTGCCCCCGCTGGCCGATGCCCTCATCACCGGGGTGCTGCGCAAGGGCCACAAGATGCTGCTGGCAGGCCCCAGCAAGGCGGGCAAGAGCTTTGCCCTCATCGAGCTGTGCATCGCTATCGCCGAAGGCAGGCCGTGGCTGGGCCGGTTCTCCTGCGCACAGGGCAAGGTACTGTACATCAATCTGGAGCTGGACCGGGCCTCCTGCCTGCACCGCTTCAAGGACGTGTACACCGCCCTCGGCCTGCCCCCGCAGAACCTGCGGAACATCGACATCTGGAATCTGCGCGGCGCGTCCGTGCCCATGGACAAGCTGGCCCCAAAGCTCATCCGCCGGGCCCAGAAAAAAGGCTACACCGCCGTGATCCTCGACCCCATTTATAAGGTCATCACCGGCGACGAGAACTCTGCCGACCAGATGGCAAAGTTCTGCAACCAGTTCGACCTTGTGTGCCGTGCGCTGGACTGTGCCGTGATCTACTGCCACCACCACTCAAAAGGTGCCCAGGGCGGCAAGCGCAGCATGGACCGCGCATCCGGCTCCGGCGTGTTCGCCCGCGACCCGGATGCCATGCTGGATATGACAGAGCTCACCCCCACCGATGCCATCCGGGAACAGCTGCATAACAAAGCCGCCTGCCGCGTGATCAAGGCCATGCTGGACAAGCGCGGCCATGCCGATGCCTACGGCCCGGACGATGCCCTGAGCCGCAGCCGGATGCTGGCCATTGCCAAAGAACACCTTGGCCTTGCCGACCTGCGGGCCATTGATGCCGAAGTGGCCGCCGCCCAGAAGCAGGCCGACGGCATGACCGCATGGCGCATCGAGGGCACCCTGCGTGAGTTCGCCCGCTTCGACCCGGTGAACCTCTGGTTCGACTACCCCGTGCACAAGCCGGACAGCGGCCTGCTGGAGGACCTGAAGCCGGACAGCGATTTCAAAACGCTGGGCAGCCGCGGTGCCGCCAAGCGCTGGGGCGATAAAGGCAAGGTGACCAAGGACAAAAAGGCCGAACTGGACACCGCCTTTGAAGCCTGCATGATGGACGGCGAAGTTACCGTCTATGCGCTGGCTGAATACATGGATCTGAAGCCCCGCACCATCAAGACGCGGCTGAAAGATGACGGACGTTTCTGGATCGATGGCGAGAAAGTGGGCCGCAAGGAGCCCGGCAGCGCAGGTTAGACAAACCGTAATAAGTCGAATTACAATTTGTTGTAAAAATGCAGAAATAGCCGCTATTTTGCACGACAGGAAAAACTGCAATTTTGCAGTTATAGCCGCTATGACTGCAGATTTTGCAGTGCAAAATAGCCTATATATAATAGCTAAAACTGCAACTGCAATTGTGATGGGGTCTCCCGAAGGATGGGGCGACCACAGCCCCCATCCATTCGGGGAACCCTCCCCATCACGTTGGCGCTAAAACCTGAAAAAAAGAAAAACGAGGTGAACCCCATGTACATGCAATTCTTTCTCCCCATGCAGCCGCCCACCACCACCCACAACGCAAAGCAGCTGCACGCCTACATGAAGGGCGGGCAGCCGCACGCGGTGCTCCACGACAGCCCGGAACTAAAACAGACCCGTGCCAAGCTCCACGCCCATCTGGCACCCCACGCGCCGGAAAAACCCATCCCCGCAGGCCGTCCGGTGCGTCTGCTGGTCAAGTGGTGCTTCCCTGCCGAGGGCCGCAAAAACGGCAGCTGGCGCACCGCAAAGCCGGACACCGACAATCTGGAAAAGGCCCTCAAGGACGAAATGACCCGCCTGCACTTCTGGGCCGATGACGCGCAGGTGTGCAGCGAGATCGTGGAAAAATTCTGGTCGGACCCCTGCGGCGTGTTCGTCCGGGTGGAGGAACTGTAATGACCTACGAAGAGAAAAAGGCATGGCTCTGGCGGTACCGGACGGCCAAGCGGTTCGAGCTGCTCAAGCTGGACGAACTGGCCACGCTGCAGACCGACGCCACCCACACCACCCAGCGCTTTTCCTCTGTGCCGGGCGGCAACGGCGACGGACAGGCTCTGCCCCGCAGTGTGGAGCGCATCGACGAGGCCCGCCGGGCCGCTGAGGCGCAGTCTGCCGTGTGCGACGCCATCCGGGCCGAGATCATGGAGGTGTTCCGCCAGCTGGACGATGAGGTGGATTTTATGATCCTGTTCCGGCGGTACATCCTGCTGGAGGACTGGCCGGACATCGCGGTCATCGTCCGCATTTCCCGCAGCCAGATGTTCCAGCGCCACAGCGCGGCCATCAAAAGACTGGAGATCAAAAGTCCGGACTGAACCGGAGCGAACCGGACTTGATAATACTGTCAACCCCTGCTAATATTTAAGATGCCGAAGCCCGCAGGAAAGGTCTACTCCCTTCAATCCTGCGGGCTTTGTGCTGCCCGGCTGACACAGAGGATCACCTTTCCCGACCAACAGCCTGAATGCACCAGCCGGGCGTTTTTTGAATATTCCAAGCCGTCCATCCGGGCGGCTTTTTGAATTTACGGCAAGAGAGGTGGTGACGTGGCCAACGAAGAAAATCTCATCCCGTTCAACGAACGAACGGAGAGCGAACAGAGACAGATCGCCCAGAAGGGCGGCATTGCTTCCGGTGCGGCCCGCCGCCGCAAGCGCAGCATGAAAGAAGCGGCGGACTACTATCTCAGCCTGCCGGAGACCGACCGCCGCCGGGTGAATGCCCTGCTGCGGGATGAGGTGGACAATGAGGATATCGACAATCAGATGTCGGTGGTCATGGGCATTACTGAAGCCGCCAAGCGCGGTGATGCCCGTGCCGCCGGGGTGCTGCTGAAGATGCTGGGCGAGGAGACCGTGCAGGAGAACCCGGCGGCGGATGCACTGGAAGCTGCCCGCAAGCTGCTGGGAGGTGTAGACAGTGCCATTGACTGAGTTTCAGCAGGAGTTCCTTCGCAATTGCTCCCACCGCTGGAACATCAAGACCGGGGCCACCCGCTCCGGCAAGACCTATCTGGACTGCGCCGTTACCATCCCCAAGCGCATCTGCGCGGCCCGGGACGAGGGCCTTTGTGTCATGCTGGGCAACACCCTCGGCACGCTGGAACGCAACGTGCTGGAGCCTATGCGGGCCCTCTGGGGTCCGGAGCTTGTGGGCGTGGTGCGCACTTCGGCGTCCGGCAACATCGTGCAGCTGTTCGGCCGCAAGGTGTACGTGCTGGGTGCTGACAACAAAAAGCACATTGCCCGCATTCAGGGTGCAGCCTTCGAGTACGCCTATGGGGACGAGATCACCACATGGGACGAAGGTGTATTTCAGATGCTGAAAAGCCGTCTGTCTTGTCCGCACAGCCATTTTGACGGCACCTGCAACCCGGATAATCCCCAGCACTGGTTCAAGCAGTTTCTGGACAGCGACGCGGACATCTACTGTCAGGCCTACACCATCGACGACAACCCCACTCTGCCGCCGGAGTTCGTGGCTCAGCTGAAAAAGGAGTACGCGGGCACGGTCTACTATAACCGCTTCATCCTCGGCCAGTGGGCTGCAGCGGGCGGCATCATCTACCGGCCCTTTGCGGACAGCATTGCCGCCGGGGATGGGCGTTTCCTCTGGCTCACAGCCAACCCCTGCCGCCCGTGGCGCATCCACATCGGGGTGGACTTCGGCGGCAACGGCTCCCGGCACGCATTCGTGGCCACCGGCATCCTGCCCTACTACGCGGGGGTCGTGGGTCTGGCATCCGCCCGCATCGACCCGAAGGATCAGGACGCTGACTACCTCGCCGCGCAGCTCATCGATTTCTGCACCGCCGTGTTCGCGCGGTATGGCGAGATCCACTATCTTTTCTGCGACAGCGCCGAGCAGACCCTCATCAACCACATCCGCACCCGGCTGCGTGCCTCCCGCCTGAGCTGGCTGGCCGACCGGGTCAACAACTCCGCCAAGATCCAGATCATCGACCGCATCCGCCTGAC
>CEAI01007493.1_pt1 | contig 9958 bp, 7 predicted proteins | sample 557641 | NCBI WGS metagenome assembly CEAI01 (sample SAMEA3182100, study PRJEB8094) | gut metagenome | biome: human; feature: gut; material: Stool; isolation source: human stools | place: Canada | collected 2012-06-20
CCCCGCCAGCTCGTCTATGGCCTCTTGTACGTTGGTAGCCTCCAGGCCGCTGCCTGTGTTGCTGTAGCCCACATATTCGGCGGAGAGGTCGCCGCCCTCTCCGTCTTCTGTCACCTCAATGGTGTACGGCCCTTCGCCCAGGCTCTCCCCCATCTGCATCGTGCCGCCGCCGGAAACAGTTACAGCATCTGCGGAGTCCTGCTTGTTCTTAGCCAGTTCTTTGATTGCGCCTTGCACATCATCTGAATCAAGGCCACTCGTTCCTTTATCGTATAGAATCTGGCTTGCTCTAAATTGATCTTCCGCTATAATAACCACTTCGGACTGTTCTTGGGGTACAATATTGGCGATAACAGACCCGCCGTAGTCTACAGACGTAGACGAAAAGGAAGCCACACTGTCTGTTACAGTCGAAAGTGGAATTACTTTAGTATCGGTTCCTGCCGATATTTTTGAAAGCACGGTTACCCCGTTCAAGACTGCTTGCGTTATTTCAGCAATCGTGTGGTCAGCCGTTCCGAACGGGGAATCTCCAGCCGGTGGCGTTATGTTTACATACATCACAGGCTTGTCTGCCCACTCTGCCCCGTCCTCCGTTTTTTCCAGCAACTGCCCCACAGTTCCGCCATCCGGCAATCCGCTGGGGGCCGCCTGGGGGATTGCGTTGCCTTCGGAGTCAAAGCCTACCACCTGGCCAGCGGTACCTTTCAGCTTGTCTTGCTTGCCTTTTGCTGCATTGTCCGCATATCCGAAGATGTCTTGCGCCTTGCCCTGTGGGTCATATGTAGAAGACTGCATGTCTCCGCTTCCGTCGCCATCCGCACCATTGTAGACAGTGAACTCGTATGAGCTCCCATCGGTCAGCTCAATTGTGTAGGTGTCCGTGGTGCCCGGCGCATGGTTGCCGTCAGTCTGAGAGATGCCCGCAATCCCCACGCCCTCCACGCCGGAAAGATCGGAGAGATACACCCAGCCAACGCCATCATGCACATAGAGCTTGGAGTTATCTGGGTCATCTACAGTGGAGGCGATGATAACTAGGTCGCCCTCATGCATATTGAGCTTGTCCGCCTCCATAGCCTCCACAGAGGGATAGGATTTCACAATGGAGAGAACAGACTTAATCCCGGTATCGGTATACGCCTGGGTCTCTGCGTTCCATACCCACCAGGTTCCATTCTGCGGCTTCGGCGGTTTTCCGCTGTACTGCTTGGCGGTCTCGGCGCTCGCGCTTGCTTCTTCGGCCTTTGTAGTGGCCGTGCCCGCCGCTGTCTCCGCCCCGCTCTTGGCTGCTTCCGCAACCACCTGGGCGGCCTCCGCCTTGCCCTGTGCCGCTTCGGCAGCCGTTCTGGCATCCGCCGCATCCACCGCGTTCTGCGCCGCCGCAGTTGCACTGCCTGCCGCCCCCTGGGCGCTTTTTGCTGCGGCCTCTTGGGACGCTGCGGCCTCCGAAGCCGAATCTGCTGCCGCCTGGGCGTTTGCCTTAGTCTGCTCCACATAGACGGAGAGCTCTTCCCGCACACCTTCGGCGGCGTCTTTCGCTGCAACGTCCGCCGCTGCCTCCGCTGCCGTCTTGGCGCTCTCCGCCCCGGCCTGCGCGTCCGCGGCGGCGCCTTGTGCCGTTTCCGCCGCTTTTTGTGCAACCTCTGCCCCACTCTTGGCACTCTCTGCTGCTTCCTGCGCTTCCTCCGCCTGAGTAGCGCTCTCCTGGGCTGCAGACGCACTCTTCGCCGCCGCTTCAGCCGATTTCTGGGAAGCGTTTGCAATATCCTCCACGGACTTCCGGGCGAATCCCTTTATCTGTGCGCCGGTAATATGTCCTGCTGCACCTTGTTGTTCAGCCACAAAAAAAGACTCATCATCAAGGTCTTCGATAAGAGGCAATTCCCCAATCCGTTTATCCGCCATGTTCTCCCTCCTTCCCCGCCTCTGTAACTATAGATTCCGCTGTGTGGATAATACCAAGCAACTGTGTCCAATTGTTTGGCCCAGATACTGTGATCCTAGAGGCTGCTTCTCTAATTGCTACCGCCATTTGAATAATTTTTTGACTATCCATTACAGACCTCCAATGATATCATTCAGAACATCCGAGATGTGAAGAACGTGGTATCCGGTTATCTCGTCCCCCGGATCTACATCCTGTATCCCGGTAGATTGTATGGAACCTATATTGGTCTTGGCCGCGTTGTAAATCTCGGCGGTCAGTGTGTCCCCGGCGGACACCTTGCACCCGGAGGCGGAGGGAAAGCGCCCACTGTCCGTCGTCCAAAACAATCCGTATGCCTCTCGCATCTCCACAATCTTGTCTATGAAGTCGTTCCATACATTGTGATGGAAGTCATCCGCTGCCCGGTTACCCTGTAAAATTTGGTAGGCGTTACGGGTCTGTGTGTCCGTCGCTGCCCCATTGGATGATGTCCATGACCACGGTTCAATTACAATCTCTGGCCTTGTGGTGGCATAGACCGGGGAAGGCATATAAGGGCCGGTTCCGTAGCTGTTCTTGCCATAGTAGTTAATTACATACCTCTGGTTAGGCTCGAGGCTTGTTAGCGTGTAATTTCGCGACGTAGTTTCCACATTTCGGGCAGTGGTCGTGCTGTCTGGCCGATAGGCGATCACATAAGATGTTGCTTTTGAAATGGCTTTCAGCGTTACTTCAATAGTATGGCTGGTAACTTCACCCACCGTGATGGAACCATAGCTGGTAGGGTTTTGCGCTGCCGATTCGCAGGATGACTGACAGGACTGACAGGAATTTTGGCAGGATGATTCGCATATCTGGCATCCACCCAGGCAGCCGCTACACTGTCCGCACTGTACCACAGTACATTGCCCGTGGCATCCTTGGCCGCAAGTCTCACCACAGGCCATTCCATCTGTCTCACAGGCAATCTCCGTACAGAAGTCGCACATGGGCATGACGTTTGCACCGGTAAGTTCCCCCTTCAGGTATTCCGGTACTTCGATCAGCTCATCTGGCAACATAGATATGCCACCTCTCTAAAAAGCGTTTGTTTCTTGCCTTGCCCAGCCGCTCCATTAGATAGATTGCCTCTCGGAATAGCAGACGGTTCCACCGACAGCAGATGGGGGGCATATGGTGGAAACTCCCCGATCGAATATAGTTGTTGGCCACGCACCCTCCATCACAGATGCGGTTCAGGGGGCATTCATCGCACCCATCCCCTTCAACCTGTGCGCTATCGTATTTCTGCATAAGTCGTCTCCGCGTCTCATCTACCACCCCAGTATAGATATTTCCAATCACGAATGGATTATCTCCTCGTGAAAAGAACTCCTGACAAGCTAGGATATCTCCATTCAGGTTAATCCCCGCATAGCGCCCAGAACCCAGTCCGCACTTGCCGCAGGCCATACATGAGGTATAGGCGCGGTTTGCCCCCTCTTGGATCGCCTGGTTGTGCAAGAGTATTTTGGGGAAAAACTTTTCAATCTGTGTGAAGTAGATTGGTTCCCATCCATTTTCTAAGCACTCGACATAATGCTCTGAATAGCGCCGAAGTTCCTCCTCCAGTGGCTCAGTGCCGTCCCAATTTGCAAAACTATCCGGCATAGTAAAAAATGTGCGGAAACCAGCTTGTTCTGCAAATATCATATCGTGAAACAAGTCAACTGCGGTCTCCGGTGTTACCGTAGATCGGAACATCACATCAGGAAAGTATTTCAAAATTAAAGGAAGCTTTTTCCCCAGAACGTCGAAACTGGAGCCGCCATCCTGAAGCGGTCGATTGCGCTCCTGAGTCCGTCTGTCTCCGTCCATGGAAAGCAAGAGCCCTATTCCTTTCTTCCTCATATACTCCGCCCGCTCCTGGTTCAACAGAGTTCCATTGCTTGTCATAGAAAGGTTATATGCTGGATACCGATCCCGGACATACTCGGTCAGCGGGACTATAATAGCGTCCCACATCAGTAGCGGTTCCCCGCCGAAAAAGTTGATAGACGGAACCCCGTCTCCCGCGTTGGCGGCCAAAAAATCCGCTGCATCTTTCGCTACCTGAAGGGAAATCATATCTGGATGCTGTTCCACAAAACAATAGCGACACGCCAAGTTACATGCATTTGTCAAGTTGAGAAACGCTGAATATATTTTAGGGAGCATTAAGAAAACCTCAGATAAAGTCCTGAAACCTCATTTACGTCATCAAAAGAAACTAATCGTCCATGAAAGGAAACTGATGATGTGGCTTCTACCGACATATACGGACAGTTAAAGCGTAATATGTTATAGCCCGTGACAAGGCTCGCAGTATCTGCATTTCCAGAAATAGTTAATACTCGTTCTCCATCTCCGTTCCATACCACCATCCCAGTGTCCAAGAGCCCAATAATTTGTCCACCCATATCATCTACACCGCCAGCATATATCTCTGCACCATAAATTTTGGCACCATAAATGGTGGGAGCCCCTAGCTCATCCGCTGTAATAAATGTTGTTTGTGTCGCCTCTGCTCTTTGTAATGCTCGAAGTACATTGTTGAATGTAACACTTGCATCCGAACCGTCTATACCGTCTCGTCCGTCTGTTCCGACAAATTGGTAAGGCTCTTCCCAAGTTTTTCCCCCATCATATGTATCTCGTCTGTATTTATCTCCTTCTTGCTGCTTATCATGCCATGGTCCATCTGGAGATGTTGAAAACTGGGACTTGTAAGGGAAAGAATCTCCCCAATAAATAGATCCCCCTTGCATATTAATGTCCCCACGAAAAATGTATCTTCCGCTGGCTGCATCAAAGTAGAGTGCTGCCTGTCCATCGTCATTATAAAAGGCCAAAATATCGCTGTTTAAAATAACCCGGCTTTTTTCTGCACCGCTATTATCTGTTTTGGTAATTTCTAATCCGTTTTTTCGAGTAATTTTAGTGCCATAGTAAGAAGTCCCTAGTGTAACTTTTCGTTTTAGTTCTCTACTTTCTGAGCTCAAATAAGGATATTCATGGTTAATTTCCTTTTCCCCTGGAGCAGAGATGTCGGATAAATTCCCTGGGCCAAATTCTATATCCCGATTTGCTATCATTCCGTAAAAACCGTCAACCGTTACTCCATCCCCCAGTTCCGCTTCTGGAACTAGGCTTGAGCCAGGGGCCGAAAATCCTTGATACACAAATCCTTTTGCTGCATTCAAAATATTATCTGCCATCTTCTGCGTAGCTGATGGGCAAAACAATTCTATTGTGTATCCTGTATCATCTCCAGCTTCGAATGCATTTTCATCATCCCAAAACAGCCGGATTTTACTAACTGGAGGAGTTTTTTCATATTTTAAAAAAGAAGATGCTTTTTGGCCTACATAATACTTGTTATTCATACCAAAATTCTATCCTCTCCAAACACTATGGCACTTCCGCTGTCTTCTATTAAATAATATGTCTCTGGAGGCATTGCAGTAAAAAGCGGAACCAGCAACAATTTCCCGTCCGCCGTAATAATCCAATTCCCTGCATGGGCCGCTGCTATATGGCATAAAATTTCTCGCATTGTATAATCGTTTGGATATTCAACCACATAACTTTCATTGATAACTGTTCTACTATCAACTTCTACATCTATACGGCTTGCTATATCCGCAACAAGCGCTTTCATCCCCCTTGGCCATTCACCCACATCTTCACTAATCAAGTAAGTTTGTTCGGTTTTCAGCATGGAGTCATAGGCAATAAGATTTTTCCACTGTCTATCTTCACTCCTTACATCAACAAAAAATATACCTAGCTTATGCCAATCTTTTTCTCCTTCTTCTCTACAGAATGGTACAATTTTTGCCATTCTGGGAGGTTCCTCTTTAGGAATAAATGTAATGTGGAACTCAGCAGGCATTGCATTCCCCGCTCCAAAATACTCGAATAACGGCTGCTTTATATTTGCGCTTTTAATGCTATCCATTCCATACATTATTCCGCCAATTTCTACTTGATACTCGTATGGCATATATTACTCCTCAATCAGCGGGAATGTGATCCCTCCCCATAGTTCATCTCCGTTCCTCTGCTTCATTTGAAACGTAGCCGGGTTGTTATTGGAATACATTTTTCTTGTTGCAATGCTGTTTGTTTGAGGGTCTGTATATCGAACCGATACCCATTCCGGCATAATTGCCGTTAAGACTTTACTTGTTTCGGCGGCATTAAGCGGACGGCAGGTAATATCCAGCCGCCGCTTTGTTGCCACCCGATTCCTTCTGAGTTTGCCATCCAAAGTACGACCCGCTCCTTCCCCGTCCACGTCAGACCGTTGCCACTTAACTCCTCCAAATGAAATGTAAGGGACAATATCAAACCCATCAATTTCAAGAACCAATATTGTCACCCTTTCTTCCAATTTAAAATTTATCTGCCAAAAATGCGATTCTTCCTATTTTGGTATTCCGTTACTCGTTCTCCGACCTTATCCCCATCCAGATAAACGTCTCCGCTGTTCTCTTCAATTGCGGAAATGATTTGCTGGGCCATGGCATAGATAGCATTGATGACTCCATCGTTGGCAGATGTCACACCAGCAGCAACACCCTCCACAATCTGATCATTGTTTGCTACCGCTGTCCGGTTCCCAATACGGCCCACTAGCTCAGGGCCTTGTTCTCTGGCAATAAACATTTCGCCGTGGTCTGGGAAACCGCCAATGGCATAGGTTGAAACGCTTATTTTAGGAACAGACATTCTTTCAAGATTAAAAGAGCCTGTTATAGAGAAATGAGGAACTTTTACTTTAACGCCCGTAAATAAATTTTCCAGTGAATTTCGTACTGATGGCTTTGCATTCTCAATTCCAGCTTTTATATTAGAAACAACATTGCTTCCAAATGTTTTCATGGTATTGTAGGCAAGAGGAGCGTTCTCAGATACACCATTAGAAAAACCAACTACTAACTGTTTCCCTACCTCTTTTAAATTGGTAAACATGTCGCTGGCAAGGCTAATGTTACTGCTTCCGTCTATGTTTAGTTTTAGACTCTCCATAAGCGAAATGTAGTTAGACGTTAGATCAATCGCTTTCTCAATCTCCGGGTTGGCTAGTTCCAATTTGCTATTCAGGTTTTTCGTATCTTTTGTAATATTTTCAACATCGCTAGCCAAGTTTTGAATAGGGTTTCCAGCAAATAGCCTTTGAAAACCACTCACAATACTATCCCAAGTAATGCTTCCCATACTGTCAGTATATGATGAAATCTCTTCGGCAAAATCAGACATAAAATCAACAAAATCTGACATATCTTCGGTAAGCTGAGGTAGTGTGTCGTTTAACCCACGAAGTGACGGGGCCAGATTGAAATTCAATTCATCAGCAACGGAAACCAAGCTTTCTGTAAACAAGACAAATGCCGCAGCAAGTTCTACTAAGATTGCAGTTCCCAAACCAATCGCAATGGGGAGGAGACCAACACTTGCAACTGTAGCCACGCCAAGTGCAGCAGTCACAACACCGATACCAATCAGCAGAGTAGTTCCGAGCCCAATTCCTGCCGCAATTGTTTCACCGTTGTCCAAAACTGGTTGCCATGCTTGCCCTATTTCATCCAAACCCTTCCCGATAGCCCAAATTTCAACGATGAATAGCCCGGCTGCTACGCCAAGTTCCAGCAGAATAGCAGTTCCAATTCCAATATTTAGGGCCGCTGTTGCTCCCAATGTTCCAAGACCATAAGTGGCAAGCCCGACAGCCGCAATAGCCGCAGTGCCCAGCCCGACACCCGCCGCAACTGTAGCACCGTTATCAATGACCGGCTCCCATGCAATACCAACCTGCTCCAATTCATACCCAAGGACTGCAATCGCTCCGACAACAAGTACCGCCGCGGCAGAAACTTCCGCTATAATTGCAACTCCGAGACCAAGGTTTTTCGCAAGAGAGGACAAACTAGGAGATAGTTTACCGCTCACTGATGTATTGACGGCTTCGGTTGCAGTTGTAACAGTTTCAACTGCTGTTGCCGCTTTACCTATATTCCCAATACTCTTTAATTTAGAAAATGCATCAAGAGCTACTGCAAGACCGCCTAGAACTTCTAATGCTCCTATAATCAGTGTAGCTTTATCGACCCCGCTCCAGTCCCCTTGCTTAATTGCCTCCCAGTTTGTTGAAATTTCCCGGACAATAGTTGTAAAACCTTGGATTGCAACTCCCCATGCAGCAACTTTAATATTGTCTGTAAACACTCCGATTCCAATAGCGATATTAGTAAGCCCTCTGATGGTCGTCAGTGCATTGTCAAAATTTATTCCATTTTCGGAAATGTCTTTAATTGCAATAATAAGTTCTCCGATGCCTTGAACAGCCTTTAATGCTCCACCGACTTTAAGTGCTCCAAGGACAATAAGCGCATCACCAACCATGCCAGCAAATTCACTTATCATTCCCGCAACATTTTGGAAGGTTGCTCCGTTCTCCCTGAAATCGTTCAGATAACGCATGAATTCATTCAGATCTGCAAGTAACATGGTTAATCCGAGTGCCTTAAACTCGATGTTCAAAAGAAGCGAAACACCTTTCAATCCAGCAAGAGCGGCTTTTACTTTTTCGATAGATTGAAGTAATCCAGTTGCAACTTTCCAGGCCGCAAATGCAGTCCCAGCAGGAATGACGTAATTGTAAAGGAGGTCTTTTACTGCTTCCTTTAGTTCATTGGTCTGGTCGGTCAGCCCATTCAAGAAGTCATACTCGGGAAGGTCGAGACCCAAATCGCCTCCAATTCCGCCACCAGATCCACCACCGCCTCCAGAAGCAGTCGGCTCCAGAATGGTCAATTCATCAATCCCGAGCAACGCCTTTTTCATTTCTTTGGCCGCTCCAGTAGCCCCTTCAATGGCATCTTCCGCATCTGTGGCACCAGATGTCACACCATCCAGCCCGGAATAATCAATCTCAGGCAATTCAAATCCAACCAGAAGCGCCAATGCCTGTATCGCATCAGTAATGACTTCCACAAATGCCTGAATATACGGAATAATCTGCTGTAAAAATGGAATCAATAAATTCCCTAAGGCTCTGGTTAACTGAGTTATTTGTTGATTTAGAATGCGCAAAGCATTAGCCGGGGTCTGCACCGTCCGGGCCATATCCCCCATTACGTTCCCACTCTGCTCCATAATCGCTAAATAACGAAGCTGGGATTTTTGCGCTTGGTTCATCGTATTTACACTCTGCTCAATTCCATGTGCGTATGCCACTTCTTGCAGGGTAGCTACGTCAATTGCATAGCCCAAGCGTCGCAGTGGCTCAATTTCGCCTGCAATGCCGGATTGCAATTTTTCCATGGCCTCTTCAATGGAAATGTTATAGAAGGAAGAAATGTCATAACCTAACTGTGTCAGGTTTTTTGACATAAGATTTGCTTTTTCTTCCATGACTCCAAATCCACCAGTTATTTGCTTAAAGACGCCCTGGTTTCTGATCCATTCAGACGGGTCAATCCCAACAGCTTCTTTTACTGCTTCCGCATATTCTAATGCGCTCTCCGCAGCATCGCCCATTGCAACAGTAAACAGATTCAGATTCTCGACATAATCATTGCTCTCTTTTACCCAATCAGATGCAGTACGCGCAATTTGGCGAAATACCACTGAATAGATTCCGAACTTCGCCTGTGCGGAACTAATCCCAGTTCCAAGAACGCCGAAGCTTTTTGCTGCTTTATTGTTCGAGGCGGCGAGTCCGGTATTGCTCTGGATGATCTTCTGAATCCTTATCGGGAAAGCTGAGAACCCACTGGAAACTTTCTGCATCTCCGTAGCCAGGGGGCGCATTGCGTCCGCCACCTGATTCATCTGAACAGCAAACTTTCCTAAATCTGCTTTTTCTAAGGACTCGCTAATCTGAGGCAACTTTTTAAGGGCGTTGATTGTGGAGGACAAGCCACTTGTTAAGGCCAAGCTGTTTTGTCCAGAAATAGCCGGTCTGTTTTGTCGCATAGCCGGATTGTTTTGTCACGACAGCCG
>CEAI01020975.1_pt1 | contig 9729 bp, 7 predicted proteins | sample 557641 | NCBI WGS metagenome assembly CEAI01 (sample SAMEA3182100, study PRJEB8094) | gut metagenome | biome: human; feature: gut; material: Stool; isolation source: human stools | place: Canada | collected 2012-06-20
ATATAAGCCAACTTCAGATTCTGATCGTTTTGGGAGAAGATATCCAGAAGCTAAAAAATATTTGGTTGATGCTCTCGTTGATGAAATAACAGAAATAATACAAGAAGGAGGTTGCAACTGTTTAGTCATTCCAGTTGCATTGATTAATGATTATTGCAATCAGAAACTTATAGATGGCTTCGCAAATATTGAGAGTCACCATTTTATATTAACGGCCAAGACGGAAATCCTACATCAACGCATAAATAACCAAGAAAATCGAGACATCGATTTGGCAGTAACCTATATGCCAGAGGCAACACAGTATTTAAGTAATCACTATTATGATGCAAGCATAATAGATACGTCTAACATGAGCATTGATAGTGTTGCAAAAGAAATAATTGAAAGCATAACTCGGTAACTTCATGTTTATAAAACTGATAAAGGAAAGCAGGTGCGTTTTTATGGATAAGATTACAACAATCAAACAAAGTGCTAAGAGTATTCTCACAGGTAATATCGAATCGGCAAAGAATGTAATAAATAAGGAATACCCATTTAAGAAGTTAAAACCGGATGGAAGAAGCTATACAGATAAGGAAAAGTATGAGCAGTTTGTAAGAGATGGCTTTATAGACAGATATACCGGGGGAAAGCTTGTTAATCCGGGATTGTTAAAGGTATTATCATATTACATGCCGGATGCATTTCCATATCAGAGCCATTGGAAGATGGAAGAATGTCACAGTGCCTACTGGGAGTTGGTCCCAACAATTGACCACATCATTCCTATTGCCATTGGAGGAGAGGATAACCCGTCTAATTATGCAACAACTTCAATGCTTCATAATTCTGTTAAGAGTAACTGGACATTAGAGCAGCTAAACTGGAAGTTATATCCTGCAGGAGATATTAATGAGTATGACGGGCTTACCGATCTTTTCGTGAGACTTACAGAAAACGACCTTGAGCTTTTTGATGATCCATACATAAAACGCTGGTATAAGTTATCTGTGGGAATGAAATAGAGACTGTTCCTAAATGTATATAACAATTGATTGTAAATGAAAGAGATAATAGTATGCATATATATGTAGATGCTGACGCATGCCCTGTGATTGGGATAGTTGAAAGAATAGCTAAGAGTCATAATATTGCCGTAATGCTTTTGTGTGATACTAACCACTATCTTACATCAGACTATTCAGAAGTGGTATATGTGGGAGCTGGAGCTGATGCGGTTGATTTTAAGTTAATAAGTCTTTGTAAGATGGGTGATCTGGTAGTTACGCAGGACTATGGTGTAGCTGCCATGGCATTAAGTAAGGGTGCATATGCCATTCATCAGTCTGGGAAATGGTATACAAATGAAAATATTGATCTTATGTTAATGGAAAGACATATAAGTAAGAAAGCAAGGCGGGCAAGCAGTAAAAACCACATGAAAGGTCCAAGAAAAAGAAGTGATAAGGATGATTTAAACTTTGAAGCCTCTTTTGAGAGACTAGTGGAAAAGCATCAACACTTGGATACCAGCCGGATGTCTGGAAGAGCTGGAGTTAAATAAAAATTAGGAGACAGATATATGAATTTTGAATTAGCATGCTTGCAGGATTTTAATGAGATAGAAAATCTCTATTGGGATTTAATAGATAAAAGCAAAGAAGAACCTTCTTTTCCTGACTGGGAAAAGGGTGTACATCCTTCAGCAGATTTTTTAATGGCTGGTATTGTTAAGAAAGAGTTGTTCGTATTAAGAGATGAAGGAATAATTAAGGCATGTGCCATAGTTAACAGTAATTCTAATAAAGAGTATAAAAAGGTAGCGTGGAAAGTAAATGAAAGAGATAATAATGTATGGATAATCCATGCTCTCGCAGTGCGATATGAGTACCGCGGTATGGGTCTTGCTACTCAATTTGTAAAAAACTTAATATCATATGCTAAGTTGGAAAACATTGAAGCCATTCACCTTGATGTAATAGATAAGAACACACTAGCTGACAAGTTATATATCAGAGCTGGCTTTAAATATGTAAGTACTGAAAACATATTTTATGAGGTGGTTGGAAACAGGCAGTTTAGAATGTATGAGTATGTGATTGAGTAGAAAGTATTAGATATGCACATATAATGAGCATTATCTGCCTTATAGGAAGCTATAATGAAAAAATCATAGTAAAGAAGGAACGATTGTGAATATAAGATATGCAACAATGGCTGATTTAGACGATATTGCATCGGTTGAATCCGAGTGTTTTCCTGTTTTAGAGGCAGCAACTAAAGAAGAATTTGAGCAGAGAATAAAATATTATGGAAATCATTTCTGGCTTATGTTTGATGAGGGTAAACTCATTGCGTTTGTAGATGGTTTTGTTACGGATGAGGCTGATCTTACAGATGAGATGTATGAAAATGCATCAATGCATAATGAGAATGGTGCATGGCAGATGATTTTTGGCGTAAATACTCGTCCTGAATATCGCAGATGCGGATATGCGAAAGAGCTGATTAAGAAGGCCATCTTAGATGCCAGAGAACAGAACAGGAAAGGACTTGTATTAACCTGTAAAGAAAGCCTTGTTCCATATTATTCCAAGTTTGGATTTGTTGATGAGGGGATAACAGATAAATCTACTCATGGAAATGTCCTGTGGCACCAGATGAGATTGGATTTTAAATTAAGAAATAATGGAGTAAATCTTTCAGATAACAAAAATGTGACCGCAAACAAGAAATTTGCAGCCGACAGAATACTATCATATTTTAAAGAAGAGTGGAAGGTACTGCTTATAATAACAGTTTCAGGTCTTATATATAACTTTGGACTTTTGTTTGGCCCTTGGTTTGAGGGTAAGATGACAGGATGTCTTATAGATATATTAAGCCAAAATGCTGTATACAAGGATATGTTTATACTTGTAGTGTCATATATTGTATCTATTGCAGTTGTTCAGATATCAAGATATATAAAGCGTTTCTATGTGAGAAGATTTGCGAATAATGTCAACAGAAGAATGAAGAAGATATTGTATGGGACGCTTGTGTTAAAGAGCAAGACAGAACTTGAAAGTGAAGGTATGGGCGATATTATGACAAAGGCAATCCTTGATGTTGATGATTGTGCTGAGGGCATGAGAAAGTTCACAACAGAGGTGTTTGATACAGGAGTAGCACTGGCTGCATATGCAGGAATGCTGCTTGTATATGATGTAAGGCTGGCACTCATTGCAATGATATTTCTACCGATATCTTATCTGCTTGCAGAAAAGATGAAGATTATCGTACAGAGAACAGGTGCAGAATATAAAAGACAGTCAGGAATATTAAGCAATGCCACACTAGACAGAGCTTCTAATGCCATAACTTACAGGGTATACGGAAGGGAAGAGGACAGAAGAATTGCATACGAAGATAATCTTTCATCATATGAGAAAGCTGCTATCATGGCAAATATATGGAATTCTTCAATGACACCCTTATACAGGATTATATCAATGACAGGTATAATATTTATATTATATTTCGGCAGTAAAAATGTACTTGGAACGGGGTGGAAAAGCTGGGATATCGCGGCATTTACGACATTCCTTGCCTGTTTTATAAAGTTATCGGATAAGTCTTCAAAGGCGGCAAAGCTGTTTAATGCAGTTCATAAGGCACAGGTTTCGTGGAAACGTATTAAACCGCTTATGGTTATTCAGGATAAAGATACAGATTGTAAAAATCAGACATCAGGAAAGCTTGAAGTAAAAAACTTAAGTTTTACATATCCAGATGGAAAAACTGTATATAATGATATTTTCTTTACTGCAGAGCCGGGGGAGATTATAGGCGTTACGGGTCCGGTTGCCTGCGGTAAGTCAACATTTGGAAAGACCTTCCTTTGCGAATGTCCATATAAGGGAAGTATTAAGTATAATGGAAATGAATTAAGCAGTGTTGCTGATAATGTAAGGTCGGGAATAATAAGTTATCTTGGACACGACACAGAGCTTTTTAATGACTCTATTAAGAATAACGTGCTTCTTGGTGATGATTGCAATGTATCAGAATACCTCAAGGACGTATGTATCGATAAAGAAGTTGCACAGATGGAAAATGGAGTTGACACACTTATTGGTAATGGTGGTGTAAGACTGTCAGGTGGACAGGCACAAAGAATAGCACTTGCCAGAACGCTTTGTCATAAGAAGCCGGTACTTGTGCTTGATGATCCATTTTCAGCACTGGATATAAGCACTGAGAAAAAGATATATAACAACCTTTGTGATATAGCAAAGAATAATATTGTAATTATTATGACACATCGTCTGTATATGTTCCCTAAGATGGATAAGGTTATATGGATGGATAATGGAAAGGCAATAGTTGGAACACACGAAGAGATTATGTTACAGTGTCCGCAGTACAGGAAGTTGTATGAAAATGTCAGCACACAGATGAGGTAGACGTGGCTGGACATACAGAAAAAGGTACATTACAAAATAAAAATACCAACGAAAATAAGAAAAAGGAGCTGGATAATATTGAGCAGTAATAATGTAAACAGCACAGAAGCCAATAAAGCCAATAATTATAATATTAATAACGTTGATAATAAGAAAATGAATAACAAGAATTCACACAACGTAGTTTCAATAATATTACATACTATAATAAAGAGAAAATGGCTTTCTCTTGGAATTATAATTTCGGTATGTGGTGCGGTTATAACGGCTCTTTATCCACCACTTGTACTTGGAAAAATAGTAGATACCCTGACAACAGGAAGTCAGGTGCCTGTATATTTAGTGTTTGTTTATATGGCATTTACAGTTATTGCAGGTCTTATGGAAGCCACAAGAGAAGGGCTTCTTACAGTATTTGGGCAGAAGATAACACACGCACTTAGAAGTGGACTTATGGAGCATTTTGTAAGACTTTCTACTGACTCACTTAATAAGCAGGAGCCAGGTGCTGTTGTATCAAGGTTTGTAGGTGATGTTGATACAGTTGAGAACCTTTTTACATCGGGAATTGTAAGTATGTTTGCAGATGCCTGTAAGATAATAAGTATTCTTGTAGTTATCTGGTTCAGAAACAAAGGACTTGCAACAGTGCTTATAGTGCTTCTTCCATTTCTATTCTGGTTTACAAGACATATACAGAAGAATATGCTTGATGCCCAGTTAAAAAATAGACGAGCAGTCAGCCGTGCTTCAGGACATGTACCGGAAACACTTCACAATATCCGTACGATCCATAATCTTGGCAAGGAGAAGTATATGGAGAAAAGATACGATGAATATATAAGCGACAGCTACAAAGCTATGGAAAAGACCAACTTCTACGATGCCGTATATTCACCAGTTATTCTTATATTAAATGCAGTTGTAGTGGCGGTAGTTATGTTGTTTTCAGCCTCAGGCAATGCCAAAGTCCTTACACTTTTTGGTATGTCAGCAGGTACAGCAGTAGCAGTTATTAACTATATATCACAGATATTCTCACCAGTTGAAAGTCTTGGAATGGAAATCCAGACGATACAGTCAGCGATTGCGGGCGTGAGAAGAATAAATGAATTCTTTGAACTTCCAGTACTAGATAATAATGAAGAATTACAGACAGAAAAGACATTTGATAGTAAAAATGATACACCATATGTCCAGTTCAATGATGTAACGTTCGGATATGAGGCTGACCACACTGTAATAGCTGATAAGACATTTGTTGTAAATAGAGGAGAGCAGGTTACACTATCAGGAAGGACAGGTGCAGGTAAGAGTACAATATTCAAGCTGCTTTTAGGTCTGTATAAGCCACAGAAAGGTTCTATCCTTATAAATGATATGAATTCAGCCGCGATACCAGATAACAGAAAGAGAAAAATATTCGGTTATGTTGAGCAGTCATTTCATATGGTTCCGGGAACTATTAAAGACCAGATTACACTTTATGACAAGTCCATATCTGACGAAGCTGTTATCAAAGCGGCAAAGCTTACAGGACTTCACGATACAATTATGAACTTTGAAAATGGATACGATACCCAGTGTACGCAGGAATTATTCTCGCAGGGACAATGGCAGTTGTTATCCATAGCAAGAGCTACAGCTGCCAACCCGGAGCTGCTTTTACTTGATGAGATAACAGCCAATCTTGATGCCAATACAGAAAGAGATGTTCTTACAGCACTTAAAGGTGTATCTGAAAACAGAACAGTTATATCAATATCACACAGGGTTACGGCAAGAACAGGACGTGTAATAAACTGTTAAATACAATATTTCATAATGACAATGACGCCAGAATGTGATAATATTTTTTGTATTGGGTAATTTAATGAATTAAAGTATATCAGGTGGACAAAGTGGAAGATATTATGTATAGCATTAACAGGTTGTTAAGCATTACAATTGGAAATAATAGGGCATATTTAGATGTGCAATATGTTAATATTGCTATGTTGGTCTGGGGTTGTGTATTCTGCTTAATAGCAGGGGTGGGAATGATTTTAAGTAAGAATTTTGACCGCCGTAAGAGGCTGTGGATGATACTTTTGCAGTTTGCAACAGTTGTTCTGTTGCTCAGTGATGCAATCGCCTGTATATTCAGAGGTTGGACGGGGATATTTGGATATTGGATTGTAAGGATAAGTAATTTTATAGTATTTCTTGACAATAATATAATATTATATTTGTTCCACAGGTATGTGTGCAGTTTTATTTTTACGGAACAGGAAGAAAGAACTTTAAAAAGAGCAACATTTATAAATATACTGTGTGCCGTGGCAGTAGCTCTGGTTATTATTTCACAGTTTACAGATTTGTATTACTATTATGATGCACAGAATGTATATCATAGAAGTGAAGGTTTTATAATATCTATTTTTATACCTGTAATAGGAATGATGGTAGAGATGTCATTTTTGATAGAATACAGAAAGAAATTAAGCAATATTACAATTTCTTCACTTGGTTCATATATTATTCTTCCAATTGTAGCGGCAATAATACAGTTCTACTTTTATGAAATTTCGTTGATTGATATAGCTGTATGTAATTCAATGATAGTTATGTATATAACTGTTATTGGTGAACAGGACAGGAAACTTAACAATCTGGAACAGAAGCAGATTAAGACAGAGGCTGAACTTGAAATATCTATGGTGCTTAACCAGTGTATAGCAGAACTGACAACTGAAGCGGATATTAACATAGCTATACATAATCTTCTTGCAATTATTAATAATTATTTTGGTGCGGACAGATGTTATATTTTTGAAAATAATTACGATGATAATACAATTGATAACACCTATGAGTATGTTAGTGATAGTATTACAGCAAAGAAGGATAAGATTCAAAAGCTTTCAATGAATATTGTAAGTTTATGGATGGAGAATTTTAAAGAAGAAAAGCCATATTATATAGCAGATATCAGCAAGCAAAAGGAAGAACCTGTATACAATATGCTGCATGAACAGAATGTGGACAGACTTCTTGCAGTGCCATTAAAAAGAGATGGAAATATAATTGGATTTCTTGGAGTGGACAATCCGGTTAATCATTACGAGGATATGGCATTGTTGTGTTCTATACAATACTTTGTTACTAATAGTCTTGAAAAGCGTGTGCAGCAGGATAGGATGCGTTATTTAAGTTACAGGGATATGCTTACAGGTTTGTACAATCGTAACAAATATATAAGCATTGTTAAAGCGGCTAAAGACCAGATACTTAAAAATGTCGGAGTTGCTTACATAGATCTTAATGGTCTGAAAGCAATTAATGATAATTATGGACACTCTAATGGTGATAAGTTCATATGTACAGCAGCAGACACATTCAAAATGGTATTCCCGGATAATTCTTACAGGATAGGTGGGGATGAATTTGTAATTATAGAGCAGAATATTGAGCGTGATAAATATGAAGAAAGAATTACAGCCTTGAAAAATATAATGCAGGATAAACAAGTAAGCATATCCATAGGAGTTCTGTGGAGAGAGTATGTTGACGATTTAGAAGAATTATTAAAGGCGGCAGATAAGCTTATGTATATGGAGAAAGAGATGTATCATAATAACAGAGAATAAAGTTAAAATAAAAGGGATTTGGGATACACCTTCCAAATCCCTTTTGTGTTCTTTTTGTGCTGTTAAGGGATTTATATTAAAAGTTATGATGGGTATGTATCCCCAGCACAAATATAATTATAAAATGTTGTTAAAACAGCATAAAATGCTTGTTACTTTGGAACAAATGCTTGTTGTTTGTTATATTGATTGTTATAGTCAGACCATATTAATCAATGCCATTTGATATTTGAATTCAGTGTTAATATCTTAGGCAGGAAAAGAGGTATAATATGGCTGGAAAGAAATTTATTAACGCAAAGTTAAAAGGATATAATGAATTACAGGAAATACTTGTTGAGGACGGAGTATTTAAGGCAATTGCACCACATATAGATGTAGATAGTGATTGTGAAATTGAGGATTTGGGAGGCAAGCTTACACTGCCACCATATGTTGACCCACATATTCATCTTGATTATGTATTCACAGCAAGAAAGCAGGGCGCAACTAACGGAACAGGAACATTATTTGAAGGAATTCAAAGGTGGAGTGAAACTAAATCAGATTTAACAATTGATGAGATAAAGGCAAGAGCAATAAAGGCAGTTAAAATGGAGGTGTCACACGGTGTCCAGTTCATAAGAACACACGCTGATGTAACTGACCCTAACCTCACAGCCTTAAAGGCACTTCTTGAATTAAAGGAAGAATTAAAAGATATTGTAACAATCCAGATTGTATCATTTCCACAGGAAGGAATGTATTCTTACAAAGATGGCGACAAGCTTGTTGAAGAAGGACTTAAAATGGGTGCTGATTGTGTAGGTGGTATTCCACATTTTGAGTATTGCAGGGAATTTGGTGAGAAATCAATTCATAAGGTTGTTGAATTAGCTGTGAAGTATGACAAGCTTATTGATGTACACTGTGATGAGAGTGATGACCCAATGAGCAGGTTTGTGGAGCTTCTTACTGCACTTTCAATTGTTGAAGGAATCGGACCTAAGACAACAGCAAGCCATACCTGTTCATTAGGTTCAGTAGATAACAGCTACGCATTCAGAATGATGAAGAATTTCAAGAAAGCAGGACTTAACTTCATTTCCTGCCCAACAGAGAATATATATCTTCAGGGCAGACAGGATACATATCCTAAGAGAAGAGGTCTTACAAGAGTTAAGGAATTATATGAAAATGGAATAAATGTATGCTTTGCACAGGATTCAATTCAGGATCCTTGGTATCCGGCAGGCAATGGCAATCTTATGAATGTGCTTGATAATGGTATACATATAGCCCAGATGATGTCATTTGAGGAAATGGATAACTGCCTTGACCTTATAACTGTTAATGGTGCTAAGACTATGAATATATCAGACATATATGGAATTGAGGTAGGTAAGCCAGCTAACTTTATTGTTGTCGATGCCAGGAGCGAATTCGAGGCAGTATGCGAAAGAGCCGATGTTGTTGCAAGTGTCCGTAATGGTGAATATCTGTTTAAGAAAGCACCAGTGGCTTTCGAGGCTTTGAGTGAATTTATGGCATAGATAAAGAGTGAATTATGATATAATATGACTACTTCGTAGTCACTTAGAAGTTTCTTCGAAACTTCGGATGCGTGGAAAAACAACGCAGGGCATATGATATAATGAGCACAAGAGTGCTCATCTTAAAAGTTCCTT
>CEAI01010250.1_pt1 | contig 9448 bp, 7 predicted proteins | sample 557641 | NCBI WGS metagenome assembly CEAI01 (sample SAMEA3182100, study PRJEB8094) | gut metagenome | biome: human; feature: gut; material: Stool; isolation source: human stools | place: Canada | collected 2012-06-20
AGCTTGACCTGACACTTCCATGTGTGGTAAAGCCATGCTGCGGTGGTTCAAGCATCGGTGTCACTATCGTTAGGGATGCGGCAGAGTTTAAGGCGGCACTTGACGATGCCTTCAAGTGGGAAAATGAGCTGGTTATCGAGGAGTTTGTACAGGGCAGGGAGTTCTCTGTCGGCGTTATCGAGGGCAAGGCTCTTCCTATTATAGAGATTGCACCGAAGGAGGGCTTCTACGATTATAAGAATAAATACAAGGCGGGCAGTACAGTAGAGACATGTCCGGCCGAGCTTCCTGAGCAGGTGACAAAGGATATGCAGCACTATGCCGAGGAGGTTGCGCGCGTTATCGGGCTTGATACATATTCACGCTCAGACTTTTTGCTCAATGACAAAAATGAGATGTTCTGCCTCGAGGCAAACACACTGCCGGGCATGACTCCGACCAGTCTTCTGCCACAGGAGGCAGCGGTTATCGGTATGAGCTTTAATCAGCTCTGTGAGCATCTGATTGACATATCTTTGAAAAAATATGAGGTGTAGCATGTCGGATAAGTACATGAGGAATCTTACATTTGCAAATATCGCAAAGGCCTGCGAGGGCACATACATAGGCGATGAGACACAGCTTGATACGACAATCACCGGCGCAGTCATAGACAGCAGACAGGTGAAGGAGGGCTATCTTTTTATCCCGATAAAGGGAGAAAGGGTGGACGGACACAAATTCATTCCGACTGTGTTTGAGCAGGGGGCGGCAATTGTGCTCTCTGAGCATGAGCTTAAGGATCCGGCAGGCCCATATGTGCTTGTTGAATCAACCACCGATGCCATGAAAAAGCTCGCGGCATTTTACAGAAAAAGCCTTGATATCAAGGTGGTGGGTATCACCGGAAGTGTCGGCAAGACCAGCACCAAGGAGATGATATCGTCAGTTCTTGAGCAGAAATACAGCGTCCACAAGACCGCAGGCAATTTCAACAACGAGATAGGCCTGCCACTCACCATTTTCGGAATCAGGGAAAGCCATCAGGTAGCGGTGCTTGAGATGGGCATATCTGATTTTGGCGAGATGCACAGACTTTCTACTATGTCTTGCCCGGATGTTATGGTCATCACCAATATCGGCTACTGCCATCTGGAGTTTTTGGGCGACAGGGATGGTGTGCTTAAAGCAAAGACAGAGTGCTTTGAGCATATGATGCCGGATGCGGTCGCAGTGCTGAATGCAGATGACGATAAGCTGGCCACAGTGCAGACGGTAAATGGAAAGCCTGCCATATACTATGGCAAGGAATCGGCTTCAGGCGTTCATAAATCAGTATATACCACAAATATTGAAAACCTGGGCTTCGACGGCATGAAGGCTCATTTTGTCACTCCGGAGGGTGAGTTTGATGCACAAATCCACATCCCGGGTGAGCACAATGTATACAATGCCATGGCGGCAGCAGCTGTCGGATTGCAGCTTGGCCTCACAATAGCTGAGATTAAATCAGGAATCGAGAAAGCAGAGACAATCGCAGGCCGTACCAATTTTATCAAAACACACGGCATGACAGTGATAGATGACTGCTACAATGCAAATCCTGTATCCATGAAATCCTCTATCGAGGTGCTTTCACATGCAAAGGGAAGGACAATAGCAGTGCTTGGCGACATGGGTGAGCTTGGAAGCGATGAGAAAAAGCTGCACCATGAGGTAGGCGAAGCAGTTGGAGAGAATCATATCCATACACTTTTTGCCGCAGGAGAGCTTGCAAAGGAATATGCAGCCGGAGCAGCGGAGAAATCATCTGATGTAGACATCCACTATTTCGAGGATAGGGAGACTATGACACAGGAGCTTCTTTCATATGTGAAGGAGGGCGACACCATACTGGTGAAGGCATCACACTTCATGGAGTTTCCGAAGGTAGTCGAGGCTCTGAGTAAGTAAAAATGGATATTCTCCAAGCCTCATAATATTATAAAAGAAAGAGAGAAAAATAATGGCACAGAATCCAATCGTAACAATCACAATGGAAAACGGCGATGTAATCAAGGCGGAGCTTTATCCGGAAATCGCACCAAACACAGTAAACAACTTTATCAGCTTAATCAATCACAACTTCTATGACGGAGTATGCTTCCACCGCGTAATCAAGGGCTTCATGCTCCAGGGCGGAGATCCTGACGGAAACGGCACAGGAGGCCCTGGCTATGAAATCAAGGGCGAGTTCACACACAACGGCTTCAAAAATGACTTAAAGCACACAGCCGGTGTACTTTCAATGGCACGTACCATGATACCTGATTCAGCAGGCAGCCAGTTCTTCATCATGCATCAGGATGCACCACATCTCGACGGCGAGTATGCGGCATTCGGTAAGGTAATCGAGGGCATGGATGTGGTAAACAAGATCGCAGAGGTGCGCACAGACTACATGGACAAACCACTTGAGGCTCAGGTCATGAAGACAGTTACAGTTGAGACCTTCGGAGTGGACTATCCGGAGCCGGAGACAGTTTAATGATAATAATTATTGATGAGGCAAGCGCAAAACTTGCCTCTTTTTACTATCATGACGAGATATTCAAGCTGCAGTGGAGAAATGTGGTAGGCAAGGCATCTATGTCAGAAGAGCTGCAAGAAAAACTGTATGTTGCGCTACCGGCTGATGAATCAATTAATGACTTCCAAAAAACAACGATACAAGAATCTGCAGATAACACCGCGAAAGCTAATACGGGAAATCTAAGAATACCGAAAGCTCCCGCCAACTACATCTGGATAGTATCAAACAGGCAGCAGAAGCAAATAGCTGACTCACTCGGCATAGCATCAGTAGGAGAACCGCAGTGCGGCACGCGCTATGCAGTCGGGAGCCTTGCAGAGATTGATATTGAGTATCTGGAGCGGGTGCGCAGGCGGTATAATCACATCCCGTGGGACATCGGCGAGACAGACAGATGTCTGATACGTGAGCTGTCCCTGTCAGACCTTCCTGCGCTCTATGAGCTCTATGACAAGCCCGGCATGACCGACTTTGTGGAACCGCTTTACGACTACGAGACAGAGCTTGAATACCAGAAAGCATATATAGAGAACATGTATGGCTTTTACGAGTATGGTATGTGGCTTGTATTTTCCAAGGAAACAGGGAAGCTGATAGGCAGGGCAGGGCTTGAGCATGATGAACTGGGCTATATGATAGCGCCGGAATTATGGAACCAAGGCTATGCTACGGAGGTATGCCGCTTCATCATAGACTACGCGCGCGAAAACACAGACTTTGAAGAGCTTTACTGCCGGATAGACGAGAGAAATACGGCATCGGTGCGCCTTGCCAAAAAGCTTGGATTTACAAATAGCGGGCATATGGATGATGATATAAACGCTTCTATATATAGAAAAAACATAAAAAACAATGAAAAACATTGAAAAATATGCAATTAGGCAATAAAATATAAACATAGTTTAACGATTTGGAGGACGAAAAAATGAAGAAATATGCATATGGAGTAGATATAGGTGGAACAACTGTAAAGATGGGCTTTTTCGAGACAACAGGAAAGCTTGTCGATACATGGGAGATTCCTACACGCACAGAGAATTCCGGCGAGCTCATCCTGCCTGATATCGCAGCATCCATCAAGGAGAATAACGAGAAGCATGGTATCGAGATGGGTGACATCGAGGGCGTAGGCATGGGAGTGCCGGGACCTGTAAAGGATGACGGAACAGTATTAAGATGTGTCAACCTCGGCTGGGGCGTGTTCAACGTGGCACAGTCACTCTCAGTGCTGTGCGGCGGCATCAAGGTAAAGGCCGGAAATGATGCCAACGTAGCTGCACTCGGTGAGATGTGGCAGGGTGGCGGAAAGGGTCATCAGGATGTAGTCATGATCACACTCGGTACAGGCGTAGGCGGAGGAATCATCCGCGAGGGCAAAATCGTAGCCGGAGTAAACGGAGCAGGCGGAGAGATAGGACATATGCCTATGGTAGATGATGAGTCAGAGTGCTGTGGCTGCGGCAAGAAGGGCTGCTTAGAGCAGTATGCATCAGCAAACGGTCTCGTAAGAGTGGCAGAGAGATACATTGCAGCACACAGGGATGTGGCAACAAAGCTTGATTTAAATGCAGGCTTCACAGCCAAGGATGTATGCGATGCGGCAAAGGCAGGAGATGCAGCGGGCATTGCGGCAGTAGAGCAGTCTATGAAGCTTCTCGGCAAGGCAATGGCAGCAGTAGCATGCGTTATGGACCCTGAGGTATTTGTTGTAGGCGGAGGCCTCTCAAAGGCAGGCAGCATCATCATCGATACAGCAGCAAAGTACTATAAAGAGTATGCTTTCCATGCAAGCCGCGAGACAGAGATCAAGCTTGCCACACTCGGCAACTCAGCAGGCATGTATGGCGGAGTAAAGATGGTTATCGGCTAACAACATAAGATTGCAATTTTTAAAGAAATAAAATATAATGGCTACTAAAGATACACTACAATCGAGGTGAGACTATTGGCAGATTACTCAACAGAAGAATTAGAAAAAATAGCGGACAAATTTCGCTCAGATACCAGCGGTATAAGGGGAACAAAGGATTTTACGAGCCCAGAGGAGCTTTATGATGAGCTGAAAAAGGAAATCAAAAAGTATCATCCGTCGGATGACACGAGCCTTGTGGACAAAGCCTACAGGGTAGCTTATGATGCCCATAAGGGTCAGGCGCGTAAGTCAGGAGAGCCTTATATCATACATCCGCTTTGTGTTGCCATAGTACTCGCCGAGCTCGAACTGGATAAGGAAACCATTGCAGCAGGACTGCTCCATGATGTGCTGGAGGATACCATCATGACCCTGGATGAGATGCGTGCGGAGTTTGGAGACGATGTCGCACATCTGGTGGATGGTGTCACGAAGTTAAAGCACCTGCATCTGACAGACAGCACCAAGGATCCGAAGGACAAGAATGCGGACAGGCTTGAGATGCAGGCTGAGAATCTGCGCAAGATGTTTCTCGCCATGGCAAAGGATATCAGGGTCATCCTCATAAAGCTGGCAGACAGACTGCACAATATGCGTACACTCAAGTACCAGTCCAAGGAGGCGCAGCAGCGTATCGCCAGAGAGACACAGGATATCTACTGCCCTATCGCACAGCGACTTGGTATCAGCAAGATAAAGATAGAGCTCGAGGATCTTTGTATGAAGTACCTCTATCCGGATGCCTACTACGATCTGGTAGAGAAGGTAGCACTCAGAAAGACAGAGCGCGACACCTACATCCAGGGTCTGGTAAACGATGTCAAGAAGTATGTTTCGGATGCCGGCATCAAGGCAGAGATATACGGCAGGGCAAAGCATTTCTTCAGTATATATAAGAAGATGGTCAATCAGGACAAGACTATAGACCAGATATATGACCTCTTTGCCATCAGGATTCTGGTGGATACGATACCGGACTGCTACGCAGTGCTTGGTATCATACATGAGAAGTATAAGCCTATACCGGGCCGTTTCAAGGACTATATTGCCATGCCGAAGCAGAACATGTACCAGTCGCTTCACACGACACTCATAGGTCCGAGCGGACAGCCGTTTGAGATACAGATACGTACCTATGAGATGCATCGTACAGCTGAGTACGGTATCGCAGCGCACTGGAAGTACAAGGAAGCAAACAACGGCAATGCCACTACCACCACTGTCACAGAGGAGGAGAAGCTCAGCTGGCTGCGCCAGATACTCGAGTGGCAGCAGGACATGTCGGATAATAAGGAGTTTATGACTTTATTAAAGAGTGATTTAAATTTATTCTCCGACAATGTATTTGCATTCACACCGTCTGGCGATGTAAAGAACCTGCCAAAGGGCTCCACACCTATAGACTTTGCCTACAGCATACACTCTGCGGTCGGCAACAAGATGGTCGGTGCCAAGGTAAACGGCAAGCTGGTGCCGATAGACTATGTCATTAAAAACGGTGACCAGATAGAGATAATCACCTCACAGAACTCCAAGGGACCAAGCCGTGACTGGCTCAAGGTCGTAAAGAGCACACAGGCCAAGAACAAGATCAACCAGTGGTTCAGAAGTGAGCTCAAGGAGGAGAATATACAGCACGGCAAGGATCTGATAGCAGCCTATGCCAAGGCAAAAGGTATCAACTTTGCTGAGATAAACAAGCCTGAGTATCAGGAGAAGATACGCCGCAAATACGGCTTCCACGACTGGAACTCATGCCTTGCAACTGTCGGCCACGGCGGACTCAAGGAGAGCCAGATAGTCAACAGGATGTACGACGAGTACAAGAAGGATCATGTGGTGCCTGTGACAGATGCAGAGGTGCTTGGTAGCATCGCAGAAAAGCAGCAGGCGGCAGCAGGCACACAGCCCGAGCACAAGTCAAAGAGCGGTATTGTGGTACACGGACTCTATGACGTGGCTGTGCACTTCTCGAAGTGCTGCAATCCTGTTCCGGGAGATGAAATCGTGGGCTTTGTCACAAGAGGCCGAGGCATCTCAATCCACAGGACAGACTGCGTGAATATCATCAATCTGTCCAAGATAGAAAAGGACAGGCTCATAGAAGCAGAGTGGCAGGATACAGCCCTCATGGACAACGGTGCCGAGTATCAGGCAGACCTAAAGATATTCTGTCATGACAGGTCGGGACTGCTCGTAGATATCACAAAGATATTTACCGAGAAGGAAATCAATATCAGTGGTATCCAGTCCAAGACCAGCAAGCAGGGCATCGCTACAATCGAGGTATTTTTCAATATCAGAGGCAGGGACCAGATAAAGGTTCTCGTGGAGAAGCTCAGACAGATAGAAAGTGTAATAGATGTAGAGAGAACCACCGGCTAAATCCCGGTGGTTCTTGCGTGAAGCATAACATATAACAGACAAGGAGTACACTCATATGGTAAATATGAATATAGACCACTTCGTAGTGGGACCGGTGCAGACCAACTGCTACTTTGTCACCAATATAAAGACAAAGGAAATGATAATAATAGACCCGGGCGCGTGTGCGGATCAGCTCGCCAAAAAGGTGGATGAGTCAGGCGCAAAGCCAGTAGCAATACTGCTTACACACGGACACTTTGACCATGCCACGGATGCAAAGCCGCTCGCAGACCGCTACGGCGTCAAGATATATATCCATGAGGCAGACAAAGCCACACTCGATGACCCGCAGCTCAATGTCAGCTATATGATGGGTCAGTCAAAAACATTTTATGCAGATGTATTTTTGAAGGATAAGCAGGAGCTTGACATTGCGGGCTTTCACATAGTAGTGCTTCACACACCGGGGCATACACCGGGCGGCTGCTGCTATTATTTCCCGTATGAGGACGTGATCTTTACAGGCGATTCACTGTTTTGCGGCTCAATCGGACGTACGGATTTCAAGGGCGGCAGCATGTCAGACCTCGTGCGCACAGTGAAGGAAAAAATCATGACACTGCCTGAGCATACAGAGGTGTACCCGGGCCACAACGACACAACAACCATAGAAAACGAGAGGATGTATAACCCTTACTTATGATAGTAGTAGTATTTAATAAACCGGATTTTGAATATGATGTGCACTCATTGCTCAAGGAGTTCTTCCCTCAGGAAGATGTGCAGATGTACTATAGCTGCTCACCTGATGAGGTGGAGGGGAAAAACCTGGCCTGCACACACCACGAGATGACAGATGATGGCGTAAAGGAATTTGCGGATGCCTCACAGGTATTTAAGATAGACTATGTGGGTGATGAGATTGCGGTGGAGTGGACGATGAATAGAGCCGGAAAAAGTATCTGCACAAAAATATCCGTAGACAGTGCAGACCGCAAGGAAACTAAAAACCGCCTCAAGCTCGCCCTGTATTCCATGATAGAAAAGGGCACAGGAAAGAGCCTTCCATGGGGCACACTCTCAGGCATCAGACCGACCAAGATAGCCATGAAATGCATAGAGGACGGCATGAGCGATAAGGAAACCTACGACTATCTGAAGAAAACCTATCTGGCAAGCAATGAGAAAATCGACCTCTCAATAGGGATAGCAAAGCGCGAGAAGGCACTGCTCGATAGGGTGGACTATGACAACGGCTACAGCCTGTACATAGGCATACCCTTCTGCCCGAGCACCTGTGCATACTGCTCGTTTACCTCATACCCGCTGGGTGTGTGGAAAAACCGCGTGGACGATTACCTCGACGCACTCGAGAAGGAGATAGACTACACGGCGCAGAAATTCTACCACAAAAAGCTAAACTCCATCTACATAGGAGGCGGCACACCGACCACACTAAGCCCTGCGCAGCTTGACAGGCTTATCAGAAAAATCAAATGCAGCTTTGATTTAAAGGACTGCCTGGAATTTACCGTGGAGGCAGGCAGACCGGACTCCATCACGAGAGAAAAGCTCCTGGCACTGAAGAAAAACGGCATCAGCCGTATATCAGTAAATCCGCAGACCATGAAGCAGCAGACACTTGATATAATAGGAAGACACCACACGGTAGACGATACGATAAATAGCTTCAAGCTCGCGCGTGAGCTGGGCTTTGACAACATAAACATGGACCTCATCATGGGACTTCCTGAGGAGACACTCGATGATGTAAGGCACACAATGGAGCTGGTGAAGGAGCTGGCGCCTGACAACGTCACTATCCACTCACTCGCAGTAAAGCGAGCTGCAAGACTCACCATCTTCAAGGACCGCTACAGAGATATGCAGATGGTCAACACCCAGGAGCATATGGATCTCTGCGCAGCCTACTGTAAGCAGATGGGGCTTGAGCCATACTACCTCTACAGGCAGAAGGGCATGGCTGGCAACATGGAGAATGTGGGCTATGCGGCAAAGGGCAAGGCCGGCGTATACAACATATTGATAATGGAGGAAAAGCAAACGATTGTGGCGTGCGGAGCCGGAGCAAGCACCAAGCGCGTCTGGCCGGTACCGAATCCCGATGGCACTCACCGAATTGACAGATGCGAGAATGTCAAGGATGTAGGGCAGTATATCGCAAGGATTGATGAGATGATAGAGAGGAAGCAGAGGCTGTTTGAGGGAAAATAAGCAGTATGATATATAATAATGTATAATATTGGTGCTGTAATACCATAGTGATTAGCGAATGTGTCAAAAATTATAAAGAAAACCTAATATTCATTGACATAGAATTAAAAATGAGTTAAAATAAATTACTGAAAAACCCTGATTAGATACAGAAAAAGATACAAATAACCGAATAAAACAAAACAGGCTAAAATAATTCGAGGGAGGACAAAGGTACCTCCCCCGTAGTAGGTATAGAGGGAAATAAAAGATACCACAAGGAGAATTTGGAAAGAATGTACAGAAAGAAAGGCAGAGGATGGGCAAAGCATATAGATTTTATGCTTTATGTAGCAAGACTAGCGCTCAAGAGCTTCATTTCTTCAATATACTAGTGGGAGATA
>CEAI01000265.1_pt1 | contig 9132 bp, 6 predicted proteins | sample 557641 | NCBI WGS metagenome assembly CEAI01 (sample SAMEA3182100, study PRJEB8094) | gut metagenome | biome: human; feature: gut; material: Stool; isolation source: human stools | place: Canada | collected 2012-06-20
CCGAGAAAGGGAACAGAGAATGGAGGCGACCTAATTCACTCGTTGCAAAACTTTGACGATATTTTTTAAGCATATCGAACTCGGTAAAACCTAAACAAGGTTCGATTTCTGAGATTTTTTGTATCTTTACCATGTGTTTTTATTTTTAATTACCCCCGTTTTGGCCGTCAAACCGTTTTTTGGGGGGAATGCTTAAAGATACAAAAAAGGCAACTAACTCGCAATGAATTAGTTGCCTTAAATTTTATTATTTTAGGAATATCCCTAAACCGATTATTATAATGCTTGCGGAATGTATCCGGAGTAACCAAGCCTCCAAAGCCATAATCCCCCACTACAATCACCGGTTTCCGGCGTAACACCCCTTCATAGGCAGTAATCCCCGCTCCAATTATTAGATCGGCTTCTTCAATCAGTTTACCCGTTTCACTCTCGGAGGATATATAATCCACCTGATACTCTGAATATTTACTTAATAGAACTCCTATCCTTAACCGCGTACGAGAATTAGCTACTCCGACAACAATGTTGGCTTTCTGTTCTATCAACTGCAATTCGTTACCTCTCCATGAAGAGGTAGCAGATAATTCATTAGGATTTTTCATATAGCTATTTGGTTTTTGTTAGGTCAAAAGTACGGCATGCATCTGAAAACACAAAAAAAGTCACCCGGACAAAATCAGTGTGTCTGATTCATCGTAAAGATCTAAAATTCAATAAAATACATATTTTAATTCTGTCACTGACCCGGACAATTCATTTTTTATTTATCAAAAGTCCCTTAAAAATGCATTTAAATCTTCTTGTGAAGAAATGCCTAACCGGCCTTTTAGTCTCCCCTTCGCCTTGGTTACCGAGTCGGAAGAGGTCTGGAAAATACGAGCCAACTCTTCATTAGTCAGCCCAAATTTAAGGAAGCAACAGATTTCAAGATCACGTTTTGTCAATAAAGGAGCTTTGTCAAGCAATCGGGTAACGTAATTAGCATAGAGTAAATCAAACAGACTAAACAATTTATAGCGTTCTCCATCAGACAACTTACCTCTTAATGTTCCCTCTTTGATAGCAAGCAATAATCGAAAAGCAGATATATACTGTTCAGAAGACGGTCCGACTGTTAACTCTCCTCCTAGTTCTTTCAACAACCCCGATAAGGTTTTATTCTGCATACTCAAAAGCACAATCTTTCCATTCAACTCGCCTACCTTCATTCGATTTTCTTCGAGTATGCGGTTCTCTTCCAGCACTTGGTCTTTCAACTCCTGGATTTCTTCCATCTCCTGCTGATATCGCTTTATCTCCTCTTCATTATCTCTAATCTGGGATTCAATCTCGGCAATCTTCTTTTTATGGTTCTTACTTTTGTAATAGTAATAACACATATAGAAGGCTACAATCAGAAAAACAATCGTACCGCAAAACAGAAAAACTGTACGGTGCATTTTCATTTGTAAATTATCGCTCCGGAGTTTTTCGTTCTCATACTGCTTTTGCAGTTCTGTTATCAACTCCAAAGAATCGACCTCATCCAATACGCTGACAATGGAATCCGCTTTTTCATGATAAGTAATTGCTTCTTCAAAATTATCAATATCCTTTTCCAAAAAGTATAAATTGTTGTATGCGTCAATACGGGTATACTCTTTAGAGGAATTTATACTCATCTTAAAGTATTTCCTAGCATTCTCCACATCCCCCATTTGTATATACAAATATCCCAAAGACATACACTCTACATATTTCCTTTCTTCATCCGTTTCTTTTTCATAAGCAGCAAGGAAATAGCGTTCTGACTTTTTCAGCTCTCCCATAGAACGATACAGGATACCCAACTCATGTAAAATGGAAACTTCAGACGGATACTGTTTTTTCCTGGCTAATTCTAAAGCATTATTATAATAGAAATAGCAACTATCCCAGTTATTCTGAAACAAATAAGCCCGGCCTATATTCTGCCCGGCTCTGACAATGCCCACAGAATCTTTTAACTCTTCATAGATAGCGTATGACTCCTGAAAATTCTTTAATGACTCCTGATACAATTTCTTTTTCCGGTTCACCATCCCTATTTCATCAGTAGCCATGGCAAACATCTTGCAACATTGAATCTTCCCGAACATTTCCTTTGCTGAAGACAGGAACGACAAAGCCTCTTCATCTTTACCCAATTCACGCAGCACTCTACCATAATAATACTGTGCCTTAGCACGCATGGCAGTGTCACCACGCTCTACAGTATAGTAATTCAGTGCCAATGCAATCAACGAATCAGAAGTAAACTTCACATAGTTCTGATCCATTGCCTGCGTTAATAAAAGCGCATAATCCGCCTGTGACTTTCCACGTAGTTTTTCAGGATGAGGAACTGATTTTAATAGATACAGAGCCGTATCAGGGAGAGATTCCATACACATTTCGATCTTCTGGAACGCCACATCGGGGGCCTCCGAATCTCTACGACAAGAAACCGATAAGACTAAAATAAAAAAGAAAGCGGCGTATACCGAAACAGTAGTCGTTTTCATTTTACTTGAGTTTTATGCAAAAATACACAAAAAACTCAAGTATTACTTATTTGTTGAAGCATTTTGTTCCAATCGTTGATGTTCTTCTATCAACTTCATGTTTTCTCTTGCTTTAGACAGGAACTCTCTGACCAGCTTATTATCTTTAAAAGAGTAAGGAGCATCCTTTATAATATCATCTATCTGCGGAGTCATAATGGGATAGGGCAAAGAGCTGCAAAGCATCATAAATACACTGGGTCCCAATACATTTTCGTAATTGTCGGAAATGAACGTTTTCACATACTGATTCATTGCTTGCATCAGTGAATCACCTTCCACCACCAGCTGGCTGTGAATCTCATCCAAATCCCCTCCATCCAATACCATACGGGTTTCTTTCTGCTCCAGTTCGCTGATACTTTCTTCTAATTGGTTCCTTTTGCTGATAAACTCGTACAACGCATTATTTAAAGAAGTTCCCACTGCCTTCAAGTCCGTATTGCTGATAGTAACTGTTATTTTTCCACTTTCTAGAACGATCGGCATAATGCTTTCTTCATCCATATATAGTGTCACCATCTGTACGGAATCTATTTTCCCTTTCATTGAAAACAGACCATGCACCACTTCAGCAGAATCCAGCTTCACCCACTCGCCATCACGCAGAGATTTAAGATACAGCATCTTTCCATCCAGACTATTCACTGAAGATGTTCCTTCAATCTTGTACTTACTGGTACAGGAAGCCAGAAACGGAAGCAAAAGCAAAAAAGGCAAAATTTTATTCACGTTCATTTATTCATTAAATTCTGTGCACAAAGGTACAACTGATTCAGAATTCAAAGAAACATTTTATCAATATTTAAATCTTGTAAGACTCTTTTCTTTAATAATCCTTATAAACATAGGTGTAAGGCTATTTTTTTCATTTAGTTTATCTAATTTTGCAGTCATGAAAACATCAACATTTGCCCCTTTTGCCAAACCGCTTTATGTAATGGTAAAGCCTGTAGGTGCCGTATGCAACCTAGCATGCGAGTATTGCTATTATTTGGAAAAGGCCAACCTATACAAAGACAATCCGAAACACGTAATGAGCGATGAACTTCTGGAAAAGTTTATCGACGAGTACATTAACTCACAAACCATGCCGCAGGTACTTTTCACCTGGCACGGAGGAGAAACGCTGATGCGACCGCTCTCCTTCTATAAAAAGGCAATGGAACTGCAAAAGAAATACGCCCGCGGACGTACGATCGACAATTGCATCCAGACCAACGGAACCATGCTTACTGACGAATGGTGCGAATTCTTCCGTGAAAACAATTGGCTGGTAGGTGTCTCCATCGACGGTCCGCAGGAGTTTCATGACGAGTATCGCAAAAACAAATTAGGAAAACCTTCTTTTGTGAAAGTGATGCAAGGCATCAATCTTCTGAAGAAACATGGGGTAGAATGGAATGCAATGGCAGTTATCAATGACTTCAATGCCGAATATCCGTTGGAGTTTTATCGTTTCTTCAAAGAAATCGGTTGTCAGTATATCCAATTCGCTCCCATCGTTGAACGCATTCTTTCACATGAAGACGGACGTCATCTCGCTTCTCTTGCCGAAAATAAAGCCGGAACACTGGCTGATTTTTCAATCACTCCGGAACAATGGGGGAACTTCCTCTGTACTCTCTTTGACGAATGGGTGAAAGAAGATGTCGGCAAATACTATGTGCAGATATTCGATTCTACCCTGGCCAACTGGATGGGTGAGCAACCCGGTATATGCACGATGGCAAAGACTTGCGGACATGCCGGTGTAATGGAATTCAATGGAGACGTTTATTCTTGCGACCACTTTGTATTTCCCGAATATAAGTTAGGCAACATTTACAGTAAGACACTGGTAGAAATGATGCATAGCGAGCGTCAGCACAACTTCGGGAACATGAAATACCAGTCTCTCCCTACTCAATGCAAAGAGTGTGAGTTCCTGTTTGCCTGCAACGGGGAATGCCCTAAAAATCGTTTTAGCCAAACAGCAGAAGGTGAACCGGGATTGAACTACTTATGCAAAGGTTATTATCAGTTCTTTAAACATGTAGCTCCTTACATGGACTTTATGAAAAACGAACTGATGAATCAACGTCCGCCTGCTAATATCATGGAAGCTTTAAGAAATGGAGAATTGAGAGTGGAGAGTTGAGAATGAGAAACAGAACATATTAACAATCATATATTCAAATTTTATCATTAAATAATGAACAAACTAAGATTTTATCTGGTAGCGCTGGCTGCGCTTTTTGTATTTTCCGTTAGAGCGGATGAGGGTATGTGGCTATTGCAATTGATGCAACAGCAACACTCCATAGACATGATGAAAAAACAGGGATTAAAACTGGAAGCCCAGGACTTATATAATCCAAACGGCATTTCTCTCAAAGATGCCGTAGGTATATTCGGAGGTGGATGTACGGGAGAAATTATCTCGCCCGAAGGTTTGATTCTAACCAATCACCACTGTGGCTACGCTTCCATCCAGCAACATAGTAGTGTTGAACACGATTATCTGACAGATGGTTTCTGGGCTACTTCCAGAGACAAGGAGCTTCCTACTCCGGGACTGAAATTTACATTTATCGAACGTATCGAAGATGTTACAGACATTGTCAATGCCAAAATTGCAGCGAAGGAAATCACCGAATCCGAATCATTCAGCAATACATTCCTTCAAAAGCTGGCTCATGACCTTTATTTCAAAAGTGACCTGGCAGACAAAAAAGGAATTGTTCCGCAGGCTCTTCCGTTCTATGCCGGAAATAAATTCTATCTTTTCTATAAGAAAATATATCCGGATGTACGTATGGTAGCTGCTCCCCCCTCTTCTATCGGTAAGTTTGGCGGTGAGACAGACAACTGGATGTGGCCGCGTCACACCGGCGACTTCTCCATGTTCCGTATCTATGCTGACGCGAACGGTGAACCGGCAGAATACAGTGAAAACAATGTCCCCCTGAAAACAAAGAAACATTTGTCTATCTCTATCAAAGGGTTGAAAGAGGGAGATTACGCAATGATTATGGGATTCCCCGGAAGCACGAGCCGTTACCTGACTGTATCAGAGGTGAAAGAACGTATGGAATCGGAAAACGACCCGCGTATCCGTATTCGTGGCGCACGTTTGGCTGTCCTGAAGGAAGTGATGAATGCCAGTGACAAAATCCGTATTCAGTATGCTAACAAGTATGCGGGTTCCAGCAATTATTGGAAAAACTCCATCGGTATGAATAAAGCCATCATCGATAATGATGTGTTGGGAACGAAAGCTGCACAGGAAGCTAAATTCGCAGAATTTGCAAAGGCGCAAAACAATGCTGAATATGCGGCAGTCGTGAAGAACATCGATGACCTGGTAGCTAAAACAACCCCTCTCAATTATCAATATACTTGTTTGAGAGAGACTTTCTTCGGAGCTATCGAATTTGGTAATGTCATGTTATCTAAAACACGTGAAGCATTGCTTGAAAAGAACGACTCTGTGATCGAAGCACGTATGAAAGCGCTGGAAAGCACTTACGAAAGTATCCATAACAAAGATTATGACCATGAAGTAGACCGCAAAGTTGCTAAAGCATTGTTCCCGTTATATGCGGAAATGGTTCCGGCTAACCAGCGTCCGTCTATCTACAAAGTAATTGAGCAGAAATATAAGGGCGATTACAACAAGTTTGTTGATGATATGTACGACAACTCTATTTTTGCCAACCGCGCAAACTTCGAGAAGTTTACAAAGAAGCCGTCAGTGAAAGCAATCGACAACGATCTTGCATTGCAATACTGCCAATCTAAATATGACTTGATGGATAAACTGGTTTCCCAGCTCAAGGACATGGATCAGGAACTAGCTTTACTGCACAAAACTTATATTCGTGGTCTGGGCGAAATGAAATTGCCTGTACCTTCTTACCCGGACGCAAACTTTACCATTCGTCTGACTTATGGTAACGTGAAACCATACGATCCGAAAGACGGCGTACACTACAACTATTACACCACCACTAAAGGAATTCTTGAGAAAGAAAATCCGGAAGACCGCGAGTTCGTTGTCCCCGCCAAACTGAAAGAGCTGATTGAGAAGAAAGATTATGGCCGTTATGCTTTACCGAACGGTGATATGCCTGTCTGCTTCCTGTCCACCAATGACATCACCGGCGGTAATTCCGGCAGCCCGGTATTGAATGAAAACGGAGAACTGATCGGTTGTGCTTTTGATGGTAACTGGGAATCATTGAGCGGTGACATCAACTTCGACAACAACCTGCAACATTGTATCAACCTGGATATCCGTTATGTCCTGTTCATTCTGGAGAAGTTAGGCAACTGCGGACACCTGATTAATGAAATGACAATCGTAGAATAAATGAGAAAACAAATCCTATTTGTCCTATTTTCACTGGCAACTCTTAGCATCCACGCCGACGAAGGCATGTGGATGCTAACCGATCTGAAAACCCAGAACGCAGTTGCCATGCGCGAACTCGGTCTTGAAATTCCGATCGAAGAAGTATACGACGCGAACGGTCTTTCTCTGAAAGATGCTGTGGTACACTTTGGAGGAGGATGCACGGGAGAAATTATCTCTTCCGAAGGACTGGTACTGACGAATCACCACTGTGGTTATGGAGCTATCCAGCAACACAGTAATGTGGAACATGACTACCTGACAGATGGTTTCTGGGCTATGAATCGTGACGCGGAACTTCCTACTCCAGGATTGACCGTTACATTTATCGACCGGATTCTGGATGTGACCGATTACGTCAATGAGCAACTGAAAAAAGATCCGGACCCGGAAGGTGTCAACTACCTGTCACCAAGTTATCTGGGCACCGTGGCAGAACGTTTCGCCAAAGCAGAGAACATAGAAATAACTCCTGCAACAAAACTGGAGCTCAAGGCTTTTTACGGAGGAAACAAATATTATATGTTCATCAAAACGGTGTACAGTGATATTCGTATGGTGGGCGCTCCTCCTTCTTCCATCGGCAAATTCGGTGCAGATACCGACAACTGGATGTGGCCTCGTCACACAGGCGACTTTTCCCTTTTCCGTATTTATGCGGACAAGAACGGAAAACCGGCAAAATATTCAAAAGACAACGTCCCTTTGCAGGTAAAGAAACACTTGAAAATCAGCATTGCCGGAGTTCAGGAAGGAGATTTCACCTTTGTGATGGGATTTCCGGGACGTAACTGGCGATATATGATTTCCGACGAAGTGGAAGAACGGATGCAAACGACCAACTTTATGCGCCAGCATGTACGTGGAGCCCGTCAGAAAGTACTCATGGAGCAAATGCTGAAAGATCCTGCCGTACGTATTCATTATGCGAGCAAATATGCTTCATCAGCCAACTACTGGAAGAATGCCATCGGTATGAATGAAGGACTGGTACGTCTCAACGTACTGGATACCAAACGTGCGCAACAAGAGGAATTATTAGCCCGTGGCCGTGAAAAAGGAGATGATTCATATCAGAAAGCTTTTGATGAGATTCGTTCTATTGTGGCTCATCGCCGTGACGCGATCTATCATCAGCAGGCTATCAATGAAGCATTGGTCACCGCCCTTGATTTTATGCGCATCCCTTCCACGATGGAATTGGTTGCCGCTCTGAAATCAAAAGATAAGGAGCAAATAAAAGAGGCGAAGCTAAAATTAAAGCAAGAAGCTGATAAGTATTTTGCTTCTGTCCCCTTCCCCGAAGTAGAACGGATGGTTGCCAAAGAGATGCTGAAAACTTATGCCAACTATATTCCGGAGGAACAACGAATCAATATCTTCGAAATCATCAATTCCCGCTTCAAGGGAAGTATCGATGCCTTCATCGATGCTTGCTTTGAACATTCTATTTTTGGCAATCCTAAAAACTTTGAAAAGTTTATCAAGAAACCAAGTTTGTATAAAATAGGATATGACTGGATGGTATTATTCAAATATTCTATTACCGACGGGATCTTGAAAACAGCCATTGCCATGAAAGAAGCCAATCAGAACTATGACGCTGCTCATAAAGTATGGGTGAAAGGCATGATGGATATGAGACAGGAAAAAGGTACACCTATTTATCCGGACGCCAATTCAACTTTACGTTTGACCTACGGCCAGGTACTTTCTTATGAACCCGCTGACGGTGTTGTGTATGATGCTCATACCACCCTCAAAGGTGTAATGGAGAAAGAAGATCAGGGTAACTGGGAATTTGTAGTGCCTCAAAAATTGAAAGAGCTGTATAAATCCCAGGATTATGGACGCTATGGTAAAAACGGTGAAATGCCCGTCTGCTTTATTGTAAACACCGACAATACAGGAGGAAATTCCGGTAGTCCGGTATTTAACAGCAAAGGTCAGTTGGTTGGAACTGCTTTCGACCGCAACTTTGAAGGCTTAACAGGAGACATTGCTTTCCGTCCTTCATCGCAGCGAGCCGCTTGTGTTGACATCCGCTATACCTTGTTTATCATCGATAAATACGCAGGAGCCTCTCATATCATCGACGAACTTAGCATTGAGTAAGTTGAGAGTTGAGAATTAAAAATTGAGAAATAAAAGTTATGCCATCTGGCATTATAT
>CEAI01019516.1_pt1 | contig 9104 bp, 4 predicted proteins | sample 557641 | NCBI WGS metagenome assembly CEAI01 (sample SAMEA3182100, study PRJEB8094) | gut metagenome | biome: human; feature: gut; material: Stool; isolation source: human stools | place: Canada | collected 2012-06-20
CCCCTGCCGGGCCATATCACGGCCTTTCTCCGATTGTCCGCTTTCGAAATACATTTTCGCCAATAAATAGAGGGGATATAAACGATGAGGCACCATATAGGAAGCCTGCTTAAAACAGGCTTCAGCCTGTCCGAAATGCTTCAAGGCTTCGGCGTCTTTCCCCATAATATTATAGAACATCGGATCGGCACTGAGCCGTGTACCTTCTGTCAGAATCCGAATCCCTTCCTCATATTGCCCGGTTTTCGACAAACACTGTCCATACTCGAAAAGAAATTTCGGCTGGTCTTTCAAAAAAGGATATAAATCCCGGTAATGATCTACCGTTTCCTCAAAAATATCCATGCTGAAATAACGTTGTTCCTCTCCCCAACGGATATAAGCCTGCTTCCATTCCTCCTTATGCTGCGTCAATCGCCAGGTAATACCTGCCATCAAGAGAGAAGCTCCCATGACAAACCATGCACCCACAGTCCTTTTTCGTTCCTCCGCAGGCAGTTTCCGGTCATCCAGCGTACCGGCAAGCGCCATAAACAGAACGAATACAATCACCAAAGGAATCACACTCAACGGATAAGAAAAACAGGCGAACACCGAAAAGGCTGTCAGCCCTCCCAGCACCGCTCCTTTCTCGGGGCGGGAAGAATAGAGCAATTGCCGGACTGCCAACCCGACAGCCAATAAGAAAAGGATACTCCCGACAATCCCCAATTCCACCCCCAACTGCAAATATTCATTAAACCCGTATTCCGGCGAGCCGGCCACCCACTCTTCTTGTTCCGTAGCTTCCTCCGTGGCAAAATAAGCAGCCTGCGCTTTCCCGAATGCACCGCCAAAATAACCCAATCCACATCCCCCCCAAGGATTTTCGGCTATCGCCCGACCAGCGATTTTCCACATTAAACGGCGTCCATCGGCCGAATCTTTTTTCATCAGATAAAGTCCACTGAACAACAGCAACAGACACACCACACCGATACCCGCTACCCACCAAGCCTTTTTTCCCAGTTTTCGTCCCAGCTCTTTCAGCTGTTTCCTGATCCGGTAATAAAATGCCGTTACCACCCCGCATCCGGCAACCGCCGCCAACCAGCTGCTCCGGCTCATTCCGGCCGGCAAAATAGACAAAATCAACAACAGTATCCCCCATACAAAGCCGGACTCCAACTTGTACCTCCACTCACCGACACTCTTTTGCCGACCGGGATACACCGATAAACAATAGAACAAAACGACCGGCAATACCATCACTAAAAATCCCGAATAAGGCCCCGGGTTAAAAAAAGATCCTGTCAGCCGGTAAAGCGAATGCCCCGAGGCGAACCAACCATACAATTGTCCGAACCCATAAATCGTCTCTACCAATCCCGCTCCCATGAGCGTCCACAACATCACCGTGACGGCATTCCGGCAAAGCGAAGAAAGCAGACGCAATAAAAAATAAAGGATCACAAACAAAATCCATAATTCTGTCCGATAACCGACCATCCCATCCCCATAAACCGAACGCAGCAGGACATATCCCCCCAACAACAATACCCCCGCATCCGGCAGGCGAAAACGAAATTTTTTCCGAACGCACCAAGCCACTGTAATACCACACAAAACTTCTATCCAAATCACCCGATAGAAACCGAAACGCACGGCCGTTACATGGCTTTCTGCCAGCTCACGATCACGATCGTACCAAAATACAAACAACAGTGCAGTCAACAAAAACACCACGATCCCTTTAGTTGTGGCAACCCACCGATTATCCGAAACCATCCGATTCTTTTAAAAATTAATATAGTGATCCCATATTCTGTTTCATCAAATAATCATAACGAATCAGAAAATAAGACAAATTTAAAGATTTTTCCGATATAAGCCGTTTTAATACACCATATATATAAAAAAATCGGAAATTATAATAGAATTCGGAGATACCCGTTGGGGAAATATTCCACAAACCGGGGAATTATTACTCAGCTATCGCTTGTGTAATTAAAATGTAAATAATTGTTTATCAGTTGTAAAATCTTGCAAAATCCGGTTGGCATGTGTTTTATTGGATGCTATAGTATATTCAAAAAATGGAAAATATGCACAATCTGAAAAAATTTAATATGAATAGAAAGTATAGAGTCCGGATACGATGCCTGACCTTTCTGGTAACTTTGTTCTGGCTGCCGCTTCATGCTCAGGAGGCCGGAAAAGAATTCCGGCCGGCCGGTGAACCGATTTCTTATGCAGAAAAGGATAACCGGAAAAAATCTCCGGAACCGTTGGAAGACCAAAAGGATAAGTTGAAAAAACAGCATATCATTACAGTCAAGGGACGAGTGACCGACGCTGCCGGAGAACCTTTGATCGGTGTAAATGTACTGATCAAAGAAAGCGGCACAGGGCAAGTGACCGATCTTAACGGCGAATTCAAATTACCGGATATCCGGTTCGGTTCCCCGTTACGCATCTCCTTTATCGGATACAAACCCCTCGAGGTCAATGCGCGGGAAAATATGCGCCTTACCTTGTATGAAGACCGGACAAAATTGGATGAAGTAGTTATAGTAGGATATGGTTCACAGAAAAAGGCAAATCTCTCCGGAGCTGTTTCCTCGGTTAACATCGATGCCTTGGCCGAGCGGCCAGTCACCAATGCCGAGAATGCCCTGGCCGGATTGGCCTCAGGACTGACCGTAACCAATTCGGGGGGGAATACCCCGGGTTTCGAGACTTCTACGATCCGGATCCGGGGTGTCGGTACATTGAACAATGCCGATCCGCTCGTGGTGATCGATGGCGTAGCCGGTTGTGCTATCAGTGATATCAATCCCCAGGATATAAAAAACATTTCGATACTGAAAGATGCCGCTTCGTCGGCCATCTACGGTTCGCGGGCTGCCAACGGAGTGATCCTGATTACCACAAAAACCGGATACGAAGGCAGTGCCAAAATTACGTACAGCGGCAATTTCTCGTTTGAAAAGGTAGCTAAACGCTTGAATCTGGTCACCGACTATGCCGATTTTATGGAGATTCAGAATGCAGCTCTGACTGCTAACGGGCAAGCCCCCGTTTCTCCCAGACCTCCATCGACGCCTGGCGCAATGACAACGGAGCTAACCCCACCGTTTATCCCAATACCGACTGGCAGGATCATATTTACCGGAATCCGTCGGTGGTACAGAATCATAATCTTTCGGCTATCGGAGGAACGAAAACGGTACGTTATAACCTGTCTCTGGGCTATGTGAAAAATCCGGGTATCGTTTATAATACCGATTATGAGCGTTATCAACTGCGTTCGAATGTCGAAGTCGACATCAAACCCTGGATCACTGTCGGAATGAACATCTTCGGTTATATGGATTCCAATAATCCGAATGCCGAAAATGCCACCAACGGAGGAGACGTGATATTCGGTTCGGGAGCATTGAATACGGTTCCCGGTATGACGCTCTATGACCCTGAAACAGGTCTGTACGGAGGTGTGCAAAATCCGGAGGAAGAGAACGTCAGCAATTTTAATCCTTACCGGCGTATGTGGTTTTACAAAGAGGATTTTCCGATAAAAACCCGTCGTATCGTCCCCAAACTGTTTGCCCGTTTGTCACCGGTAGAAGGTTTGACCCTGAGTGCTTCGTTCACCTATAACTCCTGGGAACGGAATGAAGAATATCAATTATGCGACAAAAATTTATATCGCTTTACACTGGATGGACCTGTACTGCTGCGGGAAGGTACGGTCCGTACTTATATCAACCGGTATAATCGTCGGAATACGTTCCGGACTTCGGATGTGACGGCACGCTATGAATGGAATGTCAGCAAACTGAATGCTTCTGCACTGGTTGGTATCAGTCAGGAATACAATAAACGGGAAGACGAACGGTTCAGGAAATACGATCTGGCCGACGATGCTCTGACCAGTATCAACGGGGGGAGTACCAACGGTGAGATTGAAGGGAACTATACAGAATGGGCCATGCGTTCATATTTCGGCCGGATAAACCTGTCGTGGGACGATAAATATCTACTGGAAGTAAACCTGCGGGCAGACGGTTCCTCCCGTTTTGCCCCCGATAAGCGCTGGGGATGGTTTCCTTCCGTATCCGCCGGTTGGAGCATTTCGGAAGAACCCTTCCTGAAAAAAGCTGCCGGTTGGCTGGATATGCTGAAACTGCGGGTTTCTTACGGTACACTCGGCAACAACGCCACATCGACTTTCTATATGTATCAGCCACTCTATGCTTCAGCCAATTACGTACTGGGCAATGCGGTGGCCAGTGGCCTGGCACAGACCACCCTCGCCAATCCCAATCTCACCTGGGAGACGACGCACATGACCAATATCGGTCTGGATTACGGGTTGTTTGACCATCGTTTAAGTGGTTCTGTGGATGTATTCAACAGGCTGACGACAGATATCCTGATTTCATTGCCGGCACCGTTAGAGCACGGCACTTCTGCTGTCCCCAACCAAAATGCCGGCAAGGTACGCAACCGGGGTATCGATTTCGATATCAGCTGGTTCGATCATATCGGCAGTATGACCTATTCTCTTGGCTTCCACATGGGATATGTCCGCAATAAAGTGACCAAATTTCAGGGGGAAGTCCCTTCTATTAACGGCGTTTATAAATTGCAGGAAGGAAAACCCATCAATCAGTTATATGTCATGTCTGTGGACCGTATTGTCCGCGATCAGTCCGATCTGGACTATGTACAGTCTCTGGTCGATAAAAATCCGGACTATTTCGCCACTTATCAAAGACCGGAATTGGGCGACTTCCTGTATGCAGATGCGAATCATGACGGGAATCTGGATGCCAACGACCGGATCGAGATCGGTAACGGCAACTCCCCCGCATTTACTTTCGGCGGTAATATCGGTATTTCCTGGAAAGGATTCGATTTCAGTATGTTGCTTCAAGGGGTAGGAAAACACAAAGTCTATTATAACAACCAGGCATTCCGGTTTGTCACTGTCATGGGGCAATCCTTGAATAAAGATATTACCGACCATGCCTGGACACCTGAAAATCCTTACAATTCCAAATATCCCCGGCTCCGGAACAATGCCAACAGTAAAAACAACATTGCCAGCGATGCCTTGGTGTTTAACGCCTCTTATTTACGGTGTAAGAACATACAGTTAGGATACACGCTTCCCAGCCATATTTCGGAGAAATTTTTTGTCGAAAATCTCAAAATATATACCAGCATCGACAACTTGTTTACCTTAACGGATTTCCCCGGTCTGGACCCGGAAATAGCCGCCGGCGTAGGTTATCCTCAGTTGAGGCAATATTCGGTTGGAATCAATGTCACATTTTAAAATTCAGCACTAATGAAAGGACACTATATTTTTTCCGCTCTTTTAGGTATAGGTTTATTGCTCCAAGGGTGTGAAACGCTCGATTATACTCCTGCCGACCAGTTGAACGACAAAACGTTCTGGCGGACAGAGCAACATGCCAATCAGGCGGCCGTCGCTCTGTATGCTGCCATGAAAGCCGGCTGGGCTTTCGGACGCGACTTTACTTTCGATATGATATCCGATATTGCGGACGGTACGTCTCCCCATGCCGGAATTGCCCGGGGTACCTCTTTTTCATCCGGTGACGCTTCTGTCCAGAACACCTGGCAATATCTCTACGAAGTAGTACACCGTTCGAATACGGTCATCCGGAATGTCTCCGCCATGGATATCGATGAAACAGTGAAAACACGTGTCATAGGCGAAGCCAAATTCCTGCGTGCCATGGCCTATTTCAGAATGCTCAATTGCTGGGGAGGAGTACCTTATTACGATGAGAGCTGTATCATCGAAGAGGAATTCGCCACCTTGTCCAACCCGCGCGAATCGGCAGAAACCATCCGCGGTCACATTCTCGACGACCTGACGGATGCCATCTCCAAACTTCCCGTAGCCTGGGAAACATCCGATTACGGGCGTGCCACGAAAGGGGCTGCCTACGCTTTGCGCGGGAAGGTATATCTTTACAACCGGGAGTGGAGCAAGGCCATTGCCGATTTTGAAGAAATCGTCTACAACAAAACGAATAATTACGGCTATGAACTGCATCCGGATTACAATGAACTGTTCCGCTTGTACAACGGCAAACGCAGCAAAGAGATGATTTTCTCCATCCAGTCTCTGGACGGTAACGTGGCAGGGCACGGGCTGGAATTGTGCAGTTTTCTGGGCAATAAATCCACTATGCGCCTCATTGCCAGCAATTGTATCGTACCTTCGACCCACCTGGTGGATATGTACGAGAACCTCGATGGCAGTCCGTTTAACTGGGACGATATCTTTCCGGGATTCAACGACGGTAGTCCGGAATTCCGGCGTGATGTCCTGAGTGTTGCGATAGATGACGGGAGTACAAAGATTACCGACTTATTGAATTGTGACACAACTAAAGTCCTCGACGCATACCGCAAGCGGGATCCCCGCCTGTGCCTGAATGTCATTACGCCTTATTCCCATTATCTGGGAACAGACGCCGGTTCGGTGCCGATGGATAAGCAGTTTGTGCTTCACAATCCCCAAAAAGGCGGTTCACCGATGGAAGCACAGGCCTTTATCCGGAATTCCGAAGGCTGGAATTCTTATTTCTGGCGTAAATTTATTCCCACCGGTAATCTTGACGGTTATTGGGGAGAATATACGCGGGTACCTTATGAATTTCCGTTGATCCGCCTGGGGGATGTACTGTTGATGCTGGCAGAGGCATATAACGAAGAGAACAGTTTAGACAAAGCCGTTACAGAACTCAACAAAGTACGCGACCGGGTGGGGATGCCGTCGTTGAACAATGGCAGCCCCTGGCTGGCTGTCAACAGCCAGGAAGAAATGCGGCAACGTATTCGTAACGAGCGGGCATATGAATTGCCGGCTGAGGGCCACCGTTATTGGGACCTGAGGCGTTGGGGTATCTATGGCCCGACAGTCAAAAATGCAACCGATATCTACGGCGATTTGATGTTTACACGTGAGTACCAGCCACGGCATGAGTTATGGCCTATCCCGCAGGTAGAACTGGAACGGAATCCTAATCTTCAGCACGATCAGAATCCCGGATGGTAAAATGAATGTAGGATTAAATGTTTGTATGAAAGGAGCCATCGTCTTTCATACAAACATTTAATCCGGCACACCGGCAGGAGAGAATAAATTACAGTTTAAAGCGATAGATTATCGATTCATCGTCGATATACCTGACTCCATAAATGAAGTGTTTATCGACACAAAAAGTGCTTATTGGAAAAGGTAATAAATATTTTTTTATTTTCTCACCTTTCCAATTAAAACAAAGAATTTCATTTGAAATAAATCCGGCTTTATTAGCTTTCGCATAACTTTCTGCAGAATAAGTAAAACAAATCATTTCATCAGAAACAGCCATCTTCATCAGGCCGGCTATACTTTCATTTATTCTGATTCCATAGCGTCCTGCTCTTTCACGAATAAGAGGGATGTGATTATATGGATTAAGAAATATACGATGGATATCTTTTCCTTCAATTTGATAAATCTCAAAAACATCGGATGCTAAGGTTAAAATAACAAATTTATTCTGAATATCATTTGAACTAATTTTTGTTTGGTATACACTCCCTCTATATATTCCTTCCACTCCTTCATAAGCAAAAGGATAATCGAAAAAACAACCGAGTATATTATTACTTGAATCAAGCAAACCAAAGTACCCTTCTTTAAACGATCCAACTGCAACTTTTACGTGATTGATTACATCCATATGCCTGGGCCTAAAATCCACCGTATATGGATAAGCTTCTTTCTCTATATGGTAAGGAATTTTATTCTCAATCACATCAGAAATCGAAACATAATTTATTTCTTTCTGCATAGCATCCAAAAAAACCAATTTTGACCCACAAACCGTAAATCCAGTTCCTATTTGAAGATATTCACCAGGACCTCGTCCTCTTTTTCCTAATCTTTTTATGATCTTCTTCCCATTGACATCAATAAATGAAAAATGATATGTGTCATTCATATGCTTAGTTATCAAGACACTGTCCAAAATCGCCATATCAGTTATTCTATTAAAAACGTCATTCTTATCAGAATAAACACTGTCGTAGTCAGTGATTTCCTCGACAATATCGAAAACATCGATATCTGAACGCTTGCATGCATCACAAATGATAAGAAATAGCAGGATTTTCAAAATATACTTCATGATCGATTTTATAATTCGGTTTATTCTCATATGCTACGAGATTTTTATTTTTTCAAACGATAAAGAACAATGACCGGATTATCCGATTCTTTCACATTCAATCTTGCAGCTATATCTGGAGCCCATTGGGTAAAAATATAAGCATTTTCCCAAGCAACGAAGTAACCGTCCGTATAAGTTAATGTTGAACCGAAGGGTACAAATATATCCTCTTCTTTATGCTTCGCTCCCGTAATTACTTCTCCTGTTCTTCTATAGAAGTAAGCCTCCTGACTATAACCTTTACGTACAAAAACGAAATAAATAACATCATCCCCAGCAACGACCTCTGTAATAATACCGGTCTTCGATCTCAGATTTTTTATATTATGCTGTATGTAATCATTCCCCAAAACATATTTATCTTTCCCAAAATCGACATAAAAAGCAGGACAGAAATGTCCCTTGTTAATCTGATAAATGGTATCACTCACTAAAGGAGAATAAGCCAATACTAAACTATCCACTCCATATCCAAATCCTCCTTCTGCGTAGCGGTTTAATGGACTTGCAGGCATAAATCCTTCCTTTATTCCCTCATCAAAATCATACCGGTAGTAATGACTGGCATCGCCTTTATTAAAAGAAGCACTTCCGAAAAAATAAAACCACCACTCACCGTTCTCCAAGGCAGCCTGAGCAGGAACCAACTTCGATTTCAGATTCCGGCTTTCGATGTAATTCCCTTCCAAATCGTAATAATAAAATTTATACCAACCCGGAAATACCAACCGATCATTTTTCTTATCAATCAAAAACGCTTTATGAGAATTACAAACATTTAATTCTCCAGGTGCACGGCCTATCGGAATCAATTTTTGGAATCTACCATTCCGGTCAAAAATATACAACCCTCCTGTAAAT